>Ga0265327_10002241_pt1 | contig 20944 bp, 27 predicted proteins | sample 41621metaG_FD_202089 | JGI IMG/M metagenome (GOLD analysis project Ga0265327, IMG submission 202089) | Rhizosphere microbial communities from Carex aquatilis grown in University of Washington, Seatle, WA, United States - 4-16-21 metaG | ecosystem: Host-associated > Plants > Roots > Rhizosphere...
TTCTTGTCTTGAGATTCGTGGTCTTTTTCACGGCCGTACCAATGGCCAAAAATTCAATTAAGCCGCTGCCGAGGTCGTATATATAAGTTTTGATGCCAAGTACATCATCAGCACCAATTGCTTGAGCCTGTTCCTTGACCTTTTGCAACGAATTCTCGCGGGCACCATAGATCATTTGAGTCATTTCAGTTAGCTCGCCCTTCACAAAGTTGCGCAGGGCTGACTTTATGCCACCAACAAAACCGAGTGAATAAACTGAAGTCCCAAGCACCAACTTTATGGGTGCGTAACCTAATTGTGCCACGTTCCACGTCTCCTCAGCAGTTAGGTCACTAGTGGTCATTCCACCAACTGTCTGGGCAATATCAGCAATCTGTTCGTTATGGGAAGCTGTGCCGATCATGATCATTTCCTGGACGCCAGAGGTGCCAACGGGTAAAATGCTTGTTCGCACGCCGACCACACTGTTAGCGCCCTTGGCCTGAGCCTCTTGCTGTAAACGTTGCAAAGCCAGATTTCGAGTCGTATTAAAGATCTCGGTGTATTGTGGCACCTCACCTTTGGCAAGCTGGCGAAAGGCACCAGTAATGCCTCGACCAATTCCGATCGAATAAGCGACGTTGCCGAAGACGAAACTTAGTGGTGCATAGCCGGCATCCCACTGGCAGAACAATTCTTGGGCATCTGCTGACGTGGTAAAGCCACTGCTTTGCTGCCCGTCACTGCGATGAAGCGTCGAGCCAACGGTCAGAAATTCTATGTTACCAGGATGAAATATTAGCTCATTGGAAACGCCACTGGCACCATCACCACCAGTTTGCTGTAATTCGGCTTCAAATCGCTGTAGTGACAGGCGGCGACCTTCGACAATCATGTTCGTGAACTGAGTAATTTCGCCACCAGCGATGGCTTTTAGACTGGAGCCAATGCCACCTAACAGGCCCATCGAGAATACGCTGTTACCAATGAGTAAATCGCCAGCTGTGTAGCCGAGCAGCGAGGCGCAATAGAGCTCATTGCCCGATAGGCCAGAGAAGTGAGTCGTTACTGGATTCGCCGAAGCGACTGGTGCGTCCTGCGGTTGGGCGGCTGCTGAGTTGTTGGGGTCCATGAGAGTATCCTGCTTATGTATAAGCTAAGCTTAGCAAATCAACAGGACTTTAGGCTAGCAGAATATACTATTTGTTATTCGGTTTTAGCCCTGTCAGTTTTTCGGCTGAAGTAGAAGATGTAGAGAATCTCTAATATACCGGCAGTATTAAGAATAAGCAGGACGATGAACCAAACTTTATCGCCTCGACGACCGGCCCGCCACAATGCCAGACCTTTCCAGACATATGACCACACAAGTACGGTGATTAATAACAACGTAGTTTCAGTGCTGAAAGTGTAGCTGTTTTTGGTGAGAGCAGCGAAATCCATAGCTTCATTATACGCCAGGAATCATGTAAATATACAAAATCTCAGGCTTTAGCTTTTTCTTGAGACAAAGAATTAGGCAGATTAGTAGACAATAACAATGAGAGCAGGGTGACCGCAAAGATTATAAACAATGCTTGGCGCAGGGCATTAATTTGCGAATCGTTGTAGATACTTGCCACTGTGTCGGCGGTGGCCTGACTTCCACCCTGATTCACTACGTACTGTTTGGCTTGGTTTTGTGAAACAATCGCTACTCCCTCGCTGGTTTGACTTGCTATGGTTGTTTTAGCCGATGCAGGCAGACTGCTCGCATCTATAGCATTTGTAAAACCAGAAGTTAAAGCAAGCAGAAAAACTGAGCCAGCGATGGCAGTGCCAAAAGAGGTACCAAGATTTTGGTAAGTGCCTTGTAGGCCACCAACTTCTGAAGTTTGTTCTGCTGGGACGGCTGACATGTTGATATTGCCCAACTGAGAAGCTAGTAAGCCAAAGCCAGCACCGACCACAAACATACCGAACCAGAAAAGCGCGCCATTCAATGCCACATCAACGGACGATAGAATAATTAAGCTACCTAAAGCGAGAGCTATTTGTCCTAATCTGGCGATGCGCTTGGCAGTTCGAATTTTAGTCAAACGCGAGCCGACAATAGAGAAAATAATCAACCCAATCGAAAGTGGTATGAGTTTGATGCCCGTCTGTAGCGCATCGTAGCCTAGCACAACCTGCAAGTATACGGGTATGACGAAAAAGAGAGCGGCAATGGTGAAATACTGGCTCATGAGCACCGCTAAGCCACTGCGCAAAACAGGAATAGAAAGCATGGACACTTTTAGGAGCGGCGTTTGTCCGCTGTTTTCGAGTCGGCGTTGCCGGTCAATAAATATACGCAAGACAATGAAGCCGGCCAATATAAAGTATGCGACGAGCGAAATGCCAAAAGGTGCGATTTCGTGGCCATTAATCGTTGGCTTGCTGAGTGGTTGGATCCAGCCCCAAGTTTTGCTCTGCAGCACCCCAAACACCAGTAAGCTCATGCCGATAGCAGACAGGGCGGAACTTGGTAGGTCGATGTGTGTTTTTCCGGTTGGCTTGCTATCGTAAATTTTGCTGGTAACAAATAGAACGCCAATCATAATGATGGTTTCGGCCGCAAAAACATAGCGCCACGAGAAATAAGTAGTCACAAAGCCCCCAATAATCGGGCCAACTGCTGCAGCCAAGCCAGTCACGGCACCCAAAATGGCGAATGCTTGAATACGATCTTTACCCTTATAGTTAACCGCCGCCAAGGCTGCGATTGCCGGAATGACCAAGACAGCACCTAAGCCTTCGACCAGCGACCAGCCAAATAGCAAAAAGCCCAAGCTTGGACTAAGTGCTGTTATTAATGAGCCGATGCCGTAGATGATCGAACCAATTTTGAAGGTATTGCGCTTGCCCCATTTGTCGCCCAACTTGCCACCGGTCAGCATGAAGGCGGCCATGGTCAGAGCGTAGAGGGTTATGGCAGCTTGCATGCCAGAAATAGTCGTTCCCAAATCCTGCGCGACCGTCGAAATAGAGACGTTCATAACAGTGCTGTCCAAAATCATCACAAATTGCGAAATCGCCAGAATGCCAATCACCAACCACTTTTTCATATGCTCACTATAACAAACCTAATCAAAGATGGCATAACAAATAAATAGCAAAGAACGATCTATTAATTACTGGACAGCGGACGTCAGGCGAGCGATGTTATCGATTAGCACTGTATGTTTTGGTCTTTTTTGCCATTCTTTGAGGGTGACTTGTTGGGAGCGACCTATATATGTTGTTTCGACTTTTTGTAGCCCGGCGACGACTTTTGGATCGTACGAAATTAAAGTCACTTCAAGATTTAGTTCAAACGAACGAATATCCAGATTGCTGGAGCCAACGGTTGCGATTTCGCCGTCGACGGTCATGAACTTGGAATGCAGCAAAATCGGCGCTTTGTACCAGTAAATTTTAATGCCTGCTTTGAGCATGATTTCGTAAAACGAGCGCTGCGCATGTCCGACCATCCACTGATCCATAACTTCTGAGTTTATCAGGATGACTTCAACGCCGCGTTTGGCAGCGCTGGTCATAGCCGTCGTTAAGGCATCGTCGGGCACGAAGTAGGGATTAGTTATAACGACGCGTTTTTGAGCGGTGTGAATGAGGCTGGTGAATAGTTTGAGATTATTTTCGTCATCGTAGCCTGGCCCACTGGGCAAAACTTGTGCTAATGAGCCGCCGTAGTCCTTGATTTTTACGCGCTCAGCAACGGGTGTATCTTGCCTCAAAATAACTCCAGTTTCCGAGTACCAATCTGTCAAAAATACGGCCGCCAATTGTAGCACGACCGGACCTTGCATACGCACTACCAGCTCGTCGTAATAAATCTCATCTTTGCGGTGATAGTTACGTTGAACAAGATTTAGTGAGCCCGTGTAGCCAATCTGCCCATCAATAACAGCGATTTTACGGTGGTTGCGTAAGTCAGGACGCACATAACCACGACCTAATTTTAGCGGCAGCATCGGCTGGGCAATTACGCCATCATCTTTGAGTCTTTGAATCATCCCCTTGGCATTAGCCATGCGCTTGGTCGACAGCGAATCATACAATACATGCACGCTGACTCCACGTTTCACGGCGTCGGCCAGCGCGACAAAAATTGGCTCGGTAACATCGTCAAGCGCGATGATGAAATACTCTAAATAGACAAATGACTTGGCTTGCTGAATGTCAGCTAAGATCTGGTCAATCACTTGATCGTATTCAGGCAAAATGTCGATTTTGTTGCCACCAAACACCGGTAAATGACTCAAGGATTCGCTCAATCTAGCTAGCGGAGTAAACTTTTCTGGCGGCTTAGCTGACAGCAATTTTTGGCCATCATGCTTTCGAAATTCTTGCAGCGTGCTAGTTATAAACCCATCGAGCGTTTTCTGCGCAGCTCGGCGTGACTTAGGTAATTTGGGGCTGCCAATTATCAAAAAGATTAAAAACCCAACGGTTGGAAAGAAGAAAATAACCAGCAACCATGCCGTAGCCGACGACGGCTTACGATTGCGTGGCACAATCAGCAGCGAAACAATTCGAATAGCCCATTCAGCGACCAGCCAAATAGTGCCGATTGCTCCCAAGCTATGTGCTAAATTACTGCTCAACATTTCTACATCTTACAGCATCAGCGGGCTTTAGGCTCGTAATCGAGAGTCGCGAATTAAATCCTGCGCATCAGGTAGTAGAGCTGAAACTTGTACATCAAGACCACTGAGCTCAGCGATTTTTGCACGCTCCTCAGCTGAGGCTAAATCTGGTGGGCTAAGCCTTGCCTGACAAGCATTGTCCTCCAAAATCTCTTCCCATCGTGGCCCCAAGCACGTCAGTGCTCCTTCGGTTACAGTAAAGCCCAGTTTTTTAGCTGCTTCTTCGAGGTGTTTGCCTTTAACGGCAGCTACTTCACAAGCAGGACGGTTGTCACAGCCTGCACATCTTTCACTTAGTTCTACTTTCATATGCTCATATTGATATAAAGATTTTCATTTTGCAAGCATGAGCAAGATCAATGTCACCTACTATTGTGAGCCAGATTTATACGTTAAGAGCTATAAGTACGAGTCCAATCAACATGCTGCCAATGCCTAGCCATTGCTTGCGCGAGACTTTTTCTTTGAAGAACAGCATACCCAATAGCACTACTGGCAACACTGATGCAGCTTTGATAGATGCAACGTATGCTTGATTAGGAGCAGTCAGTTTAGCCTGGTATGTAGCCAGCATATTAATGGTATAGGTTATGCCTACAATTGCTAACGGCCACAGATTTTTTTGAGTACTTTCCTTCACATTTTTCCAGTAGACCTGAGTGTTTTGCCGCCGACCTTTTAAAATCAGCATCGTGATTAAGATAACGAAGGGAACGGTTAAAAGCGAAGTGTAGAAGTTATAGCTAGTAGGGTTGCTCAGGCGTAGCATTTTTACCTCTAGGTTTGAGAAAATACTGCACACAATAATTGCAATCACAACTAAGATTAATGCTGTTTTGTGAGCTTTTGCAGACGCGCTATCGCTATGCTGCTTGGCCCGGGCTATAGCCCATGCGCCAGCTAGGATAAAAACTGAGCCCACGACACCAGATACTGAGGGCACTTGGCCCAAGATAAAGTAAGCACCGATCATGTTTCCGACAATAAATAGTGTCATGAGCGGAGCAACGTAGCTAATATCGGCAATTGAGATGGCGCGATAGTAGCAATAGAGATAAATCGCCTGTAGTGCAATGTAGACTACCAGTAGTTCCCAGAAGAAAACTGGCAGTTCACGCGGCCAATAAAATTTTGCAAAAAAGAGCGAGGCAATAATAAGCGGCATAGCTACTGCCTGTTGCAGCCACGCCATAGCCATACTATCAATGCCACCAGCGGCTTTCTTTTCAGCCGTCCGCCTGCCAGACAACATAAACAAAGCGAGAATAGAAAGTGCGAACCACATGTCTGCAATTATACAGTCAACCCCCGTATTTTAGGTGATATACCTGTGTAGTTGAAGTTAAGACAAGGACGTTATTTATATATTGGTAGCTTTTTGATCATCTCAGTTTGATGAGGGCTACGGAGGAGATGCTCAAAAGTCTGTTCATCAACGAACCGTATGATGATTCCAGCATCACTCATCGCCTGGAGCGATTTCTCAAAAACAACTTTACTAAGTGGTTTAACGGCTTGCATACTTACGAACTCATAGTCATTCAAATCTTTTTGAGGTGACTCGGTAAAAGACAAACTGGACAATTCATAAATCGCACCGCCTACATCACCTTCTTGATAGATGCCTGGGTCTGCGCAGATTACTATATTTGACTGCGTGTTTTGCGTGCTCATGAGTGTCGCAAAGCCTCGCGTTGCTAAATACATTGTTGCAAGTATTTTATCAGCCGTTGCAAACACATAATCACCAATATATTTATTATGCGAGAGTGTCCGCTTTGGCTCTATGACCTCAAGGTCTCTATTCGTCGATGCGTGGTAGAGAATATGCATACTGAAATGATAACAAAAAGGCGCTCAGTTCGAGCGTCCAGAAAGGTCTAATGTGAAATAACAGAGCTCAAAAAATATGGTACAGCATTCTGAACAAGGTTAGGATTTTATTCGTGGCTCAGAACTGCCTCTAAATCCTCAAAGAAATTGTGTGTAAATAAATATTCCCTGGTATCGTGACCGGCTTTTAATTGATCGGGTCTCATGTACTTTGCCCAAGCAACCTCACCTTTGCTGAAATTTTGTGGCTGATCGTTAGTTATGACTGCGAATAAATACTGGTAATAATTGTAAGCGTTGATGCCTTCTCTGACTAAAGTGCTGATTTCTGGTTTGATTCCAAGCTCTTCGCTACACTCTCGTGTAGCTGCAGCTTGAGGTGATTCGCCCGATAGGATCGCTCCGTAGACATGGTCTAGGCAACCTTCGAATCTTTTACCCGTAGCTCGTTCGTGAACTAGGACTTCACCCGAGCTGTTTAGTATTACACATCCTATAATAGGTATATGTAAGTCTTCGCCGTTGAGTTTCTCAGCTTCAGCTCTTGGGATGGCAGTACGTACTACTAATCCATTATTATCTACTAGATCAACTAACTCATTACTACTCATGTGGCGAGTATAACAAAAAAGCACTTCATACAAAGTGCTTATGTGTGGTACGCCCGGACGGATTCGAACCGCCGACCCCTTGTTCCGAAGACAAGTGCTCTAATCCGCTGAGCTACGGGCGCGAGACAACGACTTCTATCTTATCAGAGAAGTTAGTTCGAGGATAGTCATATTCAGATTCGAAGCGGTAGTGCATAATAGAGCTTATGATTCGTTTGATTGCAGCCATTGATCGCAAGCGGGGGTTGGGCAAGAACGGTGGGCAGCCATGGCATATCCCTGACGATGAAAAAAATTTTACCGCGCAAACCAAGTTGCACGGCGGTCACGTGCTTGTCGGCATAACTACATTTCAGACTTTTGAGAAACCACTTGTAGAGCGCAAGAACTTTGTGCTGACGCACGACAAAGAGCCGATCGAAGGCGTGGAATTGGTCCACGATCTCAGCAAATTTCTAGATAGCTATCGCGACAAAGATTTGTGGGTGGTCGGTGGTGCCAATGTCTTTAGTCAGGTTATCGAGCAGGGCAAGGCCGATGAACTCTATTTGACGCATATCGAAGCCGACTTTGGCTGCCAGCAGTTTTTCCCGGACTATGAATCGAAATATAAGCTGGCCGAAAAAAGTGAACTGCATGAGCAAAACGGTTTCATCTTCACCTACGCCAGGTATGTTAAGATCTAGGCCATGCCTACGTTGAAAAAAATATCATCACGTCGCGTTGTAGGCTGGGCCCTGATCTTCATTGGCGTATGTGGCATGGTGGCAGCTGGAATTATGTACAAAACAAATTCATCAGCGAGCATTGTAAAATCAGTTGCTGTACAAGCAGCGCCTTCAGCCAAAAAGCCGAGTCAACAGGATGTTGCAAGCTACAGTGTCCCGCCAACCAACCCAAAATATATTGCCATGCCGAGCATTAAACTTGGCCAGACCCGGGTTGTGCCTCTCGGCGTACTGAAAAGCGGGGCCATTGCTACGCCAAATAATATTTTTGATGCGGGCTGGTACACCGGCAGCGCCAAGCCAGGCCAAGAAGGTGCTATGTTTATCTACGGACACGTTTCCAGTTGGCAGGCCAACGGTGCTTTTTACGATCTAAAAAAACTCAAGACTGGTGATGTAGTGATCGTAACTCGTGGCGACGGCAGAATCTATAATTACAAAGTCGTCAGCAGCAAGATCTATCCCTATGACAAAGTCGATATGAATCAGGTCTTATCACCAATTCAGGCAGGCCAGCCCGGTCTAAACCTAATGACCTGCACCGGCCAAGTCATCAAAGGCACCAGCGAATTCAATGAACGCCTCGTCGTTTTCACAACCCTCGCCAGCTAGTCATTACATAAGAGCTAAGCAGCAGCCACGTTGTTGATGTAATAGTTTTTTGGTGTTTCTGTAACTTCTCTGACCAGGAAATGGGTATTGCCGTAGGCCCCGTAGGCTGCCTTAAATGCGTCACTTTCTTCCACAAACGGACCTTGGATATCAGTCTCCTTGACGACTACAAACCCACCAATCTCTTTGGCCAAAAGAAAGGGTAGGTAGGTGTCGAACGTCTTGTTTTCTTGTTCGAATAAATCAGGTTTTTCCATACTTATCACTGTAAACGATCACGCCAAAAAACAAAAATACCATTGCTTCTAAAATTCAAATGATACATCTGCGGAGGGATTGTAGGCCCACTGTCGCATGATTACAAATTGAATCAGCGATCAGTCAGGCGATATACAAATTTTAACCCAGACCATATATCATTTATGGAAGCTACTTTAACATCCACTAAGCCATTATTTATGCCGACTTGGCGGACCACGTTATCTGTTAAATCAGTCGTAACTTTAGATGTTTTTTTGGGCCAAGATATCCAAAGCTGCCCATCCTTAGCCAGGCACCGCTTCAGTCTACTTATTTCGTCTTCAAGCATAGCTTTGCTCAAGTAAAATGCCTGAACCCATTCCGTACCCTGATTTAAATCTTCGACGCTCACTGTGGACACTGCCGATGGTAGCACATGTTCATATCCAGTAGGTGCATGCAGCGTGAAAGCTTTTCCATGAGATTTTAGACCAAGCTTCATTTCAAGTGCCAGATTGTGCTCAGACATACACTAAATATATCAAAAAATTACTCGGTGGCTTGTCTAGCCTGACTCTGCTGTTTGAGTTTATACAAAATGCCAGCTATGCGGGCATCTCTTTTCAAATCTGGCTCTAGGGTAAAAGCAACACTTGCATCTATAGGGTAACTCCTATCAATCGCGAGATGACCTAGGGCAGGGCACAGAGGTTTACGCCTAAGTAGACGATCAATAAAGCGGGTTCGTTCAATAGGATCATCACATTCTTTGACGCGACCCAATATTGCATTTGCAGAGGCTTCTCTTGGGTGAGCTTGCGAAAGATTTAGGACTTCTGATGCATTTCCCTCGCCATCAAACAAAACACCAAGAGTACCCACAGGAAAACCATAGGATTTGGTAATCATAGCTGCTGTATCTCTGATTCCAACAAGACCTACAGCTTCGCACTCAATATCACCTCGAAGAGGACATGTTTCACATAGGTTCGGCATGTTTCCAGGATATATTTTATCTAAACTATTGCAAGCATAAGCAAAATAAAAAGACCTCATTATCTGAGGTCATAATGCTTATGCCTGGAGGGCCATCGTCCTGGCTATAGCTATTGTAACTAAGCTGGCGTTTTAACTTCTCGCTCCACGGTAATAGTACATTCTGTAACAATTGCAGCAATTGCTCCAATAGCTGCAAGAGTAGGCAGTAACAACGCTCCAACGACACCAATAGTTAATGGTATTTCAACAATTGTCTTTGCTTCTTTAGTCTTAATTGAGATTCTACGAATATTACCTTCTTTTATCAAAGACTTAATCTTCTTTAAAAGGTCTTCGCCATCAATCTTGAATTCTTCAGTTCTTTCACTTGTCATAACAATCTCTCTAATAACAAATTATGTTTGTCACTACCACTAGTATGTTCCCATTACATGTACTAGAGAGTGGGTATTCTTACTCAAAGAAAAAAAGACACCATATCTCTGTTTAAGGCTAGGCGTATTGGAGGGCCATCGTAATGTCTATGTCAAATGCTATGTTTAGAAGACTGAAATATCTTGATGATCCAAGTTGCAACAAAAGCCTCTAACAAACTAAGTGGAACAGCAAACCACAAAATCTTAAATGGTAGCACGCTAAGATTACCAATCGTAATCCACATTAATACAAATGCCATGAACCAAGAAATAAGTGTCGTTTGAATTAAACTAAACTTCGATGCAATAACGTATATACCTACTGCAAACATTAAAGACCATAAACCCCAAACACAACCATTAATTGGTTTGTCAGGGAAAATTAAGCCTATATTTTGATAGTGTTTTACCCAGAAAGACTTTAAGATTACATCATTTCTTAGAAATTCAGACAGACTAATCCATAGGGTAGCTAACAAAACAGCAATAATTGGCTTAGAATGCTTCACCACTTAATGATAACAAAAAATGAGACAGACTGTGACCACTTAAACATAAGCGTATTGGAGGGCCAGGAGGGACTCGAACCCTCGACACCCTGCTTAAGAGGCAGGTGCTCTAACCAGCTGAGCTACTGGCCCAAATATCACAACTCACAAAACTTTAGCAAATTACCTCTGTTTTGGCAACCCTTACTGTACGAGTGGCGGCGTTGCTGGCGGCTGTGGACTAACTGGTGGAGGCGTGATATCCGGGCTTGCAGGTGGCATAGCAGCAGGCTGAGCAGCGGCTGGCACAAGTGCACCCGAACCCCTGTTAATAAATTCGTAAGCAACTGCGAAGGCAGCACTATACATAATGCCAAAGTAGATGGCGAACGGAATGCCAATGATGGTTATGAATAGCAGCCCAATCAGTATTGAAACACCTGTGATGCCCCAGATTTTACCGGAATGGCCTTTCGTTACTTCCCAACTAGTATTGACTGAGCCAAAGACGCCCAAGTTCTTCTCTTTGTCGACCAGGAAATATGGCGCCAAAATGACACGCGGGAAGATGATAATGAATGGCACGACAAACAATATCATCGCAAAGGCTAGGGAGATGCCAAGAATTATAAGCAAGCCCAACATCTTTAAGAAGGTAATGAAACTCTTCGACATATTTACTAGTGTGCCTAGTGACAACTTCTCCCCGCGTACCACCGATATAGAGTACTTGGTGATGAAAATGGTGAAGTACACCTCTAATACCGTCACGACAAGGTGTGAGATAAGCGGAGCTGATTTGCGCAAAACAAGATTGATAGCAAAGGTAGCGACCAAATAAACAACCCAAGTTACAAGAAATGGTGAAAGGTTCGAGCGAACGGCTGCTTTAGAATACTTATAAACTCCAAAAGCACCTTCCCAGTTGGCGGGCACAGTAGGACCGGTCGCAGCTTGTGGTTGGGGCTGTAATCCTGCGGCTACAGGATTTACAGTAGGTGCTGGAGGCGGTGGCGGAGGTGGCGCAGCAGCCTGCACTGGTTGTTGAGGTGTTACCGGTGGTGTGCCAGGATTTGGCTGAGTGCCTTGGTCCATTTTGTCGTTCCTTTCGAAACATAAGTAGTATAGTCGAAGTATAGCACTCGTTGCCAAGCATACAAAAATAAATAACCAGCTATAAGTATCAAGGGTAAACTGGTACAATTTCATCTATGAAACTCTTAAACGGTAGCGAACTAGCCAGCTATATAAAGCAACGCCAGGCCCATGAGGTGCGGGCTTTGCGCCAGGCTTGGCATGTCGAGCCGCGCTTGGCAATTGTAGTAACTGTCGATAATCCCGTGATTGATATCTATATGCGTTTGAAGCAGAAATACGGAGCAGATATTTTAGTTGATGTGGACATTCACCGCGTCAAACAAACAGAGGCAGTAGAATTACTTAACAAGTTAAGTAATGACGTGAATGTGCACGGTATAATTGTGCAATTACCGCTCGAAAATCCAGACCAAACCGACGAAATTACCGATCTTGTGGCCCCAGCAAAGGATGTCGATGCCCTTGGTTCGCATGCCACTCTTGATCCGGCCACACCAATGGCCATCATGTGGTTGCTAGCTGGCTATAACATTGATTTGCAAGGCAAAAAAGTCTTGCTGATTGGCCGCGGTAAACTGGTTGGTAAGCCGCTGGAAAAGATTTTGATCGATTCAGGCATTGATGTGACGGTGGCAGATCGCAGCACCGAAAACCTCACAGAATTAGCACGGGAAGCAGATATTATCATCACCGCCACTGGCAGCCCAGCCATTCTTAACTCGGACATGATTAAGCAGGGTGCTGTGGTAGTGGATGCCGGCGTCGCTAGCGAGGGTGGCAAGACGGTCGGCGATATAGCTGATGACGTCTATCAACGTGATGATCTGACCATGACACCAGTCAAAGGCGGTGTAGGGCCGCTAACAGTCTGCGCCTTATTCGAGAACGTCATCCGTGCTGCCAAAACCGTAGCACAGGAACAACAGTGAAAATAGGGGTGTTTGATTCCGGTGTTGGTGGGCTATCGATGGCTCAAGCCATTCAAGCAGCCATGCAGGAGGCCGAAGTACTACTGCGTGACGATAGGCAACATATACCCTATTGGAAGCATACTTCTGACGAATTACTTGGCTTTGTAACCCCCATTTTGCAGGATTTAGTTAACGAAGGTTGTCTGGTGATTGTGGTGGCCTGCAACACCGTTTCAACCACTATTATTGACGAGTTGCGACAGCGTATAGAAGTGCCATTAATAGCTACTGAGCCGATGGTTAAGCCGGCCGCTGCATCGACCAAGTCTGGTGTAATTGCGGTTTGCGCAACGCCGGCCACCTTGGCCAGCCAGCGATATGCTGAGCTCAAGCAGACCTATGCCAGCGACCTTACGGTATTGGAACCAGACTGTAGTGATTGGTCGATCATGATAGAAGCCAACCAAATTGATTATCAGAAAATTGAAACCGAGATTTCTGAGCTATTGAAAGCCGAGGTCGACACCATCGTACTTGGTTGCACGCACTATCATTGGATCGAGACAGAGATCAAAGAATTAGCTGCTGGTCACGCGCTCGTGATTCAGCCCGAACCAGCAATTATCAAGCAACTGCAGCGCGTGATTGACAATCTACCTACAGAGCGTTGACCACAGCTGCAAATTGCTCGCCGCGATCTTTGTAGTTTTTGAACATATCAAAACTGGCGCAGGCTGGAGATAGGAGCACGATGTCGCCGCTCGACGCAATTTCGCGAGCTTTGTTTACGATGTCGTTCATGGTCTCGCCACCCGGTTGGTAGGCGGTAAAGCCAGCTGTATCGAGGGCTGTCTGTATACTTGCTGCTTCATCGCCAATCAGCAAGGCTTGTTTAACATTACTGGCTACAAGAGTCCGAGCCAAGGTATCAAAATCAGCTTCCTTGCTCGAACCGCCCAAAATCATGACCTTGGGTGCCTCAAAGCTTTGGGCAGCCACCTGAGCCGTATCAGGTGTTGTGCCGAAGCTGTCGTCATAGTAGCGCACGCCGTCGAGTTCACGGACAAGTTCCAGGCGATGCGGCAGACCGCTGAAGCTAGTCAAGACTGAGCGTATAGCTTCGACATCTTGAGTGACTTTCCAGACGGCGGTGATGGCGGCGCAAACATTTTGCCAGTTATGCTTACCAAGTAATTTTAATTCGCTAGTGCGACAGATTGCTTGATTATCAATGATGATTTTGTCGTCCTGAACGGTGCCGCCAGGGAAGGCCATGTAGGGGATTTTCCAGCCCTTGCTGGTGCTGGCGATGCGTTTCGAGTTTTCGTCGGTAGCATTATAAATAGCGATGTCATCACTAGTCTGGTAGCGAAATAGTTGGCTCTTGGCGATGGTGTAATCGTCCATATCAGAGTGCCAATTGAGGTGTTCGGCGACCACCATCAGGCAGATGGCGATGTGTGGGGAAACCTGCACGTCTATCAATTGAAAACTCGATAGCTCCAGCACAACCCACGAATCTGCGGTTAGCTCATTCAAGAAAGTCAGCGGTGGCAGGCCAATGTTTCCGCCCAAGTGCACGTCTTTGCCAGCCGCTTCCAGCATTTTAGTGATCAACGTCGAAGTGGTGCCTTTGCCCTTGGTGCCAGTTACACCGATGATGTTGCGCGTCGGTGAAGCTTTGAGGAACTCGTTCACGTGGGTAGTAATTTTGTTGCTGACCTCTGGATTTTGCTCCAAAATCTGGTTTGGCTGAATGCCGGCAGTACGCACGATTAGATCAAAACGAGATAAATGATTGAGATATGATTCACCAAGTATGGCTTGCGCGCCGTCCGGTATCTGAATCCCGGGATTCTGGTCACAAATCGTGATTTTATGGTCACCTTGGGCCGCAAAATAATCATAGGTAGCCCGACCTTCAACATCAAAACCGACGATTGCTATCTTCATATCTATTTAGTATTACACAAACACAAGCAATTTAGGCGGCAGCGGCTAGATTTTTCTTGACCAAGTCAGCTACCTGGCGCGGTGTCATATCAGCCTTCAAGATGACGCCAACGACACCCAAGTCCTTCACCGACTGAGGAATCTCCTGCTCACCCATGTTGGTCAGCACAATGACCTTGATGTCTTTACCCCATGAAGTCTTGCGCATCTTCTCTAGCATCTGATCGCCTGTCATTTCCGGCATCATCAGATCCATCAAGATAATGTCAGGCTTCATACTTTCGGTCAGCGCCAGCCCCAGCTTGCCATTCTCGGCAGTTTCTACCGTGAAACCCTCCGCTTCAAACTTGAAACGGTACATCTGGCTAATGGCCTGATCATCCTCGACTATGGCAATTTTTGGCATCTTATCTTTATCGTACGACAAGATCGGCTTTAAAACAATCGCTTTACGCGTGATTTAAAACGGGTCACTTAGTACTAACTGTAAGTAATATTGTGTAGAATAAGTAGACACTTAGTGGGGGAAATATGAAAAAAGCACGCTCTTGGCTGTCCGACAAAGTATATATTGCAGATAGTCCTATAGAAGGTAAGGGACTATTTTGCAAACAGCCCATTAAAAAGGATGAAACAATTGCGATAAAGGGCGGTCATGTGATTGATAAGGATTATTTTGATCAGTTGCCTGAAGATTGTCGTCACGCCGCCCTTCAGATATCCGAGCATCTTTACATTGCTCCTCTCAAAAAAGACGAAATCGAGCATGTTATGGTGTACGTGAATCACTCCTGCAGCCCGAATGTTGGTCTAAAAGGGCAGCTTTCTACCGTTGCTATGCGCGATATCGAGCCTGGAGAGGAGCTGACGGGCGACTACTGTGTAGCGTACTCTAATAGTCATTTTGTGTTTGCTTGTAATTGTAAGAAAGAAAACTGCAGAAAGTACGTTAAATCTGATGACTGGAAAGACCCCAAGCTTCAGAAAAAATATGCTGGCTACTTCTGTTTGTATCAGCAAGAAAAGATAGATAACATAAGAGCTAAGAAATAATTTATTAATTCTTGCCAGAATGTGCTGTTATGTTACAATTTTATTAGTAATGTAACGGAGGAAGTGGTTATGTCTTCACCAGAGAGCGAAGCAACACGAGTCATTAGTGGTTTTAGACCTACCAGTGATCTTACAGTTGGAAATTATTTAGGAGCTATTAAGCCAGCTCTTGAACTACAAGATGATCCCAATAATGATCTATATGTTTTTGTGGCTGACCTACACGGTCTTACAGATCATGATCCTCGAGAAATCGGTCCTTATAGAACTGAGGTTGTACAGGACTGCCTTGCTCTGGGAGTAGATCCCGACAAGACTACTATCTATCTCCAAAGCGCTATCGAAGCCCCTGTAACGCAGATTGCAAATAGGACTGCACCGTACATCAGCGTCGCTGAATTAGCCAGAACACCTAACCTGAAAGAAAAGATGCAAACTGCAGTCCGAAAAGGGGATGCTGAGGACGAGAGCTCACTACAAGCAAACTTTGGTCTTCTTGGATACCCAGTCCTGATGGCTGCGGACATTTTTGCTCAGATGACGCCTGCTGTTGCCGTAGGAGAAGATCAAGAACCACACCTTGAACTAGCTCGTGTAATTGCTCGACGTTTTAACGCTAGATTCGATAGTCCTGCCCTAGTTGTCCCCGAAATCCTAGCCGTGAAAGCATTACGCATCGTGAGTCTCGACGGTAAGGGAAAGATGAGCAAGACTAATCCTGGACAGGCAATTATCCTATCCGATGACCCAGAAGACGCTGCGCGCAAAATACGTCGTGCTGCTACAGCTGGTGCCGGCGAGTGGAATGCAACACTAGAGAGCCACTTCACAGTAGCCGAGAACACTACTAGCGACGCGGGCGTTCTTGCCGAGCTGGCTGACATAAAAGCTGCTCACTTAGAGGGTAAACCAGTCATGGGTGCTTTCAAAGGTTTGTGGGCAAAGATCACCGAGGATCTATTGGTCGATTTTCAAGGCAAAAAAGCACAAATAACAGATGAAAAAGTTGAACGTGTACTTGAGAGTGGTGCTGCGAAAGCAGGCGCTAACGCTGATGAAGTATTGGCATCTATGAAAGAGGTAATGAGTTTCTAGTACGATTTACTTCGTAATCAGATTGAATATCAGCTATTATAGTTACTAAGAACATCTAAGGCGCATGTCACAGTAAGAGGGAAAATCGTGGACGATTCATTCAAACTATATAATCTTGAGGTCACCGTAACTGGCGATCCAAATACGTTTGTCTGTTCGCATACACCAGGCTTAGCTTTTCTTGTAGAGGGTGAAAATCTTGTCTTCGAAAGCAACACAAAGTTTAGTCTTTATTCCCTCTCTGCTATATTACCGCTTCTGCCTGCAAAGCAGCGAGCCACACATCCCAATGACTGGATGACCACCGATGACGAAATCGCCTGTCCAGACCCAAATTGTGGAGCGCGATTCAAAATCAAACGCCTAGAAGAAACAACGTTTAAACACAGTGAAGTTACTAAATTACCACTATCTAATCAGGAGAATACAGCATGAATGCTGAAACACTTTTTGTAGGAGCAAATGAAGCAAGACGACATCAGTTAGCTGGCGCAGGTGAGTTAGTGATACCAACACTTACACAATATGTACTCGGCGAGATGCCTCAGAATTTGCGTGAAGTTCGTGAAGGTGAGATGACATACGATGCTCTGGCTAAAAAGCACTACGACGTACTCACGGGTAGCGTGGCCAACAGTATTGTAGACAATACTGATTTAGAAACTGCAAAATCAACCCAAGTTGACCTATTATTTATGCTCGGTGGTTACTTGCCTCCTGAGGATAATGCTTACGGTTATGTGCCAAAATCCCTCGCCGATGTTATTCGCTTACAGCGCGATCGATTTGGCTTGCCCGATCACATGGACTATGAAATGATCATCGACCAAAATACGGCCGACAGCAGGCGCTTCAATGGCTTACTTCGTGTGTTTAGCGATGAAGAATTCGGCGGCGAGGAGCAACATTTTTACATGGGTCACGCATTAGCTGAGCCCCACATAAAAGACGCTGCTTATCGACTGCGTGGCATTGTTGATACCCAGACAGAAGTTAGTGCTTCAGATCTGGCACCTATTGCTGATAACATGAGAAGCTTTAACAAGTACATGGGTGCATATAAGCGTCTATCAACAGAAGCTTTTAGTCACTTCCGTCCGTACATTGCTCCTTATCCTGACGGTGCCAAAAACGCCAGCGGTGCGTTTATGCCAAGTGTGCAGTTGATGGAGTTGGCGCTTCATGGTCCAATGGCTTCATTCACGGAGTATCTTAACCCGGCGATGCCATACTTTCCTGCATGGTCAAGGCCAGAGATTGAAGATTGGTATGCAATGTCAAAAGCTGGCAACAACGTAGCAGATAAACTCGAAGCGGGCACATTATTAGCCGACAAAGCCGCGATAGATATACTAAGCAAAGGTATTGTTGAGCGCTTCATCAGCTTCCGAAAGAGTCACCTAAAGATTACACGTGATCAAATTCCAGAGGCATTTGAGGGAAAAGCAGTATTAAGCCCAAACGATCTAAAAACTTATGGTGAACGCTCACTTGCGCCTAAAACAGCCGAAGAAACTGGTAGCGGAGGGTACGATATTCAGAATATTCTTGCCAATAGTGTCTTTCGGCTAGAAGTGTTCCAGGAAAGACTGGAGCGATTGTAGCGGATGCAATATTACGATTTCGAAAACAACAATGTTTCCAGAGTATTCAAAGGCAATTGGCAACTTGCGGGCGGGCATGGCCAGATTGACGAAGAGCAAGCCCTAAAAGATCTGTTTGTTTTTGTCGAGCACGGCATTAACACCTTTGATGTTGGCGATATATATACTGGCGCTGAGGAAACTTTGGGTGAATTTCTCGACCAGTACGGTAATAAGTATGGGAAAACCGAAGCTTCGAAGATACGAGTCCATACTAAATTCGTGCCGGACCTAAATGCACTTGAGGATCTAACAAAAGAGGACGTTCGTACAGTTGTCGAGCGCTCGATCAAGCGTCTAGGAACCCAGGCGCTTAACTTGGTCCAATTCCATTGGTGGGACTATGCCTTAGGTGACTTTGTACAAGCAGCCACTTATCTGGATGAGTTGCGTAAAGAAGGGCTAATTGAAGCTATCGGGCTAACTAACTTCGATTGCGATCACACGCAGCAACTTCTTGATGCAGGGATCCCAATTGTCTCAAATCAAGTTCAATTTTCACTGATTGACTATCGACCCTTCAATGGCATGTTAGAACTAGCAAAAGACCAGGACATTGATTTATTTTGTTATGGCACACTTGCTGGTGGCTTGCTTGGATCCTCAAAGGCAAAATATGATCCAACCAACCGATCTCACATCAAATACGACTTAATGATCAAAGAGACCGGAGTCGAGCACTACCAGGAAGTACTTAGCACTCTAAGCCTGCTAGCAGAAAAATATGATACGTCTGTTGCCAATATTGCTATTCAGTTTGTTTTGCAAACCGACGGTGTTTCGAGTGCAATCATAGGCCCCAGAAACACGCGACATATCAAAGAGCTCGATCAACTCGATGGATTGGTGTTGGACGATGCTGATTATAGTTTACTAGAAGGCTTGGCTAAAAAGAGTCTTTTGAAAGACCAGGATGTATATTCATACGAACGTGATATGACAACACCGCACGCTCAGATAATGCATTACAACAACAATAATATGCGCCCAGGGAAGGCATAGCCGAGGTTGACCATGAGAGCCTTTGAAGAAGTCACAGGCTTTCTTGATGATCAAGGGGTAGCTTATAGGGTACTCGAACACGAGCCGTACAGCACAACAGAGGAGGCTGGTCAGCGAGCTGGCATTCGACCCCGTCAAGGTGCAAAATCAATGCTATTTAGCTCGCTGGGAGAGCATGTTCTTGCAGTCGTGCCCGCCGATCAGAGAGTTAGTTACAAAAAAATGCGCAAAATTCTAGGCACAAGTAACTTAAGATTGGCTTCGCCAGAAGAGGTAATGGACACCATGGGTTGTGAAGTAGGAACATGTCACCCTTTTGGTAATTTAATAGGTGCCCGCACTCTTGTTGATCCAAGTATGGGCGATGAATCAGAGATAGTCTTTAACGCAGGTTATAATACACGTTCATTATTTGTTGCCTATGTTGACTATGAACGAATTGTTTCACCAGAACTTCACGATATAAAAAACTAGAATTGTTTTTTTAAACATTTCGTTATATTATCATCATTATGAGCGAGCAAACGGGACCATACAGAATAGTTAGGCGCGAGTCTCCAGAGACTATGGTGCTTGATTATGTTGTTGAGCCACCTATACCTATGTACGATCATGGCATTGTTAATCTAGAAGTTGATCGTGGACTGTGCGCGGGTGGTGAAAGTGAGTTGGCTGCCGATGATCCAGGGTTGCTCCGCGCTACCCAATACCACGCTGTACGAGTTAGAAATCGAGATGGCGCATCGCATGTTACCGTAGATTTCCTGGAAGCATTTAGGGGCAATCGCGGGGGTTACTATTTTAGTCAATCAGTTATACAAAAATTTGCTGGCAATGTAGTGCACGAAGTAATTGATGAATTGAATACACGTGAACTCGCAGTCGCACCAGTCGATCTATAAACTAATAGTTGAAAAAATCGTTTGCTATTCTTACTGTTGCTGGGCCGCAGTACGTTGGCCAAACACAGCTTCGACTGTCTCCACGACCTGGGCAGGGGTTGTGTGGGCTTTGACAATGTAGCGGTCGACGTTAAGCAAACGTAGACCAGCCGGGGCTTCATCGCGGCTAATGTTGGTCAGAACCACGACGCGAATATGGCTGCCCCAATCTGTTTCCCGCAGTTTTTTGAGCATTTCATCGCCGCTCATAACGGGCATACGCAGGTCGAGTAGGATGATATCTGGCTTGAAGTTTTCACAGAGAACCAAGCCCTCTTCGCCATTCTGCGCAGCCTGCACTTCAAAACCATCATGCTCCAGCTTGAAAACATACATCTCACGGATGGCCGCCTCGTCCTCAATAACCGCAATTTTTATTTTCATATCTACGCTTAATGTAGCAAACAGGGGCTGGTAGAGCAACTAACATTAGCCATAAATATTAAATTTTGTGGTTTTGCTATAGTACTAGCATGTCTGAATTAGAAGGAAAATCTTTGCCACATGAAGTGATCACCATTGACGAATCGCTCTGTTTGCGGCAGTTGCAGCCAGAGGAGGCGCATCAGATCTTTGCGCTTGTTGACCGTAACCGAGATTACTTAGCCAAATGGCTGCCCTGGGCTGAGCACACTAGATCGTCAGCGGATTCAGAAGAGTTTATTCATCAGATGC
>Ga0265327_10002243_pt1 | contig 20939 bp, 22 predicted proteins | sample 41621metaG_FD_202089 | JGI IMG/M metagenome (GOLD analysis project Ga0265327, IMG submission 202089) | Rhizosphere microbial communities from Carex aquatilis grown in University of Washington, Seatle, WA, United States - 4-16-21 metaG | ecosystem: Host-associated > Plants > Roots > Rhizosphere...
GCAATGTAATACCAGTCCCTTGGTATCAAAAGCCTTAATCGGTTGGGGTGGCGCATCATCGAAAAACAACTCCTGATAGACATCATCTTCAATCAAGGGAATCTGTAGTTCGGTGATGAAGTCGACAAGCGCTTTTTTCTTGCTCGCTGGCATCAAAAATCCAAGTGGGTTCTGAAAATTGGCGGTGAGTAGTATCGCCCCGATTTTTACGTTCTGGCTCAGCGCTACCAGACCATCAATTTCCATGCCTTCAGTCGGATGTGTTCTAACTTCAGCGACTTTCATGCCCATGCGCTCGATGGCCTGTGACAGTGCATAGTAGCCGGGCGCTTCAATCGCAATGGTGTCACCAGCTTTGGCCACGGCTTGCAGGCAGAGGTTAATAGCTTCGGTTGCGCCATGCGTAATCACGATCTCGTTGGGGGAAATATCCAGCCCACTGTTCAGGTAGCGCTTCGCAATCTGCTGGCGAAGCTGGATATTACCTGGCGGCAGGTCATTCAAAACACCCCATTCGGAATTATCGGCATTCAGTGCTTTTTCGTACTGATGGATTTTCTTGATAGGGAATAGCTGTGCATCAGGGAAGGGGGAGCCGAGTGGGACAGTGCCAGATTCACGTATAGAGCGTAATGTCGATAACACCAGCTCCACCTGAGTCAGGTTTTGCCTGGTTTCGGCTTGTTTGGGGTTGCGTGCGAATTGATTGCCATGCGTGACGTAATAACCGGATTGCGGGTGGCTATCGATGACACCATCCTGCTCCAGCACTTCGTATGCCTTCATGGCAGTACTGAGGCTTACGCCATATTTTTTGCTGGCTTGCCTGAGGGAGAAAATCTTGTCACCCGGCTTTAGCACGCCTTCATCAATCATCGCGCGTATGCGGGTTGCCAGCGAGGCGTATAGCTTCATAGCTCAGACGTATTGATATTCACGCCGATATTATAGCTGAAGCTATTGTGACAAAAGGGCGGCTTAGGCTGCCATTTGTGTAAATATTGCGATACCGTTGTGTGTGAGTCTTGTTGTCCAGCGTCCGGCATCATCGCAATGGACTTCTACCAGATCATGCTCGGCAAGGTTGGTCAAATGGCGCTGCAACGTACTCATGCGCACACTCAGTCTTTTGCAAAGCGCCGCCATGGGCAGGTTGATGCGGCCTTTCATGCTCTCGGCATACATCTCAGTCAGTATCATCGGCACGATGGGTACTGGCACCTCGTTCACTTGTGATTCAATTTGCTGCATGGATACGCTCAATCAGCACTGGAACAGACTTTGAAGTTGGGGTGTGCGAAATATCGGCAACACTATCCAGCGGTACCAAGTTATTGGTTTCTGGGTAGTAGCCAGCCAGACAGCCTTGTGGAATGTCATATTCGACCAGCATGAATTTCTCTGCACGGCGTGTCACACCATCTTCCCAGGTGCTCACTAGGTTGACGTATTCGCCAGCTTGCAGCTCTTTGTCTGCAAGATCCTGTTTGTTGATGAACAACACGCGACGCTCACCAAAAATGCCACGATAACGGTCATCCATACCGTAAATAGTCGTGTTGTACTGGTCGTGGGAACGGGTCGTCATGAGCTGGAAAACTTCTTTGCCATGTCTCTCTCGTGCCTTGTGTATCGGTAGATCACGTGGAATTCCGTGAGGCTTGAATTCGGCCTTGCCAGACGCTGTGCGCCAGACGCGTTTGCTGGAAGGCACGGTCAGGCGAAAGCCGCCGGGAGTCTCGATGCGCTGGTTATAGTCAGAGAAGTCTGGCAATACGTTTTCAATCAGGTCGCGTATGCGTTTGTAGTCTTCAATCAGCCATAACCATTTGACTTTGCTGTTTTTCAGTGTGGCATGGGCGATGCCAGCGACAATCGCTGGTTCGGATTTTAGTTGAGCCGAAGCTGGTTTATTCATGCCATAGGAGATATGCACCATACTCATCGAGTCTTCTACCGTCACGCCTTGGGCACCTGATGCCTGCTTGTCAATCTCGGTTCTGCCCAGGCAGGGCAGCATGATGGCATTTTTGCCATGCACCAGATGGCTGCGGTTGAGCTTGGTGGTGATCTGCACAGTCAGTTCGCAGTTACGCAGGCCTTGCCAAGTCTGGTCGGTATCGGGTGTGGCGATTGAGAAATTTCCACCCAAGCCTACAAATACTTTAACGTCACTAGCCAGCATGGCGCGGATGGCGCTGACCACATCATGGCCATCTTCACGCGGTGGCTCAAATTCAAATACAGTCGCGAGGCTATCCAGAAAATCCTGAGAAGGTTTTTCGTAGATGCCTACGGTGCGGTTGCCTTGCACATTGCTGTGGCCGCGCATTGGGCACAAGCCAGCGCCGGGCTTGCCAATGTTGCCGCGTAACAACATCAGGTTGGTGATCATCTGTATGGTCGCAACCGAGTGTTTATGCTGTGTAATGCCCATGCCCCATGTTGCTATGACGCGTTCGCCAGCCACATAGGTTTTTGCAACTGATTCAATCTCACTGATGCCAACACCAGACTCTTCCATGATGGCATCCCAGCTTTCGGCGCGGATGTCTTTAGCGAGTGCGTCAAAGCCATTGGTATGTGTGTTGATGAAGTCGATGTCAACGACGCGTTTCTGCTGCTTGCTGATTGCCTCATCATCCCACTGGATGATCAACTTCATCAGACCTTTCAAAAAAGCCAGATCGCCGCCCAACTTGGGCTGGATATAGGTTTCACTGATCTTGGTGCCGCCAAAGGTCATCATCTCGACTACGCTTTGTGGATCGGCAAACTTCTCCAGGCCGCGTTCACGCAACGGGTTGATGGAGATGATCTTGGCGCCACGGCGCGAGCATTCGCGCAACTCACCCAGCATGCGCGGATGGTTGGTGGCCGGGTTGTGGCCGAATAGCAGCAATGTGTCGGTATGCTCGAAATCTTCCAGTGTCACGCTGCCTTTGCCTATGCCCACCATCTCAGGCAGGCCGACACTGGTCGATTCGTGACACATATTGGAGCAATCGGGAAAGTTGTTAGTGCCAAACTCACGCCCAAAAAGCTGATAGAGAAATGCCGCTTCGTTGCTGGCACGACCAGAGGTGTAGAAGACAGCTTGGTTGGGGTTGTCTAGAGTATTCAGTTTATCGCCAATCAGGCTGAAAGCCTCATCCCAGCCTATTGGTACATATTTGTCCGTTTCAGCATCGTAGCGCATAGGCTCGGTCAAACGGCCCTGGTCTTCTAGTTGATAGTCGCTCCAGGTCATCAGTTCTGCCACCGTGTGCTTGGCAAAGAATGCAGGCGTGACGCGTTTGGCGGTGGCCTCAGCGGCAACAGCTTTCACGCCGTTTTCACAAAATTCAAAGGTCGAAGTGTGTTCTTTATCCGGCCATGCGCAGCCTGGACAATCGAAACCATCAGGCTGGTTTTGCGAAAGCAGGGTGATGACGCCCTTAGCTGGGATTTTTTGATGCGCCAGATGAAAGGCAACATTCTTGAGTGCACCCCAGCCAGCGGCTGGGTGGGGGTAATGGCGTACAACTTCCTTGGTATCTGACATGTTTTAAGGCTTGCGCAATACTTTCGTATATTTAATGAAAAGACTTATGCTAATTCTTGGAAAAAAACGATAGACTAACGATAAATTAGAGCGTGATAGTACGCGCCGGGGTGGGATATAAGCAGATACAGATGGGGGTGTATTTTTGCAGTACAGTTGGCTATTTCTATGCCTGCTGATCTTGTAAGAAGTTCATCCAGCTAGTAAGTCTCTATCAGTCCCAAACACATCAAAAATTAATCAAGAGCAAAATGGAGATGGGCATGGCTGGTTTTTTTTCTAGGGAACGATCGGTTGCACACAATGGCTACAACCGCTGGTTAATTCCTCCCGCTGCGCTGGCAGTACATTTATGTATCGGCCAAGTGTATGCATTCAGCGTTTTTAAAGAGCCACTTACCAGATTGATCGGCATCACAGAATCGATGCCCGACGATTGGAAGCAAAGCACGGTAGGCTGGATTTACAGTCTGGCTATTGTCTTTCTTGGACTCTCAGCTGCCTTTGGTGGCAAATGGCTGGAGAAAGTCGGCCCACGTCGCACTATGTTTACCGCAGCCTGTTTCTTTGGCGGAGGATTCATGATCTCCGCGCTTGGTATCCACTTGCATCAAATCTGGATGCTCTATGTAGGCTATGGCGTACTGGGCGGTTGTGGCCTCGGTCTGGGTTATGTGTCTCCAGTTTCAACGCTCATCAAATGGTTCCCGGATAGACGTGGTATGGCGACGGGCATGGCAATCATGGGCTTTGGTGGCGGTGCCATGATAGGCGCACCACTTGGTGTATCACTAATGAAATGCTTTCAGACTGCTACATCAGTCGGCGTGATGGAAACCTTTGTAGTAATGGGTATCCTCTATTTCATTTCCATGACCATAGGCTCACTCGCAATTCGTGTCCCGCCAGAAGACTGGAAGCCAGCAGGCTGGGTACCACCAGAAGAAACCCGTTCCATGGTCACGCGCCATCATGTGCATATTGATGAAGCCCTGAAGACTCCCCAGTTCTACTTGCTCTGGTTGATCCTGTGTCTGAACGTGACTGCCGGTATCGGCATCATTGGCCAAGCCTCACCGCTGATTCAGGAAATGTTCAAAGGCGCCGTCAGCCCGGAAGCCGCCGCAGGCTTTGTTGGTTTGCTGAGTATCTTTAACATGGGCGGTCGTTTCGTCTGGTCATCAGCTTCCGACTTTCTCGGCCGCAAGAAAACCTATTTCGTCTTCTTCACCCTCGGTGCAATTCTCTACACCATGCTGCCGCATTTTGCCGGGCAGGGTAACCTAGTGATGTTCGTTGCTTCAGCTGTGATCATTCTCAGTATGTATGGTGGTGGCTTTGCGACGATTCCCGCTTATCTGGCCGATATCTTCGGTACCAAATATGTAGGTGGCATCCACGGCCGCTTGCTAACTGCATGGTCTACAGCTGGCGTACTGGGTACTGTGCTGGTGGATTACATACGCGAATATCAGCTCGATCATGGCGTTGCCAAGGCCGATGCTTATACCGTCACCATGTACATCATGGCGAGCTTGCTGGTGGTTGGTTTCATTTGCAACTTCCTCATGAAAGCCGTGAACGAAAAACACTATATGACTGAAGCCGAGCTTAACGCAGCTGTGCCAGATCACAGTGGCCACTAGGAGATCAAAATGTCGAATCAAAATGAAAAATTATTGTTAGTGCTGTTCTGGGCTTATGTGTTGATCCCGCTTTCATGGGGCGTATTCCAGACGCTTAAAAAGGCCATGGCACTGTTTGCTTGATTCCATGCGGAATATCCTTTCAGCGCTACTCGCCACTTACCTGTTAAGCGCTTCGTGCATCACGCTGGCGGTAGCGCCGTTGCCGCCAGTCGATCCCGATACTGCCATCTACCAGGTGCCAGTTGAGCCGGGGGTCAGCTATCAGGATGTAGTGGATAGTCTGAAAGTGGTTTCAGAAGGTAAAAACTTCGTCAACCCGGCCAATTTCCCGATTGGTGACCACATGAAACAGCGTGGACTTGATCCGAATGGGCCACTGGAAGTACGTGCTTTCTGCAACCTCGGTTTGGGTGCCGAGATCATGCTGGATCATCCTGAGTTCGTTGTCTTCGCTCCTTGCCGCATCGCCATCTACCAGAAGCAGGGCCAGCTCTATCTGGCGCTGGATAGACCGACCTTTGATCTCAAGAGCATCAAGAACCCGACTGAGCGCGCTAAAAAAGCCGCCAAAGAACTCGAAGACACCCTGATCCAGATTATTGATAAAGCACGAAAAGGCGATATTTAAAGCATGACAGCACCATTACTGATTGCCAAAGCAGGCAATAACGAACTCTCAATATTGCCGAAGATGGCAAATCGTCATGGTCTCATCGCTGGTGCTACTGGCACTGGCAAAACCGTTACTTTGCAGGCGATGGCAGATCGTTTCTCAAAAGCTGACGTGCCGGTCTTCATGGCCGATGTAAAAGGCGATCTATCCGGCATGGCATATCCCGGCGGCGCAAATCCCAAGGTTGACGCCCGAGTGCAGCAGCTCAAGCTGGATAACTTCAGCTTTGAAGCATGCCCCGTTGCATTCTGGGATGTATTCGGCCTCAAGGGCCACCCGGTCAGGGCGACAATCGCCGAGATGGGCCCATTGCTGGTTGGCCGCATGCTTAACCTCAATGATGTGCAGTCAGGCGTGCTCAATGCCGTGTTTAAGATTGCGGATGATAAAGGCTGGCTGCTGCTGGATTTAAAAGACCTGCGGGCGATGATACAGCACGCCTCCGAGAACGCTTCTGAATATAGCGCACAATACGGCAATATCTCTACAGCCAGTATTGGCGCCATCCAGCGCGCTTTGCTGCAAATGGAGACAGAAGGTGCAGACAAGCTATTTGGTGAGCCAGCGCTGAATCTGGACGACCTGATGCAGACTGATGGCAATGGTCGTGGCGTGGTAAATATCCTTGCCGCAGATGCCCTTGCCAATTCCCCCAGAGTTTACGCCACCATGCTGTTATGGCTGCTGTCTGAGTTGTTTGAGAAACTCCCTGAAGTCGGCGATCTCGATAAACCCAAGTTGGTGTTTTTCTTTGACGAAGCTCATCTGCTTTTCAACGACGCCCCCGATGCCTTGCTCACCAAGATAGAACAAGTAGTGCGCTTGATCCGCTCAAAAGGCGTAGGCGTCTACTTTGTTAGCCAGAACCCACTCGATATTCCCGATGTTGTGCTCGGCCAACTCGGCAACCGTGTCCAGCATGCCTTGCGCGCATTTACGCCACGTGACCAAAAGGCGGTGAAATCTGCTGCCGAGACCTTCCGCGCCAATCCTAAAGTCAATGTACAAAGTGTCATCACTGAGCTAGGTGTGGGCGAAGCACTGGTTTCTTTCCTTGATGAACAGGGCAGGCCAGTGCCTGTTGAGCGCGCTTTCGTCTGCCCGCCAGGTAGCCGCATCGGCCCAGCCAGCGATATCGAGCGTACGCAGATCATCAAAAGCTCCGTCATCTATGGTCACTACGAAAATGGCATAGACCGCGAATCAGCCTATGAAAAACTCAAAGGAAAAGCAACAGCATCCGCTACGGAGGCGACAGAAGACCGTGGTTTTGATTGGGGTGGGCTATTTGGTGGTGCTTCTTCTGGGACTCAAACTCCCAACCGCCGCCCCACAGGCCGTGAGCCAGATACCTTGCTGGAAACTGTTGCCAAGAGTGCCGCTAGAACCATAGGTTCGGAGATTGGAAGGCAGGTGTTACGTGGGGTGTTGGGGTCAATTTTAGGTGGAAAGCGGAAGTAGTTTTGTATGCTACCGACCCAAAGCGGACGCTCAATGTTTGACATAAGTGGCGCGCTTTAGCGCGTCCCACTTGATGGATGGGTTAGCCACTAAACCCCTCATGCTGGGAAACCTTGGGCAAGAGATTTATTATGCCAATAGGCCGACAAGTCAGGGTTGGCAGCTAAATTTGGCCCGCCCGTTGCATAGAGGCTGCTTAGATTGTTTGAAGCCAAGCTATAACCTTGCTCAGCAGCAAGTTCGTACCAATGTGCAGCGGTTATCCCGTTTGAGGTAACGCCAGTGCCGAGGTGATACATGCTTGCAAGATAACACTGCGCCTCTGCGTTGCCATTTTCAGCCAATGGCACAAGAAGTCTCAACAAATTTGAATAGTCGTTTGAGGCCTGTGCTTTTGTCTCGGCATGCTTAAATTCAATGCTATTTATCAGGCTCATGTTCTGAATGGCTAACAGTTGTTATACGGACGCACGCGTCCGTATAACAATATTGAAGAATTGGTTGTAATCATGCAGTTTTTCTTTTAGTTTCTTACAGTTATGTAATGCCCTGACCGCATAATAATTAATAGCAAGTACGGACGCAAACGCTTTGGTATTTGGTATAAAACTATCGAGTGCGAGCGTCCGTTATTGGCCGATAGCAGACTCACAACTTGGTCAGTTCGTTTTGTTTTTTGTTGCCAGCTGCTCATTTAGCAGACTATTAAGTAGCTGGCTAGACTTTCCGTCATCCTGAATGGCTTCAGCATGCTTTGCCCAGCAGGTCTTCATGCTCACATTGTCGCCAGATTCATTTTCCTTTTTGCATTTAAGTAGGACGCTGGCCATGAGCCGTTTTTCATCCTCATTCCAGCTAGCTGGATCGCCAGTTAAACCAACTACGTAAGGGTACTCATGTTCCAACCCTTTTTTCTCAGAGTAGTGGCCAAATGACATCAGGATGTAGAACACGAGGCACATTGCTGCAATATATAGCACGGGAGTTTGAAGGTTTTTCAAGTGAGGCTTTCAGATGGGTTAAATGTTAGTTCAATGTTCTGTTGGGTGATATATTAGATAAAAATCCTGCGTGCCTGTAGCTGCGTGCTTTCCCAGCCTAGATGCTGGTAGTAGCCTAGTGCTGGCTGGTTTTCAATATCTACTAGCAGTTGGGCGCGTGTTGCGCCTTTTTCTTTTGCCCATTGAAGGGCGGCATCTAGCAATGCTTTGCCAAGTTTACTTCCGCGGTGTTCTCTGCTGATTATCATGTCTTCGATCCAGGCTGAGGCTGCACCTTGTGCCGTGGAGATCACTAGTTGTGCGCTGACCATGCCAATAGCTTTCCCTTGCTCATCCCTTACTACCTTGATCACTGCATGTTTTGGTGATGCGATGATGAGTGATAAGCCTGCAATCTGTTTGGTGGTATCTGGATTAAAATCTTTTTCTATACTGAATAGTTCAGCTAGAAGCTGCACAAGATCAGGTATATCAGCTTCAACTGCATTATCAATTTTTGGTGTTGCCATGCTTATTCAGTTTCCGGTTTGCTCGCAGGCATATCGTAATGAATGATGGCCAGAAAACGAATAGGTAGTTTGGTGTGCTTCTCTGGCCGATGTGGAATTTCGCCGCGGAAGGTGAGGGAGTCGCCTGGTTGCAGAACGAAAACCTCATCGCCAACTCGATATTCAACTTCGCCTTCCAGCATGTAAATGAACTCGGTACCTGGGTGCTCAAAACTGGGGAATTCTTCACCTGGATCTTCCAGGCTGATCAGAAACGGCTCGAACAGCTTTTGTGGGCCTTGATCATAAGCGAGCAGGTGATAGGTATGACCGCTACGTGTGCCACGGCGGACTACTTCCATGCCTTGGCCTTTTTTCACAAACTGCACTGCGCTCGTTGGCAGATTGTAGCCTTGGAATAATCTCGACAAAGTGACCCCAAGTGCATTGGCAAGCTGTTCCAATGTTTCGAGGCTGGTAGATGAAAGCCCGTTTTCAATCTTGCTTAGCATGCCACGGCTAATGCCCGCTCTTTGTGATACTTCAGCGAGGGTCAGACCGTGCTGAACACGTAATTGATGGATGGTATTACCGAGGAATCTATCCAGTGCTTTTCCCTGCGTTTCCTGTGGAGCATTAATCACCGAGACTGCGTCATTCGTTGAACTCATCTGCCTGTTGATTCCTTATGTTGGTTATTAGCTTGTTTGTGAATGGTTTTTGCTTAATAAATAGGTAGTACTACCTAAGGATTATCTATCAAAACGCTAATTTTTTCATTCGCTAACTCATTAAGTTTACTAGATAAATTATTATGACTCTAGTTAAAGTTTCTTGTGAAGAAAAAAAGTTTCACAATGACCTTGACAATGATTTTCGGGTTTGATGTAATAGCTCCAACAAGTTTCATGTGAGTAAAAAAAGTTAATGAGTGATTTAAGTTTTAATGAAACTTAAATCAGCTTCAGAAGCCGAATTACTTCTTGAATAAACCTATTTACGGGGATTTTGAATGGCATATCAGCTGCTTAAATTTGCTCTGGGGCGTGAATACAAAGAGCCACGTTTCTTCAGGGACTGTCAGACACCTAAGAAGTCATATGACGCAGTGATTATCGGCGGCGGCGGCCATGGTCTGGCAGCAGCCTATTATCTGGCTAAGGATCATGGCATCACCAATGTAGCCGTGCTTGAGCGTGGCTATATTGGCGGGGGTAATACCGGTCGTAACACGACTATCGTTCGTTCTAACTATCTGACACCAGATGGAGTCAATTTCTACGATGCCAGCGTCAAGTTGTTTGAAGGTTTATCAACCGAGCTGGATATCAACCTGTTTTATTCCAACCGTGGTCACTTTACATTGGCGCATACCGAATCCGCCATGCGTACCATGCGCTGGCGCGCAGAAGTGAATAAGCATGTAGGCGTAAAGAGCCGTGTGGTTGGTACTGATGAAATCTCCAAAGCATGCCCACAGCTTGATATCAGCTGTAGTGGCAAATCACCAATTCAGGGTGCGCTATTCCATGAGCCTGGCTCAATTGCCCGCCACGACGCGGTAGCCTGGGGCTATGCGCGCGGTGCCGATAGCATGGGTGTCGAGATATTCCAGAATACAGAAGTGCAGGGCATTGATGTGAAAGATGGCCAGGTGCAGGGCGTGCACACCAGCCGTGGTTATATCTCCACTGGCAAGGTGCTGTCAGCTGTCGCAGGCTTTACACCACGTGTCTGCAAGATGGTCGATCTGAAAACACCTATCGTCATCCATCCATTGCAAGCTTGTGTAAGCGAGCCCATGAAGCCATGGCTGGATACGATCCTGGTGTCTGGCAGCTTGCATGTTTATGTCAGCCAATCTTCTCGCGGTGAGCTGGTCATGGGTTCTTCGCTCGATCCTTACGAAGTGCATTCGACGCGTTCGACTTTTGATTTTGTTGAGGGGCTTACTTCGCACATCGTCGATATGTTCCCTTTCTTATCGAACGTCAAAGTGGTTCGTCAATGGGCCGGTATGGCCGACATTACGCCTGACTTCGCACCAATTATGGGCACAACTCCGATCAAAGGCTTCTATCTGGATGCAGGCTGGGGTACTTGGGGCTTTAAGGCAACGCCTATTAGTGGCAAAACGATGGCGTATACGTTGGCGAATGATAAACCACATGATCTGATCAATTCATTCCGTCTTTCACGGTTTGAAGAGTACGAATTAACAGGCGAAAAGGGTGCTGCTTCAGTAGGCCACTAGCCAAGAGCAGACCAAAAGTAGAGGCGAGACGAAAAATGAAACTTCTTAAGTGTCCGATGAACGGTGTCAGACCATTAAACGAATTCGTGTTTGGTGGCGAATTTCGCGAGATGCCAGACCCAGATAACAGCAATGACCATGAATGGGCCAGCTATGTGCACTATCGTGACAATGCGCCTGGCCTCAAAAAAGAGTGGTGGTATCACTCTCCAAGCGGTACTTGGTTCATTGCAGAGCGCAACACGATGACAGATGAAGTCATTGATACCTACCTTTTCGGAAAAGGTCCTTCAACATTGGCGCCAGCAGCAAATACAGTATCGGAGCAATCCAAATGAGCATGAGATTGCCAAAACAAGCAGGTGAGTGGATCAGTCGCGAAAAGTCACTCAGATTCACTTTTGAAGGTAAGGATTACACAGGTTTCGAAGGTGACACCATCACCAGTGCCTTACTGGCAGCAGGCGTCAAAGTGTTGGGACGTAGCTTTAAGTATCACCGTGCACGGGGTGTCCTGAGTTTTGCCAACCATGACGTCAATGTCATGGTCACCGATGGTCATGATACGAATATCCGTGGTGATGTGGTTGCACTGCAATCAGGCATGGAGATCAAGGTAGTCAATACTGATGGCGGTGTGCTGAAAGATAAGAACAAATATATTGATTCGATTTCGGCCTTATTGCCAGTAGGCTTCTACTACAAGGCATTTCACAAACCAGCAAGCTTGTTCCCTTTCTGGGAAAAGGTAATCCGTAAGGCTGCCGGTTTGGGTGTAGTCAATTTCAATTACCCACGCATCACCAAACGCAAGCTTAATCACCACTGTGATTTGCTGGTCATCGGTGCTGGTCCTGCAGGTTTGTCAGCAGCACTGGCAGCTGCATCCAATGGTTTGGAAGTGGTGCTAGTAGATGAAAATCAGAGTCTGGGTGGCAGCCTGACATATGACTATGCAGGCAGTGATGCTGGTAAGAAAGTTCTGGATGAGTTAATCGCCAAAGTTAACGAATCCTCCAATATCTATGTATATCAAGGTGCTTATGCGGCTGGCTACTACACCGATCACATGGTACCTGTGGTTACCGCAAACGGCATCACCCGAGTGCGAGCCAAAGCGGTGATTGTGGCAACCGGTGTATTTGAGCAGTCACCAGTATTCCACAACAACGACTTGCCAGGCGTGATGTTGGGATCTGCTGCTCAACGCTTGATTTATCGCTACGCAGTTAAGCCATTCAATAAAGGGATTGTCGTTACCGCCAATGTTTATGGTTACAGAGTGGCGCTGGATTTACTCAATGCCGGCAGCAAGGTCATGGCAGTCGTTGATATGCGTGCCGAAGGGCAGCGCGACCAGTACGTCGCCGAGCTAGTGCGTAAAGGCGTGAAAATTTATACCGGTAGCTGTGTATATGAGGCTATTGCAACTAAAGATAAATTGGGTGTGCAAGGTGCAGTTATTTGCCCGTTTGATGAAGTCAGCGCAACTGCCAACGTGGATAAAGCTGTCACGGTAGATTGTGATGGTATTGCCATGAGTGCAGGCTGGGCGCCAGCTGGCGCTTTGCTATATCAGGCCGGTACTGCGATGCGCTACGACAATGAGATTCAGCAGTTCGTACCTAATCGATTGCCAGCAGGTATATTTGCAGCAGGTAAAGTCAATGGCGTATTTGGTTTTGATGACCGTGCTCATGACGGCATGCGTGCAGCGGCCGAAGTGCTGAAATACTTAGGTAAAGCTGCGCCAGACATCACCGTAGGTAAGCATCAGGGTGGTTCACCCAGCCATGCCTATCCTATTGTCTACCACCCAAAGGGTAAGAACTTTGTCGATTTTGATGAAGATATTCAGGTCAAAGACTTTATCAATGCGGCCAAGGAAGGTTTCGATAATATCGAGTTGATGAAGCGCTTTACCACGGTGGGCATGGGTCCTAGCCAGGGTAAGCATTCGAACATGAATGCGATTCGTATTCTGGCCCGTATTCGTAATCTGCCAGTCGAAAAAATTGGTACAACCACAGCCAGACCATTTTTCCACCCAACACCTATGGGGCATCTTGGTGGTCGGAGTTTTCATTCACACCGTCTGACACCTATCACTGGCTGGCATGAGGCCGCTGGGGCAGAGTTTGTGGATGTTGGTGCATGGTCACGCCCTGCCTACTATAAAAAACCTGGCCTGAACAAACATCAGATCGTGCAACAGGAAGCCGCAGCAGTGCGTAAATCAGCCGGCATCATCGATGGCGGTTCCCTCGGCAAGATTGAGGTGTGTGGCCCTGATGCAGGCTTGTTCCTGGAGCGTTTCTACACTGGTAAGTTTGTAGATCAGAAAACCGGTAGTAGTCGCTACGCCATGTTGCTGGACGATACGGGTGTTGTGGTTGATGACGGCGTTGCAACACGCTTCAGTGATGAATTGTTCTACCTCACTATCAGTACCTCCAATGCAGCGGCTGTTTATCGCGAAATGCAACGCAATCTGCAAATCTGGCAGCTTAACGTAGGGCTGGTCAATGTAACTGGCGCTTATGGTCTGATCAATGTCGCAGGCCCGGCCTCACGCGATATAGTCGGCAAGTTGGTGAATGTTGATCTGTCTGACAGTGCGTTCCCGCTGGGTGCTGCGACAGAGACGGAAATATTGGGTGTGCCAGTACGCTTGATACGCGTAGGTTTTGTCGCCAATGTCGCCTACGAAGTGCACATGCCAAGCGGTCATGCATTAAGTATCTGGAAAGCGTTAATGGAAGCAGGCATGAGCGCTGGCATCCGCCCATTTGGTACCGATACTCAGCGTCTTCTACGTCTGGAAATGGGGCATCACCTGGTGGGTTACGACACTGATGGCCTGACTATCCCCTACGAAATCGGTGCTGAATCTGCATTGGCAATGGATAAACCATTCTTCATCGGCCAACGTAGCTTGAAGATTATCTCCAAGAAGAAAACGACCAAAGTGCTGGTGCCATTTGTACTCCCTCAAGAGTATTCCGGTGAGATGCCGCAGGATTGTAATCTGGTCATTGACGGCGATGCGATCAAGGGTCGTGTCACCAGTATCAGTCATAGCCCGGTAGCCAAGCGTGTGATTGGTCTGGCTTATGTTGACCCGGCACAGAAACAGCCTGGTTCAGTATTTGAGATTCGCACGGATAACGGTTCGATGGTGAAAGCAACAGTCGTTGCTACGCCGTTTTTCAATGCGGCATAAGAGGAACAAATAAATGACTTCATTGATTAAGACAACGCCAGTGGGATACGCACAACAGGCATTCAACCCAAAGATGGGTGAAGTGCATGGTACTGAAGTGGCGCTGGAGTTTGATGGTGCTGCCGAATCTGCACGCAAGGCTGTGCTGGGAGTGACAGATGTGAGCTGTTTTCAGCGTTTTGGTGTGAAAGGTCCGCAAGCGGCTGCCTATTTGGCGAGCCAGAGCTTGAAGACACCAGCTGAAATCAATTCATGGATAGAAGGCGCAGCGGGGACGTTGGTTTTGAGGCTCGGTGGTAGTGAGTTTCTGATTGAAGACCAATACAAAGCCAATGCATGTGCCAATCTGGCAAGTTTCAGCAATGTCGCAGTACCGGGCGCCTACAAGGTAGCGCGTGCCGATGCAGCCTTTATTTTGAGTGGTGGCGAAGTATTGAATTTACTGTCGGAGCTTTGCTCGCTAGATTTACGCGATAGTGCGCTGGCAAGTGATGCGGTGGTAATGACGCAAGTCGCAGGTATCTCGGCGACTTTACTGCGCCAGCAGTTGAATGGAGAACAGGTTTACAGGATTTGGTGTGACGGTACCTATGGCCCCTACATGTGGGACATGTTGCTGGAAATAGCTAAAGAGCTTGGGGGCGGTGCGGTAGGCCTCTCCTGTCATTTCAAGTAGTACACAGGGAGAAAGACATATGAAAACAGTGGCAGAAGCAAAGAAGTTTCTGAAAGACAACAACGTCAAATACATATTGGCGCAGTTTGTCGACATTCACGGTGTGGCTAAGGTTAAATCAGTGCCTGCAGCCCACCTGGAAGATATTCTGACAGTAGGTGCCGGCTTTGCTGGTGGTGCTATCTGGGGTATGGGTATTGCACCTAATGGTCCGGATTACATGGCAGTGGGTGAGTTATCTACCTTGTCATTGATCCCATGGCAGCCTGGCTATGCACGCATCATTTGCGATGGCCACGTAGAAGGCAAGCCTTATGGCCATGATTCACGTGTTGTACTGAAAAACCAGATTGCTCGTCTAGCCAAAAAAGGTTGGACGCTTTACACCGGCTTGGAACCAGAATTCTCACTGCTGAAGAAAGATGAATTCGGCAATATTCACCCTGTAGATGACAGCGATACGCTGCAAAAACCATGCTATGACTATAAGGGTATCACCCGTCAGTCAGCCTACCTCGAGAAACTCACAGAGTCTTTAATCTCAGCAGGTCTTGACGTTTACCAGATCGACCACGAAGACGCTAATGGCCAATTCGAGATCAACTATACCTACGCAGACTGCCTGAAGAGTGCTGATGATTTCATCATGTTCAAGATGGCAGCGAGCGAGATCGCAAATCAGATGGGCATGATCTGCTCACTGATGCCTAAGCCTTTCAGCAATCGTCCTGGTAACGGTATGCATATGCATATGTCCATTGGTGACGGCAAGAAGAGCCTGTTCCATGATGACAGCGACAAGACTGGCCACGGTTTATCCAAGTTGGCTTACCACTTCATGGGCGGTATTCTGGCACATGCGCCAGCACTGACTGCACTGGCAGCACCAACAGTGAACTCATACAAACGTCTGGTCGTCGGTCGCTCACTGACGGGCGCTACCTGGGCACCAGCTTATATCTCATACGGTAATAACAACCGTTCGACCATGGTACGTATTCCTTATGGTCGTCTCGAATTACGCCTGCCAGATGGCGCTTCCAACCCATACCTGACGACCGCTGCGGTGATTGCTGCGGGTCTGGATGGCGTGAAGCGCGAACTGGATCCAGGCAAGGGAACTGGCGACAACCTGTATGACTACAGCCACGCACAGTTGAAAGAACATGGTATTGGCATATTGCCGCAAAACCTCAATGAAGCGATCCGCGCTTTTGAGGAAGATAAGGTGATACGCGATGCCCTGGGTGATGCGCTCTCAGAAGAGTTCATCAATCTAAAAGACATGGAATGGGTTGAATACATGCGCCACGTCTCTGATTGGGAAATCAAGCGTTACGTGGAGTTTTTCTAGAATTAAGTAGTATTTATCAGGAGATCATTATGTGTGGAATTGTAGGATTACTGGTCAAGAACCAGAAAATGCGCGCCAATATTGGCGAGCTCATGCTACCTATGTTGATAGGTATGACAGAGCGCGGACCAGACTCAGCAGGGTTGGCCGTTTTTGGCCCGGCTGTAGCAGACACTGACCGTAAGTTCAGCCTTTACACCAGCGAGCCAGATTTTAACTGGCAGAAACTCGCGCATGACTTCCTGACTCATCTGGGAAGTAAGGTCGTGAGCTTCACGCAAAAGGCAAACCATGCTGTACTGACTACGCACCTTGAGCCAGAAACCGTGAAGGTATGGCTGCGTGAGAACTACCCACAGATTCATCTGCTGTCTATCGGCCAGCTGATGGATATCTACAAGGATGTGGGCACCCCAGCACAAGTGGCAGAGCGTTACGGCTTTGAACAACTGAGTGGTAGTCACTTGGTTGGCCATACCCGTATGGCAACTGAATCTGCGATTACGCCAGCGCACGCCCACCCCTTCACTGCTGGTGAAGACTGGTGCCTGGTCCATAACGGCTCTCTGTCCAACGCTAATAGCATCCGTCGCAAACTGCAGTACGAAGGCATCGAGTTTGAAACAGACAACGACACCGAAGCTGCTTGCCGTTTCCTGCAATGGCGTATGCGTGAAGGTGATGACCTGGAAACCGCGTTGAATCATGGTTTTGAAGAGCTGGATGGGTTCTACACCTTACTCATGGGTACCAAGGACCAACTTGCTCTGGTACGCGATCCATTCGCCTGCAAACCGGCCATTATTGCCGAGCACGATGACTATGTCGCAATCGCTTCAGAATTCCGCTCACTGGCTCACCTGCCAGATATCAAGAACGCAAAGGTATTCGAGCCTGCACCAAAGGAGATGTATGTATGGAAACTCTAAAATTTGACCTGGACAAGAAGCCGCTACGTGAAGTGAATCAATTCCTTCATGGCGACGCCAGTGGACTAAATGGCAAGGCCATTGAAATTGAAAACCCAAACGGTGCGCACAACATCGCAGTTGGCCTCAAATCTGATGTCAACATCACCATCAAGGGGCATGCTGGCTACTATGCCGCTGGTATGAATCAGCTAGCTAAAGTGACGATTGAAGGCAGTGTCGGTAGCGGAGTGGCTGAGAACATGATGTCTGGCCACGTGCATGTAAAAGGCTTTGCCTCAAACGCCGCTGGCGCGACCGCACATGGTGGTCTGCTGGTGATTGATGGCGATGCCGGCCTGCGTTGCGGTATTGCGATGAAGGGTGTCGACATTGTGGTTGGTGGTTCAGTCGGCAGTTTCTCGGCCTTTATGGCACAAGCCGGTAATTTCGTGATTCTGGGTGATGCCGATGAAGGTCTCGGTGATTCAATCTACGAAGCCAAGATTTTTGTGCGCGGCAAGGTAAAAAGCCTGGGCGCTGATTGTGAAGAAAAAGTGATGACACCAGAAGATCGCAAGATACTGGCCGATTTGCTGGCGAGATCAGGCCACAGTGATATCAGTCCTGACAGCTTCAAGCAATATGGCTCTGCACGCACTCTCTACCATTTCCACGTTGATAACGCAGGAGCCTACTAAAATGAGCGATCACTCAACAAAAATACCACAAACCAAGCCACGTGCTTCTGCGACGTTTGATGAATACACAACGTCAGAAATCCGTCGTGCAGCAGCGACCGGTATCTATGATATCCGCGGTGGCGGCAGCAAACGCAAGTTGCCACATTTTGACGATTTGCTCTTTCTGGGCGCTTCTGTCAGCCGTTATCCGCTGGAAGGTTACCGCGAAAAATGCGGTACCGATGTGATTCTGGGCAATCGTTTTGCCAAGAAGCCTATTCACCTGAAAACACCAGTGACCATTGCCGGTATGAGCTTCGGTTCACTGTCTGGCCCAGCCAAGGAATCTCTCGGTCGTGGCGCTACAGCAGCAGGTACAAGTACAACTACCGGTGACGGCGGCATGACTCCAGAAGAACGCGGTCATTCACAGACGCTGGTGTATCAGTACCTGCCATCACGTTACGGTATGAACCCAGATGATTTGCGCAAGGCTGATGCGATTGAAGTCGTGATCGGGCAGGGCGCTAAACCAGGCGGCGGCGGTATGTTGCTTGGCCAAAAGATCACCAAGCGTGTAGCCAAAATGCGTTGCTTGCCAGAAGGCATTGACCAGCGTTCATCTTGCCGTCACCCAGATTGGACTGGCCCTGATGATCTGGAAATCAAGATTGCTGAAATCCGCGAAATCACTGATTGGGAAAAGCCAATCTACGTGAAGATCGGTGCTACTCGTCCATATTTCGATGTAGCGCTGGCGGTCAAGGCTGGTGCTGATGTCATCGTGCTGGATGGTATGCAGGGCGGTACAGCGGCGACTCAGGAAGTGTTTATCGAACACGTGGGTATACCTATCCTTGCTGCGATACGTCCAGCGGTGAAAGCACTGCAGGATCTCGGGATGCATCGCAAGGTACAGCTCATCGTTTCAGGCGGTATCCGTAATGGTGCTGATGTAGCTAAAGCTCTGGCTTTGGGTGCAGATGCTGTTGCAATCGGTACAGCAGCGCTAATCGCCCTGGGTGATAACGACCCACATTGGGAAGAGGAATACCAGAAGCTGGGCACAACCGCTGGCGCCTACGACGACTGGCATGAAGGCAAGGACCCTGCTGGGATCACCACACAGGATCCAGAGCTCATGAAGCGTGTTGACCCAGTGATGGCAGGCCGTCGTCTGGCAAATTACATTGCCGTGATGACCATGGAAGCTCAGGTGATTGCACGTGCTTGTGGTAAATCGCACTTGCACAATCTTGAGCCAGAAGATCTGGTTGCACTGACAGTGGAAGCTTCAGCCATGGCACAAGTGCCCCTGGCCGGTACCAGTTGGATTCCAGGAGTAACAAAGTATTGATGTTTGAATAGTTTCCTCCCGACTCACAGTCGGGTTTTTAAAAGGGAGTACGTTATGAACGGTTTTCTTTATCAAGCAGATGGGACCTCCTCTTGCATTTGCTTGCTAATTTCCCAATTGTTCATCTCCAAAGACGTCACTCCCTTTTCTTTTTCTATTGCTGCTTTTGCCACTGGGTTTATGCCTAGGCATCAAGCAGCTTTTTCTTTTTTAAAGCCGGGTTTTTTTCGTTATTTAATCAGCACGCCGTTCAAGTGAAGGAGAGCACATCAATATCAATATAAGCACAATTAGAGCAATTGATAATTAAACAAAAATCATAGGGAGAGAGAAATGAAACAGGACCTACAGTCTCGTATTCAGCGTATGTTCGTGCAGGATTGCATCATGGCCTGGGTAGATGTACTTCTACTTTGGGCAGCCGTACTCTTTGTATTATTCTTCATACTCAAAATCGTGGCAGACCCGAATATTCGTCTTGTCATGTACATCAGTAGCATCACCCTGCTGGTATTCAATACCGCTTCCGTTAGTGCAATGACCAAGCATTTTGTTGACGATAAACAGTTCATTTATGGACTGGATATCAAGCACGTCGATGCTAACCGCGCAGCCAAAGCGGCAAAAAAATAATTCATATAAAAGACACAGGAGATTTTGATCATGAGTAAGAACTACGAACCGCCAAAACAAGGCTGGTTTGGGCAGATATTCGACAGTCTGTTCATACTGGTACTAGTCTATTTAAGTTTGCTATTGCCCTTGCTTTTCAAGGCAGATGCAGCAGCAGACGCCGCCGCTGCAGCTGCATCTGATGTAGTGAAACCTACCTGGGAATCCCTCAACCTCTCACCCGTTGTGCAACAGCAATGGGAAAAACTCGGCTATGACGCTGATAAAGCCGCCACCCTCATCAACAACCGCTTCGACTACACCATAGACCCGGTATGGCTGGCGATCACCGCCATCGTCATCATCGGTTACTTTGTCTTTATGGTGAAAGTCTCCGACAAACAGTACCGCGAAGTCATCGCGGAAAAGTTTGGCAAGTAAGGGGGATGACAAGATGAATATCTGGGACTTATTGAGTTATGCCGCCTGGGGTATCTCTGCCATCCTGCTGTTATGGATTGTAGTCGATGCGATTAGTGTTTCTAAACAATATGATGAAGAGTTTCTCATGAGCTCCCGCGAAGCTGGCGAAGAGCTCGGTGACGGACACTGAGAGGATAGAATATGAGCAATAACAACGCAGGCGCTGCCACCGAGCAGCGCATTTCCATGCTCAAGGTACTCAACCCTTTCCATATTTGGGCTTTAGGAGTGGGTATCGTTTTAGTGGGCGAATTCATGGGCTGGAACTTCACAGTCGCTAAGGGCGGTGCCTATGGTTCGCTGATCGCCTGTTGGGTGATCGGCTTACTCTACACCTGTGTGGCGATGATCGATTCTGAAGTGACATCCACCGTCGCAGCGGCAGGGGGGCAATACACCCAGGCCAAGCACATCATCGGGCCGTTGATGGCTTTTAACGTCGGCCTCTATCTGGTCATGGCTTACACCATGCTGGAAGCTGCCGATGCTTTAGTAGTGGGTGACCTGATGAAGGCTGGCGCAGAAGCTTTTGGCTATGGTGCGCTGGATACCAAACCATTTGTGGTGCTGACC
>Ga0265327_10002244_pt1 | contig 20931 bp, 20 predicted proteins | sample 41621metaG_FD_202089 | JGI IMG/M metagenome (GOLD analysis project Ga0265327, IMG submission 202089) | Rhizosphere microbial communities from Carex aquatilis grown in University of Washington, Seatle, WA, United States - 4-16-21 metaG | ecosystem: Host-associated > Plants > Roots > Rhizosphere...
CTGGCGCTGGCCACCACCGACCGCTTCCTGCTGGGCGCCTATCTCAACGAGGCGGCGGTGGGCGTCTATCACGCCGGCTACAGCCTCGCGAACCGCACCCTGGATGTGCTCTTCATCTGGCTGGGCATGGCCGGCGGACCGGCCATGGTCATGGCCCTGGAGCGCGGCGGCCGCCCGGCGCTGGAAGAGGCCGCCCGCGAACAGGGGGCGGTGATGGTGGCCATCACCCTGCCGGCGGCGGTCGGCCTGGCCCTGGTGGCGCGGCCCTTGGCCGACGTCATGGTGGGACCGGCCCTGCGCGCCGGCGCCGCCCAGGTGACGCCCTGGATCGCCGCCAGCGCCTTTTTCGCCGGCGTGACCACCTACTATCTGCACCAGGCCTTCACCCTGGCGCGCCGCACGCCCCTGCTGCTGGCGGCCATGGCCGTGCCCGCGGCGGCCAACGTCGCCCTGAACGTGGCCCTGATCCCGCGCTTCGGCCTCAACGGCGCGCTGTGGGCGACCGCGGCCAGCTACGGCCTGGGCGCCCTCGCCTCCTTCGCCCTGGGTCGACGCGCCCTGGCCTTGCCCATTCCCGTCTCGGCCCTGGCCCGCGCCGGAGTCTCGAGCCTGGCGATGGCGGTGGTGGTGGGCCGGGTGCCGGCCTATGGCGGCGTGCTGGAGCTGGGCCTGAAGGCCGCCGTGGGCGTGCTGGTCTATGGCGCCCTGGCGGCGGCCCTGGATGTCGGCGGCCTGAGGGCGCGCGGCGTGCGCGCCATGGCCATCCTGCGGCCCGGGGTGGCGGCATGAGCGCCGACGTCAACGCCGTGATCCTCGACAACGCCGCCTGGACGGGCGCGGCGCCGGCCCTGTCGGTGCTGATCCCGTTCATGCGCGACGATCCGGTGGCGCTGCTGAGGGCGCTGGACGGGACCGACGGCGCGGCCGAGATCGTGGTGCTGGACGACGGCACCGGCGACGAGTCCCTGGCGACGCGGGTGGCCGAGACGGTGCTGGGCCTGAGCCGCCCGGCCCGCTTCATCCGCCTGATCGCCAACGAAGGGCGCAGCAAGGGCCGCAATCGCCTGGCCGGCGCGGCGCGCGGCCGCCACCTGTTGTTCCTGGACAGCGACATGCTGCCCGACAGCCCGGACTTCCTGGCCCGCTGGCTGGCGCTGATCGCCAGCCACAATCCGGCGGTGGCGTTCGGCGGCTTTTCACTGGACCAGACGCCGCGCCGGCGCGAGCACGCCCTGCACCGGGCCATGGCGCTGAAGAGCGACTGCCTGCCCGCCGCCGAGCGCGCCCTGGCGCCGGAGAAGCACGTCTTTACCTCCAACCTCCTGGTGCGCCGGGACGTCTTCGACACCGAGGCCTTCGACGAGGGCTTCGCCGGCTGGGGCTGGGAGGACGTGGAGTGGGCCATGCGCGTGGCGCGCCGCCACGCCATCGTCCACATCGACAATACCGCCACCCATCTCGGCCTCGACACCGCCCGCGACCAGGCCCGAAAGTATGAGCAGTCGGCCGCCAACTTCGCCCGCGTGGTGGCCGCCCACGCCGAGGTGGTCTCCTGCTATCCGAGCTACCGCGTCGCCAGGGCCATGAAGCGGGTTCCCGCGCGCGGCGTCTGGCGACCGGCGCTGAAGGCCCTGGCCCTGGCCGACGCAGCCCCGGTAGGCGCGCGCGCCTTCGCCATGCGGCTCTACCGCGCCGCCCTGTACGCGGAGGCCGTCTGATGAGCGTGGTGGAAGCCTACGAGCCGGATCGTTCGCTGAAGGGCAAGCTGCGGCGGCGGCTGGTGCGGCTGGCGCACCGGCGGGCGGCGCGGGTGGATCTGGCGCGCCCGATGGTCACCTTCAGCTTCGACGACGCGCCAGTCACGGCGGCCGAGACCGGGGCGGCGATCCTGGAGCAGCGGGGCCTGAAGGGCACCTTCTTCTTCGCCGCCGGACTTGCGGACCGTCAGGGCCCCATGGGCCTGTTCGCGGGCGAAGTGGAGGCGCGCCGGCTGGCCGCGGCCGGCCACGAGATCGCCTGCCACACCTTCTCGCACCTGGACTGCGGCCAGGCCGACGGTCCCGGCGCCCTGGCGGACGTGAGCCGCAACGCCGAGGCCCTGGCGCGCTGGAGCGCCCCCCGCGCCGAGACCTTCGCCTATCCCTACGGCGATGTGTCCGGACCGGCAAAGGCGGCCCTGGCGCCCCGCTATCGCCTGCTGAGGGCCCTGCACCACGGGCTGGTGGAGGATGGCGCCGACCTCAACCAGGCGCCCGCCGTGGGGATCGAGGGACCGGACGGCGAAGCGACGGCGCGGCGCTGGCTGCGGGCCGCGGCCGAACGCAAGGCCTGGCTGATCCTCTACACCCACGACGTCGCCGACCCGCCCTCGGCCTGGGGCTGCACGCCGGCGGCCCTGGCGAGGCTGGCGGACGAGGCCATGGCGATGGGCTTCGGGGTGGTCACGGCGGCGGAAGGCGCCCGCCGGGTCGGCGGCTGAGGTCACCGCCAGGCTTGTGCCAGGCTGGCATCCCCGCGCGGACGCCGGCGCTCCGTTGGCCCGAAACGGGTCTCAACGGACCCGGAAGGCTCTGTTGCGACGCATTCGTTTATGGCTGTTATCCCTATGATATAGCCGGATAATTCAGATTTTCGAACGATGGTCTCCCAGCCTGGCGGCGACGCCGCGCGGCTGGCACGCCGCGTGAATGTCTCCGCTCAGTCCGGACGGAGCGAGACTTGATGAGCGATTCCTCGGCCATGGAAATCGACGCCGGCGCCCTGGCGTTCGCGGACCACGCGCCGCCCAAGCCGCGCGGCGTGACCTGGGGCGAACGCTCCGCCCTGGTGGCGGCGCTGGTGGTCTATGTGGCCGTCCTGGCCGCAGCGGCCTGGGCGGTCATGAAGGTGCTGCCGGACGAGCTGTCGGCGACGCTGGCCGGCCACACGGTCCACGTCGGCAACCTGCGCCATCGCCTGTTCAGCAACGCGGTGCTGGTGTTCCTCCTGCTGCCGGGAGCGCTGTGGGTGGAGTTCATGACCGTGGGCTGGGTCCGCAGCTCGGTGCGCAAGTTCCTGCTCGCGCGTTCGCCCTCGGTGAAGACGGACATGGCGGTGTTCGTTCTGGGCCAGGCGCACCTGCTGGATATCCTGGGCAAGGTGATGCTGGTGGGCCTGTCGATGGTGTCGGGCCTGTGGATCCGCAACTGGCTGACGGCGACGACGGGCCTGGCGATCAATCCGCCGGACCTGCCCGTCCCGGTGCTCGTGGTGGCCTATTTCTTCGTCTACACCTTCTTCGACTACTGGACGCACCGGCTGGACCACTCGCCGTTCTTCTGGCCGCTGCACCGCTATCACCACTCGGCCGAGGAGTTCTGCGTGATCACCGCGGGCCGGGTGCATCCGGCGGCGTTCACGCCGATCTTCCTGATCAACATCCCCATGGCCATCCTGGGCGCCCCGGCCGACGTGATGCTGTACGTCAATGTGGTGGTGATCGCGGTGGGCTTCCTGATCCACTCGGAGATCGGCTCGGACTGGGGGTGGTTCGGCCGCTGGGTGATCCAGTCGCCGGTCAGCCACCGCCTGCACCACAAGCTGGACATGAGCTATCCCACCGGCAACTTCGCCATGGCCCCGATCTGGGACCGGCTGTTCGGCACCTTCAACGCCAAGGCCGACCCTACCCTGGCGATCGGCGTCGAGCGCGCGTACCGGCACGGCTGGTGGTTCCTGGCCGACGTGTTCCGCGACTACTGGCACTTCTGGAAGGGCGTCTTCACCCGCCGCCCGATCGAGTAGACGGCCCGACCTAGCGCCTGTCCTGTTCCCGGTCCGGGAAGGTCAGCTTGACCGCCATGGCCACGAAGATCGTCCAGCGCATGTCGTTGTAGGTGACCGCCACGCTCTCGGTCAGGGTCATCAGCGAATAGACGATCAGGAACGGGGCGGCGAGGTAGGCGCCCCGGTCGCGATAGACGGCGACGACGCCCGCCACCAGGGTCTGTACGAACATCATGGCCCAGGCGCCGAGGCCGAATATCCCCAGGTTCAGCCACTGCTCGAGCCAGGAATTGTGCGAGTGGTGGGCGCGAAATCCCGCCGTCTTGGTGATCTTGGCCAGGGGTCCCCACGGCCCTTCCTCATCCCAGACCGCGCCATAGCCATAGCCCTGCCAGGGCCGGGCGCGGATCTGCTCCATGACGCCGGCCCAGATCTTGGTGCGGCCCGTCAGGGTGGCGTCCTTGCCCAGCAGGCCCAGGAAGATGTCAGAGGCGAAGACGATGAAGGAGGCGATCAGGCCGATCCCCACCAGGGCCGCCCAGGTGGAGGCCACGCTGGACGCCGGGCTGCGGCGGGCCAGGGCGATGAACACCATCATCCCCGCCCCCAGCAGCAGCGACACCAGTGAGGTCTTGGAGGTCGACAGGACCAGCAGCAGGAACGACAGCCCCGCCATCGTCCACCAGAACTTCATGCGCCTGGGATTGAGGATGGCGGCCGAGGCGCAGGCGACGAAGGCGAAGGCCATGTTGGAGCCCATGGCGTTCTTTTCCGGCCACAGTCCGCGCCAGGCGCCGGGGAACAGGGTGGCCATGCGCCCGATGGACGGCACGAAGAGGCCGGTGAAAAGGCTGCACACCGCCAGGATGGCGAAGGCCGTCGCGATCACCTCGGCAAGGGTCGCCCACCGCCAGCGGGCCGCCAGCACCACGCCGGACAGGGTGGTGCAGTAATTCGCCACGATGCGCCGCAGGGTCTGGTCGGGCGACACGGACCACAGCAGCGAGGCGGCCACGATCAGCAGGATGACGACCAGGAACGGCTGGCGGATCAGGGCTCGAAACGCCGTCCACGGAATGGCGGCCGCCAGGGCCAGGCCCACCGCATAGGCCGGGAAATAGAGCGCCCGAAGCAGGGCCGACTGGGAGGCCTCGGCCTCCTCGCCGGTCAGGGGCATCTCCCAGCCCTGGCTGTAGGTCAGCAGCATGAAGACGCCGCCGGCGAAGGCGGCGATGACCGGCAGGGTCAGGCGCTCGTCCTGCGGTCGCCCGCCGGCCCGGGGCGCGGCGGGCGGCGCCGAGCGGGGCGCCGCATAGGTGGTCACGGCAGCACGCGCTTGAGGAAGGCGGGCGGCTCGACGGTGGCGCGGTTGAAGAAGATGCCCGAGCACGCGCCGCCCGCCCCCAGGATCGCGTCGCGCAGGCGCGCCGGGGCGCGGACGTCCGGCTGCTCGGCGGAAACGACGAGGACGGTGTCGTCCATGAACTGGGCGACGGTCAGGCCCGCCTGGGACCGGTCGGCCGGCGGGCAGTCGACCACGATCAGGTCGGCGTGGCGGCGAAGGGCGTTCCAGAAGTCGCCGGTGGGCAGGACATGCACGGTCTGGCGACCGCGCAGGGCGTCGCGGCGAAAACCGGTGACCCACAGGGTGGTGGTTCCGACGGCCTGGGCGAAGAGGTAGCGGGCGTCCGGCCAGGCCCGGCCATCGGGGCGCTTGAGCGGCGGCTGGACGGTGAAGAAGCACGAGCCGTCCGGCGAGGCCGAGGCGGGAGGCCCCAGGGGACCAAACCGCTCCGCCGCGGCGGCGAAATCCGTGAGCTGGGGCGAGCCCAGCAGGTCGAGGTCGATCAGCCAGACCCGGCGACCGGCCTTGGCGGCGGCATGGAAGGCGAACTCCCGGGCGACGGTGGAAGCGCCCTCGCCCGAGGTGGCGCCGACGAACTGGATGGCGCGCGCGCGGCCGGGCGCGGGCGCGCCCAGCGTCCCCCACAGCTCCGCCATCTCGGCGCTCAGGTCCACCATGGTCGAATCGGTGCTCAAGGTTTCCTGCCGCACACTAGCTCAACCGGACGGCGCGCCGGCCGCGAAACGTCGACGCGGGGATCATGCGGCCTTCACCGGAGCGGCGCCCAGGACAGGCAGGTCCAGCGTGCGAGACGCGGAAGCCGGGGTCGGCAGGCCCGGGCGCAGGAACATGCGAAGCAGGCCGGCGCAGAGGGCGCTGAAGCCGGCGAACATCAGCGACAGGGCGATCACCGGCATGCGCAGGCTCTTGCCCTGCACCGGCGGCGTGGCGCGCTCGATGATGCGGATATTGTCGTTGGTGTTGGACGCGATGGTGCGCGCGGCCTGGGTCTGCTGTTCCTTGATCTGGAAGTCCTTGACGTTGCTCTGCAGGACGTCGCGGTCGCGGCTGAGCGACTGGAACTGCGGCTCCAGCTCGGCCAGGCGCAGGCGGCGCTGGGTGAGTTGCTCGGACTGCTGCTGAAGGGTGGCGAGGCTCTGCTGCAGGGCGTTGACCTCGGCGGCCAGCTGCAGCTTCTCGGTCTGCAGGGTCTGGTAGACCGGGTTGACCCCGGTGCGCGCGACGCCCTGCCCTTGCGCGCGGCCGGAGGAGACGGCGGCCTGGAGCTGGGCGATCTGGGCGTCCATGTCCTTCACCGGCTGGGCGTCGGGCCGGTACTTGGACAGCAGCGCCTCGCGCTGGAGCTTCAGGTCCAGCAGCTTGTTGGCGGCGGTGTTGTCGCTGTCGCGATAGAGGCCGACCTCGGGGGTGACGCGCGCCAGCTCGGTCTGCAGGCCGGCCAGACGGCCCGAGCGCTCCTTGAGCTGGGTCTCGGTGGCGTACTGCTGCTGCTCGATCTGGGACTGGAGCTGAGACAGCGAGGTCTTCTCGGCGTCGAAGTCGCCGATGCTGTTGCTGGTCAGGAAGGTCTGGTAGGCGGCGTCGGCCCGGTCGAGCCGATCCTGGAACGAGCGGCGTTGGTCCTCGAGGGCCGCGCCCATGGGGTCCAGAAGCACGCTGCGGCGATAGATCAGGTACTGCTCCAGGAGGGTGTTGAGGATCAGGGCCGCGCGGTCTTTGTCGGTGTCGGTGTAGGTCAGGCGGATGACCGGGGTGTCGGTCCCGGTCTCGATCTTGAGGCTGCGGCCGATGGCCAGAACGGCCTGGCTGCGCAGGGTCTGGCGCTTGGCCTCGCTGATCCCGTCATAGGCCCTGGGATGCTTGGGATCGAGCTCGGCCCAGCCGAACCGCTTGATGAGCGCCAGGACCACCTGCTCCTTGAGGCCGTCGCTGCCCAGGATCTCGGTCTCCGACTGCAGCACCTGGCCGGTCTCGGGCACCGCGCCGCGGGCGGCGTCGCCCACGCGCGGCTCATAGACATATTCCTGGCCCAGCCGCACCAGCACGCTGGAATGGGCCGGATAGGCGCGCTTGAGCGTCAGGGCGAAGGCGGCGCCGACGAAGAAGATGACCAGGAACACGGCCAGCATCAGCATCCGCTCGCGCCACAGCAGGGTCGGCAGGTCGCTCAAGGCGTAGCGTGGGCGCGCGGCCCAGTCCCCCTGCCCCGCCGCTGAGGACGAGCGCATGGTCCAAGCACTCTGGAGCCATGGAGGTTGGGACGTCATGGAATCGGGAACCCGGCTAGCGTTGGGCGCAGCATCGGGCGGCGGCGATTAACGCTCTATTACCCATTCTCCTTAACCTTTGTCGCATGGTCCGACGCCGCCTCCTGACCGCCCTCCTGTTCAGCGCCGCCCTGGCGCCGTTCTCCCCGTTTCCGTTCAGCGCGGCGCATGCCGCTGCGAAGGACAGGTCCGACGCCGATTTTCCCAACATAGGCTACGCCCTGTGGACGGACGACGAGCCGCCCTATCGCCTCTATCCGGGCGACGAGATCGACTTCTCGGTGGGGTCCGCGCCGGAGCTGAACAAGGTCGTCACCGTGCAGCCGGACGGCAGAATCACCCTACCCCTGATCGGTTCGGTGATGGCCGCCGACCGGTCGATCGACGATCTGGAGGCGGCGCTGACGGACGCCTATTCGCACCAGCTCGTGCGGCCCGACGTCACGGTGCTGATCAAGACGGCCCAGCCGCTGAAGGTGTTCGTCGGCGGCGAGGTCGACAAGCCGGGGGTCTACGACATGCCCGGCGACCTGGACGCCCTGCGGGCCATCTTCATGGCCGGCGGCTTCAAGACCACCGCCAAGGTCAACGAGGTGGTGATCATCCGGCGCGGGCCCGAGGGCCGGCCGATGATGCGCACCGTGGATTTCAAGAAGGTGCTGCGCAGCCAGGTCCATGCGGACCTTATTCCCCTGCGCCGATTCGACATCGTCTACGTGCCGCGGTCCAGTGTCTCCGAAGCGGGCCTTTGGGTGCAGCAGTATCTGCGCGACCTGACCCCGGTGGACCTGAGCTTCAGCTACGCCTTCGGCGCGGCCAGCGTCGTCCGCTAGACCCGGCGCGTCCGGGTCCGGCGATGCAATCCCAGCCGTCCTAGCCTTCGGCCAGCCAGCGGCGAGCCGCGCGTTGGGCCTCGGCCACGTCGGCGGGGTCCATTTCCTGGCTCAGTTCCTTGCGGTAGGCCTTGGCCTCGTCCGAGCCGCGCATGGCCGCCAGGTTGAACAGCATGTGGGCCGACACATAGTCCAGAGGCGCCCCGCCCTGGCCGGTGGAATAGAGCAGGCCCAGGCGGAACAGCTCGTCCCCCGAGGCTTGCGGACCGGGCACGGGCAGCGCGCCCTGGCCGTCGATCGCTTCGTGCAGCATCGTCATCTTCCCCTCCTCGTCGCCGACCGTCCCATTCTGGAATGACGTCAGGCGCCGTTGATGAGACAAGAAAAGTCGATGCCAACTGAATATATAGTTAAGCCCGATTCCCCATGCGCTTCGTTAGCTCACGGGCAAGAATTCGCGCCGGTTACTTGCTGTAAAGACCGATCACCGCGGGGTTAAGGAGTCGGCCAGGCGACATGGCGGCCGGACGGCCGGGAAGGCCGTCGCGAAACCTAGCGCGCCCTTTGACCGAAAAGGACTTTTCGCGCGTCCTCGGCCTCCCTGCCCGACTGCTGAAGGCCGACGCCCGGCCGGACGCTGGACGCCTGGGCCAGGGCTTTCTTGACCGGTTCGCGGGCGCCGACGCGGTCCTTCCAGGCCTTGAGGTGCGGAAAATCTTCCACGCTGAGGGCTGCGTCGGATCGTCCCTGCACCCAGGGCCAGGTGATCATGTCGGCGATGGAGTAGTCGCCGCAGATGAAATCCTTGCCGGCGAGTTGGCCGTTCAGGACCCCGTAGAGGCGATTGACTTCGTTGGTGTAGCGGTTGGCGCCGTAGGCCGACTGGCGCTGGTCGGCCAGCATCGCGGGGGCATAGTTGCGGAAGTGGTTCCGCTGGCCGGCGTTGGGGCCGAGGTTGGCCATCTGCCAGTGCACCCATTCGTCGACCTTCACGCGGGCGCGTTCGTCGGCGGGATAGAACCGGCCGGTCTTGCGGCCAAGGTACTGCAGGATGGCGCCGGACTCGAAGATGGCGATGGGTTCGCCGCCGGGTCCGTCGGGGTCGATGATCGCCGGCATGCGGTTGTTGGGCGAGATGGCCAGGAATTCGGGCTTGAACTGTTCGCCGCGACCAATGTTCACGGGCGTGATCTTGTAGGGCAGACCCATCTCCTCGCAGGCGATGGTGATCTTGTGCCCGTTCGGCGTGGGCCAGTAGAAGATCTCGATGGTCCCGGTCATGGCGCGCTCCCCGTCTGGTTTTGGGCAAGACATGGCCGCGATCCGGACGGAACGCAATTGCGGGCGGCTCCGTTCAGGTCGGGTTCAGCGGCGCGCCCACATCCTGCAGCGGCCAAAGTGGAGTTGTTGAACATGAACAAGGCCCTTGTCGCCCTGGCCGCCAGCCTCGCCCTGGCGGCGCCGCTGGCCGCGCCGGCGAGCGCCTGGGCCGAAGGGCGCCACGGCCATGGCGGCGATGGCGGCGGCTATCATGGCGGCGGTCGCGGCGGCGACGGCCGGGGTGGCTACAGTCGCGGCGGCTATGACGACGGCGGCGACCGGCGCGGCGGCGATCGTGGTTCCTCCGGCGACCACGGCGCGCCGTGGAATGGCGGCGGCGACCGGCGCTGGGATCGTGGCGGCGACCGGGGACCTGGGCCCGACTATCGCGGCCAGCGCTGGGACGACCGGCGCAACAACGGCTACTGGATGAACAACCGCTGGCACTACGGCCCGCCGCCGCAGGAGGTGTGGGGCCGGCCGGGCTTTTCCCTGGGCTTCAGCGACTGGCGCCGCGGCGGCTACCTGCCGCCCTACTATCGCGGCTGGACCGTGGACGACTACGGCCGCTGGGGCCTGCGCCGGCCGCCCTACGGCTATCACTGGGTGCGGGTGGGCGACGACTACCTGCTGGTCGCCATCGCCACCGGGCTGATCTTCGACGTGGTCCGGCCCTGAGGCCGACCCACCCTAGCTGAGCTTGGCGCGCAGCAGTTCGTTGACGGCGGCGGGATTGGCCTTGCCGCCGGTCTCGCGCATCACCTGGCCGACGAACCAGCCGATGGCCTGGGGCTTTTCCTTCACCTGGGCGGCCTGGCCGGGATTGGCGGCGATCAGCTTGTCGATCAGGGCTTCCAGGGCGCCGGTGTCGGTGACCTGCTTGAGGCCCCGCTTCTCGACGATCTGAGCCGGCGTCCCCTCGCCCGCCCACATGTGCTCGAACACCTCCTTGGCGATCTTGGAGGAGATGACGTTGTCCTCGAGCAGCTTGACCAGGCCGGCGACGTCGTCGGAGGGGATCGGGCTCTTGTCGATGTCGAGGCCGTCCTTGGCCAGCCGCGCCAGGAGTTCGTTGGTCACCCAGTTGGCCACCAGCTTGGCGTCGCGCCCCTTGGCGGCGCGCTCGAAGTAGTCGGCGCGGGCCTGGTCGATGATCAGCACCCCGGCGTCGTAGTGCGACAGGCCGTACTCGGCCTTTAGCCGCGCGCGTTTCTCGTCGGGCAGTTCCGGCAGGGACTCCTCGATCGCCTTGATCCAGGCCGGGTCCAGAACCAGAGGCAGCAGGTCCGGGTCGGGGAAGTAGCGGTAGTCGTGCGCCTCTTCCTTGGACCGCATGGACCGCGTCTCGCCCTTGGTGGGATCGAAGAGACGGGTTTCCTGGTCGATCTTGCCGCCGTCCTCCAGGATCTCGATCTGGCGGCGGGCCTCGTACTCGATGGCCTGCTGGATGTAGCGGTAGGAGTTGACGTTCTTGATCTCGCAGCGCGTGCCCAGGTGGCTGAAGCTGCCGGTTTCCCGGTACTTCTCATAGGCGCCGGGGCGGCAGACCGAGACGTTGACGTCGGCGCGCAGGTTGCCCTTCTCCAGGTCGCCGTCGCAGGTGCCCAGGTAGATCAGGATGGTGCGCAGCTTCTTCACATAGGCCGCCGCCTCGTCCGACGAGCGCATGTCGGGAAAGGAGACGATCTCCATCAGCGCCGTGCCGGCCCGGTTGAGGTCGACGTAGGTGGCGTTGGGATCCATGTCGTGGATCGACTTGCCGGCGTCCTGCTCCAGGTGCAGGCGCTCGATGCGGACCTTGAACACCGAGCCGTCGTCGCGCTCGACCTCGATCTCGCCCTCGCCGACGATCGGGTCCTTGTACTGGCTGATCTGATAGCCCTGCGGCAGGTCGGGATAGAAGTAGTTCTTGCGGTCGAAGCGCGACCACGGATTGATCTTGGCCTTGAGGCCGAGACCCGTCTTCACCGCCTGCTCGACGCAGCGGCGGTTGATCACCGGCAGCATGCCGGGCATGGCCGCGTCCACCAGGCTGACCTGCTCGTTCGGCCCTGCGCCGAAGCCGACGGCGGCGCCGGAGAACAGCTTGGCGTTGGAGGCGACCTGGGCGTGGACCTCGAGGCCGAGGACGATTTCCCAGGGGCCGGTGCGGCCTTGGATGGTCTTGGATGCGGTGTCGGTGGTCATGGATCGCCTCTTACACCGCTTGCGGCCGGTGCGAAAAGGCCGCGGGTCGATGGCTTGCACGCAACGAATTCCCGCTCGCCAGGGTTTGGACGGAACTGTTAATCATGGCGGCCTAGGGACGACACATTCCGGGATTCTTGAGATGAAACTCTTCGCCGCCGGCCTGGCCGGCCTGACCCTCGCCCTCGCCGCCGCCTCGGGCGCCTGCGCCGCCGACGCCAAGCCGGCCCCCGCCACGGTCGATTCCAAGATCGGCGACCTGCTGGCCAATCCGGTGACCAAGGCCGTCCTCGACAAGGACATCCCCGGCCTGGAGACCTCGCCCTACCTCGACATGGTCAAGGGCATGAGCGTGCGCGACATCGCCAAGTACCCCCAGGCCAACATCGACGACGCCAAGCTGTCGGTCATCGACGCCGACCTGAAGGCGGCCAGCGGTACGGGATCCTGAGGGCCATCGGGCCTGGCGGGGTGAATTCTGCCCCGCCGCCCGGGTTCCGCCCGGTTTGAGCCCCCCTGTTTCACCGTAGATAACGGTGAACGGTTCATCTTGGTTTGGAAGATTCTTGCGCTGAGGGCTCGGTCCCAGCCGCCGGGCCACTGAGATCTAATCGGAACAATTAGCGAACATTCGCTCGAATGTCGAGGTGACCTTTGCCGTTCCAGCGCTGAAGGCGCGGGCCTGGCGCCCGCCTCCCCGACCGCCGACACGGCATCTCCTACGGCGCGGATGCCCTTTCGGCGTCTCAAACGGGCAAGGTGAACGTCTGCTTTGGGTGGGGAGCAGACAGTAGCTTGCTGCTCGACGGTTGGTGGCTAGTTCGTCTTTGACGGTCCCCAGACCACGCCGGTGGAGTCGAAGATGAAGACCTTGAGCGAAGGTCTGCCCGCCTTGGCGCGCGCGGCAACCCAGGACCGCGCGATCGGGTGGAAAGTTTCCATCTCCCGACGCCCGAACGCGCCGAGGTAGACGTTCGGAATCTTGCCCTTCGCGATTCTGCTGAGGATGTGGGCGTCTTCAGGTCCCAGCCCATGGCCCAGGGTAAACAGTGCGCGCTTGGTCTGGGTGTTGCAGGTGCCCCGAAATGCTCCGTGGGCGTCTTTCAAAAACCCTGGCGACTTTGGTTCCTTTAACGAGGACGCGCCTTCTGAGACGAAAATCGGGTACTCCCCGCGTTCGAGTTGCGCCTTGATCTGGTCGTGCAAGGCCACGCCCGTCCCTCGATATTGTAGCTGGCGCTCGCCCCACTGGTCCCTCACCAGATGCAGAGCGCCGTGCAGGTAGATGATGGTGGCCTCGCCGACACCCTGATACGGCCCACCGCGGAAGCCCTCATATGCATTGAGCCGACGGTTCTCGCCGATCTCGCGATCTGCCGCGACGGCCCAGCAGAGCAGTAGGTCATAGTTGGTAGTGAAGATGCGGCCGCCCGGACGCTTCCTGCCGATGAAGTGCTCCAGGAAGGCTTCGCAACGGGCCCAGCGGTCCGAGCTGATCCGGTTACGTCGCTCCGGGTGGACCTCATGGATGCTGTGGACGAGCGCCGTCTTCAGCGCCCCGATCTTGCGCCGCGCGTCGGCAGCCGGCTGCCCGCCGGCCCCCTGCGCCTCAGCCAGTAGGATGCGCATAACGGCTTCGAAGTTGGAGGTCCTGGCGCTGGCGAAGATGGCGCTGACGTCGTCAGGGACACTCGCCCGGACGAGCAACTGACTATAGTCAAACGCGTCATGGCCGCCGATGCTGAAGCCATTGCCCAACAGCAGGTCGCGCTGGAAGTTCTGGGTGCAGTCCAGCGCCTGCTCGAACGTGATCTCCTGAACGTCTTCGCCGTCAGCCATCGGCCCTGAAAGTAAGCTTGGGCGTGCGCCTTGGCAAAATCGCGCCTAGCTCAGCCTCAGAGACGGGCCGCCTAAATGTCCACAACGGGTCGAAAGCCGTCCTTGCGATCATGCACACAACAGGACATTCGCCCTACGCGCACACAAGCGGACGTCGTGAAGGTCCGAGAAGGGTGGGGAGCGGACATCAAGATCGACTACTATCAGTCGTATGATCGGTCGGGGGGCGTCATGGCTGAAAGAAGAAAACAGGGATTGCGCACGTTCGCCCTGGTCGTGGGCGTCTTCCTGAGCGCTGTGGGCGCGTTTGCGCTCTTTGAGACACTCGGCTCTCCCTCCTTGACCGGCAAGCAGTTGTTTGACGTGCCGGGGGGCACAACAGGCAAGGACGCCGTAGTCGCCTTCCGCGCGTGGTGGGCCAAGAAGTACGTCATCCATGCCAAAGCTGCCTTGCCGCCCGGCGTTTGGAAGGACGGAAGCTTTGCAGAGTGCGCCAGAGCGCAAGCCGACCGTCTGTGTAGTCAAATTAAGAACGTCTCGTGGTCGCTAGCCGTCATTGATGCTTCGGGAGGCAAGCCTGACATCTGGATGGTTGTTCCTGACGGATATGTCGTTGACCATCAATCTCTCTGGATGACGCTGGGCTTTTTCGAGACTGAGCGGTTCCATAGTTACTCAATCACCTCACGCTTCAATGGACTCTGGCGCCAACAATACCCCGTACGTTTGATAGCTTACGAGGCAGGTCCGTACGGCGTACCCGTGGGGGCAACACTGATTGAGCAGTTTCTGGCGCTGGGCGTCGGCACAGCTGCGACCTTTGGCGGCCTCATCTTCATTCTAGTCGCCCGCCCGTGGAGCCTATGGCGGCAGGTAAGAGGCTGAGGACGCCTTAGCGCTGCTGGGGCAGCCACGGGTCGTGAACAGTCATTGGCCTGTTGCCCGAGACAGGACGTTCGCCTTCCCTCGCCTCAGATGTGCAGGACCCGGCCGTAGGCGTCGAGGGCGGCTTCGTGCATGGCTTCGCTCATGGTCGGGTGGGGGTAGATGGTGGCGTGGAGTTCGGCCTCGGTCGCTTCCATGGTGATGGCCAGGGCGAAACCCTGGATCATTTCCGTGACTTCCGCGCCGATCATGTGGGCGCCGACCAGGGCGCCGGTCTGGCCGTCGAACACCGTCTTGACGAAGCCCTCGGTCTCGCCGGCGGCGATGGCCTTGCCGTTCACGCGGAAAGGGAAGCGGCCGACCTTGACCTCCAGCCCCTTGTCCCTGGCCTGGGCCTCGGTGAGGCCCACCGAGGCGATCTGGGGGTTGGCGTAGGTGCAGCCGGGCACCGGCGAGGTGAGGTTCGAGGACGGGAAGCCGGCGATGTGCTCGACGCAGTGCACGCCCTCGTGGCTGGCCTTGTGCGCCAGCCAGGGCGGGCCGGCGACGTCGCCGATGGCGTAGAGGCCAGGGACATTGGTGGCGCCGTGGCCGTCGGTGACCACGTGGCCGCGGTCGACCTTCACGCCCAGGCCCTCCAGCCCCAGGTTCTCGACATTGCCGTCGATGCCCACCGCCACGATGGCGACGTCGGCCGTCAGCGTCTCGGGCTTGCCGCCGGCCTCGAGGTCCAGGGTGACGCCGGTCTTGGTCGCCGCCAGCTTCGTGACCTTGGCGCCGACACGGAACTTCAGGCCACGCTTTTCGAACGCCTTGTGGGCGGCCTTGGAGACCTCCTCGTCCTCGACCGGCAGGATGCGCGGCAGGGCCTCGATTACCGTCACGTCCGAGCCCAGGGCCCGGTAGAAGCTGGCGAATTCGATGCCGATGGCGCCGGAGCCGACCACCAGCAGGGTCTTCGGCGCGGTCTTGGGGACCATGGCCTCGCGGTAGGTCCAGATGCGCTCGCCGTCGGGGACCAGGCCCACGGCCGGGATCACGCGGGCCCGGGCGCCGGTGGCGAGGATGACCGACTTGGCCGTGAGCTTGCGGGCGCCGCCCGCCTTGAGGTCAACGACCACCGTCGGAGCGCCCTGCCCTTTTTCGAGCCGCGCGGTCCCGTCGATTACCTCGATCTTGTGCTTCTTCATCAGGAAGGCGACGCCGCTGGAAAGCTGCCTGGCCACGGCGCGCGAGCGCTCGATCACCTTGGTGAAGTCGTAGGACCGGCCCTGCACCGCCAGGCCGTAGGCGTCGAGGTGGCCGAGCTGCTCATAGATCTCGCCGGACTTGAGCAGGGCCTTGGTGGGGATGCAGCCCCAGTTGAGGCAGACCCCGCCGAGGTTCTCGCGCTCGACGATGGCGGTCTTCAGGCCGAGCTGGCTGGCGCGGATGGCGGTGACGTAGCCGCCGGGCCCGGCGCCGATGACGATGACGTCGAAGCTGTCGGCCATCAGAGCGCGGCCTCGATGGCGGAGGCCAGGGACTCGGGCTTGTCGGTGGGGGCGAAGCGGCCCTTCACCTCGCCGTCACGGCCGACCAGGAACTTGGTGAAGTTCCACTTGATGCCCTCGGTGCCCAAGAGCCCCTTCTTCTGGCGCCTAAGCCAGACGTAGAGCGGGTGGGCCGTGGGGCCGTTGACGTCGATCTTCTTCATCATCGGGAAGGAGACATCGTAGGTCAGCGAACAGAAGTTGGCGATCTCCGCCGCGTCGCCCGGCTCCTGGGCGCCGAACTGATTGCACGGGAAGCCCACCACCGCGAAGCCGCGATCCTTGTAGGTCCGCCAGAGCTTCTCCAGCCCCTCGTACTGGGGGGTGAAGCCGCACTTGCTGGCCGTGTTGACGATCAGCAGGACCTTGCCGCGGTAGTCCGAAAGGGGCGCGGGCGCCCCCTCCAGGGTCTCGGCCGTGAAATCATAGACGCTCAAGCGTGCGGTCTCCTCATGAGGCCCCGTAGACGAGGCCGACGTGGGTCTTGCCGTCCTTGACCTCGACGGTGGTCGTCAGACTGCGTTTGTCGCCGGAGCCGTTCCACATCACCACGTGGCCGCCGGCGTGGTCCTTGTTGAGGGCCCAGGAATCGATGCCGTCACCCAGCTTCGCGTCGGCGGCGTCCTTCTTGTAGAAATCCATCACCGTCTCGGGCGGATCGGTGACGTCGAAGGCGATGATGCCGCCGGCGCCCTGGTTCTGGACCACCGCTGTGATCACGGCGCCGGGATAGATCTTCACATAGGACGGCAGGTTGGTCGGCAGGGTCTTGCTGAGCGTCGTCTTACCGCCGTTCACGCTGATCGAGCCGCCGTGGTTGATGTCGCCGCCCTTGGAGCAGGCGGCGAGGGCCAGACCCAGGCAAAGGGCGGGGACGGCGGCGATCAAGGCTCGTTTCATGGTCTTCCCTCGTTGCGTTGGAATGCCACGGACGATGGCAGCGCGGCCGGCGGGCGGCAACGCTTCAAACGATCATTGTTATCGGATCCTCGATCATGGCCTTGAACGCCTGGAGCCAGCGGGCGCCGATGGCGCCGTCCACCACCCGGTGATCGCAGGTGAGGGTCACGGTCATGACCGTGGCGATGGCCAGCTGGTCGCCGCGAACCACCGGCCGCTTCTCGCCGGCGCCCACCGACAGGATGCAGCCCTGCGGCTCGTTGATGATCGAGGCGAAGGACTTGATGCCGAACATGCCCAGGTTGGAGACCGAAAAGGTGCCGCCCTGGAATTCCTCGGGCTTCAGCTTGCGGGTGCGAGCCCGCTCGGCCAGGTCCTTCATTTCCGTGGCGATCCTGGCCAGGCCCTTGGTCTCGGCGGCGCGGACAATGGGGGTGATCAGGCCGCCCTCGATGGCCACCGCCACCGCCACGTCGGCGTGGTGGTGCATGGCGATGCCCTCGGGGCTGTAGCTGGCGTTGGCCTCGGGCACGCGCACCAGGGCGGCGGCGGCGGCCTTGATGACCATGTCGTTGACGCTGACCTTGACGCCCTGGTCGCCGAGCATGGCGTTGATCTTGGCCCGGGCGGCCAGAAGCTGGTCGATCTCCAGGTCCACGGTCAGGGGGAAGTGCGGCACGTCGCGGAAGCTGTCGGTCATCCGACGCGCCACGGTCTTCTTCATGCCGTCGAGGGGCACGAGGTCGTAGGAACCGGCGGGGATGCCCATCTGCTCCAGCGACAGCACCTGGCGCGGCGCCGAGGGCGAGGCCGGGGCGGCGGCGGCCTTGGCGGCGGGGGCTGCGGCCGGCGCGGCGGCGGGCTCTCCCTGCAGGCCCTCGACATCGCGGCGGATGATGCGGCCGTGCGGGCCGGACCCGTGAACCCGGGCCAGGTCGACATGGGCCTGCTGAGCCAGACGGCGGGCCAGGGGGCTGGCGAAGATGCGCTCACCATCGGCCCTGGCCGCGGCAGGGGCTGGAGCGGCGGGCGCCGGCGGCGCGGCCGGCGGCGGCGCGGGTTCGGCCTTGGCGGCCGGCGCGGGAGCCGCGGGCGTCGGCGGCGCGGCGGCGGCCGGCTTCGGGCCCGGCGATGCCGCCGCCCCCTCGCCCTTCAAGGTGGCGATGGGGGTGTTGACCTTGACCTCCTCGGTCCCTTCCGGAACCAGGATGGCCTCGACCACGCCCTCGTCGACCGCCTCGACCTCCATGGTCGCCTTGTCGGTCTCGATCTCGGCGATGACGTCGCCGCTCCTCACCGTGTCGCCCGGCTTGACGTGCCACTTGGCGAGCGTCCCCTCCTCCATGGTGGGCGACAGGGCCGGCATCAGGATGTCGGTCATGAAGGCTCCTTGGACAGGTGCGCCAGGGTGTCGGCGTGGAGTTCCCAGTTGCGGCCATCGAAGGGCTCGACGGTGATCGTCAGGCCTTCGGTGTCGTCCAGGCAGCGGGCGTTGACCGACCAGCCGTCCGGGTTGGAGCGCGGCCGGTAGAAGGCCTTGACGCCACAGGCGGAGCAGAAGGTGTGCCGCGCCGTGTGGGTGTTGAAGGTGTAGGTGGTCAGACGTTCCGCGCCCTTGGTGATGCGGAACCGGCTCTCCGGCACGATGACGTGGATGAAGCCGGTCTTGGCGCAGACCGAGCAGTTGCAGGTCTGGGCCTCGACCGTCTCGCCGGTCAGCACCTCGAAGCGCACGCCGCCGCAGTGGCAGCCGCCCGAGCGCCAGGCGGGTTCGGCGCCGCTCACCTGTAGCTGACCGCCTTGGCGGCCTTCACGATCTTGTCCACCGACGGCAGGCTGAGGGCCTCCAGGTTGGCGGCGTAGGGCAGCGGCACGTCTTCCTGGTGAACGCGCAGCGGCGGCGCATCAAGGTAGTCGAAGGCGTGCTCCACCACCCGCGCGCAGATCTCGGCGCCGACGCCCATCGGCCCCCAGCCTTCCTCGACGGTGACCAGGCGGTTGGTCTTCTTCACGCTCTCGATGATGGTCTCGTGGTCCAGCGGGCGGATGGTCCGCAGGTCGATGACCTCGGCCTCGATGCCCTCGGCGGCGAGCTTCTCGGCCGCCTCCAGGGCGAAGCCGACCATGCGCGAATAGCCGACGATGGTGACCCCGTCGCCCTGGCGGCGGACCTTGGCCTTGCCGATGGGCAGCACCCAGTCGTCGCCCTCCGGCACATCGAACTCGTGGCCGTACATCATCTCGTTCTCGAGGAAGACGACGGGGTTCGGGTCGCGGATGGCGGCCTTGAGCAGGCCCTTGGCGTCGGCGGCGTCGTAGGGGGCGATGACCTTCAGGCCGGGCACGGCGCCGTACCAGGCGGCGTAGTCCTGGCTGTGCTGGGCGGCCACCCGGGCGGCGGCGCCGTTGGGACCGCGGAAGACCACGGGGCACTTGATCTGGCCGCCCGACATGTACAGCGTCTTGGCGGCCGAATTGATAATATGATCAATGGCCTGCATGGCGAAATTGAAGGTCATGAACTCGACGATCGGCCGCAGCCCCGCCATGGCCGCGCCGACGCCGAGACCGGTGAAGCCGTACTCGGTGATCGGGGTGTCGATGACCCGGCGGTCGCCGAATTCCTGCAGCAGGTCGCGGCTGACCTTGTAGGCGCCCTGGTACTGGGCGACTTCCTCGCCCATCAGGAAGACGTCCGGGTCGCGGCGCATCTCCTCGGCCATGGCGTCGCGCAGGGCGTCGCGGACCGTGGTCTTGACCATCTTCGTCCCGGCCGGAATCTCGGGGTCTGCCAGGGCCGGCTTCGGGGCGGCGGCGACGGCGCCTTCGCCCTCAGGCTGGGGCCGGGCGGCCTCCGGCGGCTGCTTTTCGGGATCGCCGGCGGACTGGGCCGGCGCCGTGGCGGGAGCCGCCGCGGCTGCTGGCGGCGCGGCCACCGGCGGCGCGGCGGGCTGGGGAGCGGCCGCCCCGCCCTCGCCCTTCAGGCGGGCGATGGGGGTGTTGACCTTGACCTCCTCGGTCCCCTCGGGAACCAGGATCGCGTCCACCACCCCTTCGTCGACCGCCTCGACCTCCATGGTCGCCTTGTCGGTCTCGATCTCGGCGATGACGTCGCCGCTCTTGACGGTGTCGCCGGCCTTGATGTGCCACTTGGCGAGGGTGCCCTCCTCCATCGTGGGCGACAGGGCCGGCATCAATACGTCGGTCACGCCGCGGTCTCCGTGTAGACGTCGGTATAGAGCTCGGACGGATCGGGCTCGGGGGTGGTGCGGGCGAACTCGGCGGCGTCGGCGACGATGGCCTTGACCTCGGCGTCCACGGCCTTGAGGGCCGCCTCGTCGGCGAAGCCGAATTGCTCCAGGCGATCCTGCAGGTGGTCGATGGGGTCGCGATTCTTGCGCACCTCGTCGATCTCCTCGCGGGTGCGGTACTTGCCCGGGTCGCTCATGGAGTGGCCGCGGTAGCGATAGGTCTTCATCTCCAGGATGAAGGGCCCCTTGCCCGAGCGGGCGTGCTCGGCGGCCGCCAGGCCCGCGTCTCGGACGGCGGAAACATCCATGCCGTCAACCTCTTGCCCCGGAATGTTGAAGCTGGCGCCGCGGCGGTAGAGGTGGGTTTCCGAGGACGAGCGCTCGATGGCCGTGCCCATGGCGTACTGGTTGTTCTCGACCACATAGACCACCGGCAGGCGCCAGAGCTCGGCCATGTTGAAGCTCTCGTAGACCTGGCCCTGGTTGGCCGCGCCGTCGCCGAAATAGACGAAGGCGACATTGCCGTTGCCGCGATAGCGGTTGGCGAGGCCCAGGCCCGTGCCCAGGCTGACCTGGCCGCCGACGATGCCGTGGCCGCCGTAGAAGTCCGCCTCGGTGGAGAACATGTGCATCGAGCCGCCCTTGCCCTTGGAGGCGCCGGCGGCGCGGCCGGTGAGCTCGGCCATCACCGACTTGGGGTCCATGCCGGCGGCCAGCATGTGGCCGTGGTCGCGGTAGCCGGTGATCACCTGGTCGCCCGGCCTCTTCACCGACTGCATGCCGACG
>Ga0265327_10002245_pt1 | contig 20931 bp, 20 predicted proteins | sample 41621metaG_FD_202089 | JGI IMG/M metagenome (GOLD analysis project Ga0265327, IMG submission 202089) | Rhizosphere microbial communities from Carex aquatilis grown in University of Washington, Seatle, WA, United States - 4-16-21 metaG | ecosystem: Host-associated > Plants > Roots > Rhizosphere...
CCGGCGGTTGAGTCGGGGTTGACCGCGCCGTGGACGCGGAATTGGCCGGTATGAAGGCCAGGTGACGGCTCAAACCTGACGACCACCTCACCATACGTTTGCCATCCCCGCTCATGGACGAATCCCTCAAGGTGTTTGGCAAAAGCACTGGGTGTGAGGTCAGGATCGGCGTTCACCTTCTCGAAATCGGTGTAACTGAGCGTAATGACGTAATCGTTCGGTGCCAAAATACGGCCGCCGCCGACATCATGGGCACCGGACTCGGCTTCTCGCTGAAGCGCGGCCTCGACTTCCGGGGGTGCGATCGACCCCCCGAAGACGCGGGCAAAAGCGTCTCCGACCGTGGTCTCGAGCTTGCGCTCGAACCGGTCGACCAGACCCATGTCCCCCTGCCTTCGCTTCTTCTCGATGGTCCAGATGTGATGTGCGCAATAACTGCGCAACGCACTGTTACGCATGTTATCGGCCTGACCTTGTAATACGTGACCAACAGAATCGTGAGAATTCGAAAGCTGCTGGTCAAGAGGTGGCGAGCCGGCACGCGGTCCCTCCGATCGCGCCATTTCGCGCTGTCTGAGGGTCCAGCCGGACAGAAGCCGGGTGGTCAGCGGCGGATTTGGAGCCGGGGGTAGGGGTGGTGATACTCTCTCCCAGTTGTTTGGGGCGAGTGGCGGAATGGCAGACGCGCTGGCTTCAGGTGCCAGTGTCCTTCGGGACGTGGGGGTTCAAGTCCCCCTTCGCCCACTCAACAAAAGCCGCGAATCCGGTTCGGATTCGCGGCTTTTGCATTTGATCGAACGCCGCTGCGAGCCCGTTCGGGCGGATCGGCCCGGAATTCGCGCACAGCACTCATAGATGGCCGGCTGTTCTGGGCAAGAGGGTGGCCTGCCGGGCGGTGCCGATGGATAGGATCGCGCCATGAAGGGTTCGGTCACCGTGCACATGAACGCCGGCGCCGATCAGGTCTGGAACTTGATCGCCGACATTCACAACACCCCGAAATACTCGCCGGAAGTGTTCGAGTCCGAATGGCTGGACGGTGCCGACGGACCGGCACTCGGCGCGCGATTCCGCGGCCACGTCAAGCGCAACGAGATCGGGCCGATCTACTGGACGACGTGCCGCGTCACTGCTTGCGAACCCGGGCGCGAGTTCGGTTTCGCGGTGCTGGCCGGCGACAAGGCGGTCAACAATTGGCACTACGCCCTTGCGCCCGCCGGTGATGGCACGGACGTCACGGAGTCGTTCTGGATGACGCCGGGCCTGCTCGACACCGTGTTCGGCATTTTCGGTGGCCAGTTGCGCACCCGGCGCAACATCCGGGACATGACGACCACGCTCAACCGGATCAAGGCAGAGGTCGAGGCCGTCTGACGCCCACGCTCTAGCGCCGCTGTGAGCCCTGTGCAGCCGGATCGGCCGGAATTCGGGCACAGCACTCACATTCGTGGGCCGCTACAGCACCGTGCTCCGTCTGCGGTATGACGACGGAGCCACCCGCAGCATGATGCGTACCGCCGGTCCCGACCCATAGGGTTCGGCGATGACTGCATTCGCCTGCCGGCATAGCCTGGGCGCGGTCGTCGCCGCACCGCGAACTCGATTCCAGCGCAACGTAATTGGCAATCCGACCTGGGCGGACAGGATCGCCGCGGTTCGGGCGCGCCGATCCCCCGCCGCACGTGTGCCCGCCATGTATCGCGGCCGCCCCGACTTGCTGTTCGAGGAAGCGGCGACCGAGCGCGAGATGTATCGGCTGTAGAGCCCTGCGGTTCGGGGGCCGCCGTCGGCATGGCGTAGCTCAAGTGACCACGTGGTAATATCGGCCGGGTCCCGGTGAGAACACCGTGTGGGAGGAAGCCATGTCCATTCGTAATGCCGTGATGGATCTCGTCCAGCGCCGCACCCTGCTGCCCGAGCGACTCGATGCCGCACTGGCCGGTCCGGGCCGCGATGTCAGCGACCTGACCATCGTCGTGACCGGCGCCTCGGCGGGTATCGGGCGGCAGGCAGTCATCCAGCTCAGCGCCCGCGGCGCCACCGTCATCGCCGTCGCCCGCCGCGAAGACGAACTCCGAACACTCGCCGCCGAAACCGGATGCTCCTGGCGCACCTGCGATCTCGCCGATCAGGACGCCACCGCCCGGCTACTGACCGACCTCGCCGAGGAACGCGTGGATGTGCTGGTGAACAACGCCGGCCACTCGATCCGCCGCAGTATCGCCGACGCCACCGACCGGCTGCATGACTACCAGCGCACGATGGCGCTCAACTACCTGGCAGCGGTCCAGCTGAGCCTGGGCCTGTTGCCGGGCATGATCGAGCGGGGCCGGGGACAGATCATCAACGTCTGCACCTGGGGCCTGCACGCCAACACGTTTCCGCGCTTCTCCGCGTACGCCGCCTCCAAGAGCGCGTTGGCGATCTTCGGCCGCAGCCTGGGCGCCGAGCGGCCGCACCCCGGCATCACCGCCACCAACGTGTACTTCCCGCTGGTCCGCACCGAGATGATCGCGCCCACAGCCGAATACGAGGATGCGCCGGCATTGTCGGCGGACGAAGCGGGCCGCTGGATCGTGCGCGCGGTCACCCATCAGCCGGTGGAGGTCAGTCCGGCGGTGCTACGGGCGGTCCTGCCGACGATCGACTACCTCTCGCCCGCTGCGGCTGACCGCGCGATCGCGGCGCTCACCTGATGAACATCTCCCGCGCGATGGCGCGCGTCGTCATCGACGGTGTGCTGCCGCTGATCGACAGCCGGATCCCGGCCTCGCGCCAACCATTCGACGCCCCTGAGATCCTCAAGCCCCACGATCTCTCGCGGGCCTGGGGCGTGACGCATTTCGGCGTGTTCGTGCCGGACCTGCCGGACCCGTACCGCTACGTGAACACCATGACACTGCTGGGTGCGTCAGGCGCCGAGCTGTTCGATCTCGACCACCTGGCGGCGCCCGATGCGCGCGATACCGCCACGGTCTTCTCCTCGACGGCGCACGCGGACCAGCGGTTCTATCGGGCGTATGACATGCACACCGACTGCTGGTTCACCGCCGACGGCCGCCGGCTGCGCTGGGCCGAGGATCTGGCCATCAATGTCGCGCTGCCGCACGTCGTCGTCCGAGGCCGCTACCCCCAGTTTGACGTCGACCTGAAACTCGAAGTCACGGAACAGGTTTCGTACTTCGTGAAGTCGCCCGTCTACGACCACCTGAGCCTGCTCGCCCCCTACACCGGTACCGTCGACGGGGTGCGGGTAAGTGGTCTCGGCACCTTCGAATACGCGAGAATCCGCACGCACCAAGCACTTACGCCTCGGCCGATACCAGCCCGACTCAAGCTGCCGCTGGACTTCTTCACCTACCAGATCATCAACATCGACGAGCGCACCCAGGTGCTGTTGACCGACGTCCGCGCCCGCGGCCGGACCGCGTGCAAATTGGCTCACGTGCGCGTGCTCGGCGGTGAGACCGAGGTGTACTCCGACGTGCATTTCGCGGTCACCGAATACGGCGAGCCCCTCGTCGACGATCGTGGAAACACGATGCGACGGCCCCGTAAGTTCAAGTGGTCGGTGCGTGATGGCGACCGGGAAATCCTGGCCCTGATCGGCACCGTCGACGCGCCGTGGCGCCACGGCCACGGACCGGGATACGCCGCCGCCTACACCTATACCGGTACCTGGGGTACCGGATCGGTCTCGGGCAGTGCGTATCTCGAGTGGATCGACGTTCAGCCGGACTGATCTGGCCCGTTCGTCCCGGGCAACGGTCAACCCTGGGCAGAGGTGCCGGGCACCTGATTAGGCTGTCCCGATGACCACGCGCCCCGTCAGCGGCAGAACCGGCACCAAGGGTGTGCCGCGCGGTGAGCGCGAGCAGCTGATCGTCGAGGCCGCGATCGCCGAATTCAGCCGCGCGACGTACGCGGGTGCGTCCCTGGCGGCCATCGCTGCGCAGGCCGACGTCTCCAAGACTTTGATCATCAGTTACTTCGGGTCCAAAGAGGCGGTGTACGCCGCCTGCGTCACCAAGATCGGCACTGAGATCGAGCAGGCCGTCGCCGACGCGCTCAAGTCCCCCGACCACCTGGCCGGCGCCGGCGCCGCAGCCGGCGAACCGGTGCTGGCCGCGATCTTCACGACGTTCGAGGGACATCCGGGCGACTGGCACGTGTTGTTCGACCGGTCGGTCCCCAATGGCCCGGCGCGGGATGCGGCACGCGAGCAGCGGACGATCTTGCGCCAGCAGGCGTTCGCGGGTGTGTCGCGGTCCCTCGGCGGTGTCGGCCTGACCGATCCCGTCGACCTGGTCGCGGCCACGGGCGTGTGGGAACACATGGTGTCGGCGCTGATGTTGTTCTGGCGCAATCATCCCGACGAGCCCGCCGCCGAGATGGTGGCGCGCGCCCACCGCGTCTTGGCGGCCATGGCCGGGCAGACACTCGAAAGCGCGACGGATTAGTTCACGATCCGTCCGTCGACGCCCTCCGCCAGCAATCTCCGGGGCGGCTCGGTTCCGTCGAGGAGCCGGGTGATGCGTTTGACGATCTGCCAGCCATGCGCCGCCCCGGCGGCGCGACGGAGGTGGAAGTGGCTGACGCCGGCGCGGATGGCTTCGTAAGTCGTTGTGCGCTTGAGTAATAGCGTCGATTCGCACACCGCCACGGCGTCGTCACCGTGGATCGTGACGACGGCGGGACTCAAAAAGTGCGTGCATCCGGTGGTGATGAAGTCCTGATGACCGCGCGAGCGCACCATCGAGGCGACGTCGTCGCGGCCCGTCATGATCCAGTTCTCGACGTCGTACACGCCGTCCGGTGCCCACATCGCGGCAACGGCCTCTGCCTCGCCGGCGTCGACGAGCGGCCCGTAGGAGGCGATCATCCGCTCGATGGCGCGTTCGTCTTCGATGCGTCGCAGACGGGCTTCGAGCTCGGCGAGCCGCTGTTCGGTCATCGTTGCTCCGTGGCGGGCAGATTTGCCAGGTCCGCCAGGGCGCCGAGTTGTTCGCAGCAGTGCGCCGCGGATCGGGAAGAGATCACGCACGTGACGGACGTCGCGCCGACGTCTTCGAGCGCGCCGAGTTCGTCGAGGGTCCGTTGTGGTGCACCCATCGGATCCAGCGGCGGCGTCGCGAGCACAACGTCGAAAGGATCCGGAAGGTCCACGGCAGCAAGCATTGTCGAGATCTCTGTTGATGAGAGGCCGAAGGGCATCCAGCCGTCCCCGAGTTCGACGGCGCGGCGCAGCGACCGGCGGGTCCGGCCGCCCACCCAGACGGGTACCCGCGGCTGCAACGCGCAGGGGTCCATCACGACGGAGTCATATGCGTAGTACTCACCTTGGTGCACTGGGTGATTGGTCGCCAACGCGTCGCGCAGCGCGCACATCGCTTCGTCTGCCCGGGCGCCACGGTCGTCCCAGGCCGCGTCCAGCAGGTCGAATTCCTCGCGGAGTGATCCGACACCCACACCCAGGATCAGCCGGCCACCGCTGACCTGGTCCAGCGTGCCGTAGCGCTTGGCGATCTCCAGCGGATGGTGGTAGCCCAGTACCAGCACCGAGGTCGCCAACCGGATCCGCGACGTGCGTCCGGCGATGAAAGCCAAGGTGGCCAACGGATCCCAGTACGTGGAGCCCCGGGTCGCCGCGACATCAGTCGGCACGACGACATGTTCGGAGCAGGTCAGGAAGTCGATGCCGAGCAGGTCCGCGACGGCGGCGATCTCGCCGATCTCCACGGCGCCGGCAGTCGCTTCCCACGTCGACGCGGTGGCGGGAACCTGGATGACCACCGGCGTCTGTAGTCCTATCCGCATGCACGCGCCCTTCCGTCGTGGCGCCTGGATCGGATACCCTCGGACGCAGAAAACTAAAATGAATTTTAGATATGGAGCAACGACTTGTCTAGCGTGGACGCACTGCAGTTGCAGCAATACGGGCCGTGGGCCGTCATCGCGGGTGGCTCGGAAGGTGTCGGAGCCGAGTTCGCGGCGCTGCTGGCGGAGGCCGGCATCAACCTGGTGTTGATCGCGCGCAAACCCGGGCCGCTGCAGGCCACCGCGGCCCGGTGTCGCGAGTACGGCGTGACCGTGCGCGCACTCACCGTCGACCTGACCACCGACGCCAGGGTCGATCAGATCAGCAGTGCCACAGCCGATCTGGAGGTCGGACTCCTCATCTACAACGCCGGCGCCAACACCCACAGCGCGGAGTTCCTCGACGGCGACCTCGCCGCCTTTCAGCGGGTCATCGACCTGAACGTCACCACGCCACTGCGACTGGTCCACCACTTCGGAGCACCGATGCGGGATCGGGGCCGAGGCGGGTTGATGTTGGTCGGATCGCTGAGCGGCCACCTCGGATCAGCACGGCACACCGTGTACGGCGGTGTGAAGGCATTCAGCCGCATCTACGCCGAAGGGCTCTGGCTGGAGCTGCGCGAACACAACGTGCACGTGCTCGAGCTTGTCCTCGGCCTCACCAGGACACCCGCGATGGAGCGGGTGGGCCTCAACTTCGATATCCCCGGGATGCCCGCATCCGATCCGGCTGACGTCGCGCGCGAAGGCCTCGCGAATCTCGCCAACGGACCGGTGCACATCGTCTCGATGCACGCCGACAACCCCACCGTCCACGCCACCGGTGATCGCAGCAAGGTGCTGTTGGCGTCCCACGCGATGATCCAGAAGATGTTGCAGGGCACGCCTGCCGGACCGCCGGCATAACCATGCCCCGCGCACCACTGGACCGGGAACCGGCGACTCCGAGAACCCCAGCACAGGTCGACCGCTGCGACCGCATCCTTGCCACCGCAGCGCGCCTCGGGGCGCGCCACGGACTGGAGGAAGTCCGGATGCAGGATGTGGCGGACCAGGCCGAGGTTTCCATCACCACCGTCTATCGCTACTACCCCACCAAGCATCATCTGTTCGCGGCGCTGCTGTTCCACCTCACCCAGACCGCCGCACCGCCGGGCCCGACGACGGGGCACGCGGTCGCCGATGTCACCGAGTTCATGGCGGGCATCATCCGGAACATGCTGGCCCGTCCGCAGTTGGCCCGCGCGATGATCACGTCGGTCAATGCCCGGCGCGCCGAGTCGACGGCCCGCGGCGACTACAACCTGCGGCGGAACATCTTCGGTGTCGCGGGGATCGCGGCGCCCACGGCCGACCAGACCCAGATCGCGCTGCTGCTCGAGCAGTGCGCGTACGGCATCCTGTCGTGGGCCATCACCGGGGAGACGACGCCCGAGCAAGCCGAGCGCGACATGCGCCGCGCCTGCGAACTGCTGCTGGCGCCCTGGCGCAAGCGGTTCCGAACCCGACGAAGCGAGAGCGACCAATGACGGCCCACATCACCTTGAGTACCGGCGATCAGGCCTACGCCATCGAGGCCATCAAGCGCACCTTCGCCCGCCGGCTGCGGTGCATGGACACCAAGCAGTGGGAGATCTATCCGACGCTGCACACCGACGACGTCATATCCGAAACCTGGGATGGCCTGCCCGACAACAACAATTGGACACCCAAGCCCGGTAGTCAGAACCGCGTCGTCGGCAAGGAACCACTGACGCGGGCCATTCGGTCACTGCTCGACGGCGGCACCACCGTCACGACCGTCCACCATGGCCATACTCCCGAGATCGAGCTGACCGGCGACACCACCGCCACCGGCATCTGGGCCATGGAGGACCAGCTGTGGTGGACCAACGGCGGTGCCGAGGAACATCTGCACGGCTACGGCCACTATCACGAGCAGTACCGCTGCGAAGACGGCCAGTGGCTGATCAGCTACCGCAAGCTGACGCGGCTGCGGGTCGACACCACACCGCATTTCTTCGACTTCCTCAAGCGGCGGTAGCGCGCTCACTTGCGCTGACTGGCGGCGTACTCCTCGGGGCGGTTCGTCTTCATCCACGCGCGCACGGGCCAGAACAGAACCCACAGGACTCCGTACCCGGCGGCGTAGATGGCCGCGCACAGTGGCGCCGCGATCAGCCATCCCGGGTAGATCAGCAGCAGGCAGAACTGCAGAAACTGTTTGACGCCAACGGGATAGCCATCGGCCATCGAGAAGAACGTCTTCGGGTGCATCGCGTTCAGCAGGGCACGCCAGGCGGAGGTCTTGTCGTCCTCCGGGGCCTCGACCTGAGTAACGGCGGTCTGGTCGGGTTGGGTCATGAAAGGGCTCCTTGATGAGGGATGTCAGAGGGTCAGGCAGGGCTTGGCGCCGTCGTACACACCGCGGCGGTAGGCATCGACGCGTTCGGTCCCTTGGCCGTGGTGTTCGACGTCACCGCCGTCGGTGCGGTAGAGCAGCAGCGCGGCGACGGCCTTGTCCAGGTCACCTGGCGACAGGCTGTATCTGCTGTCGGGGCGGTTGTGCAGCAGGATGCTGGCAGCCCAGGAACCGGCCAAACAGTCCGCGCGCAAAGATGTTTGCTTACTGTCCTGCGGCTGACCCATTCGCATCAGCGCCGCCAGGCCGTACTGCGTTGCGATGAGCGTCGCCACCGAGAAATCGCCGCCGCTGTCATAGATGTCGGGCATCGTCTTGACGTTGTCGAAGCCGACATAGTCGTCGTCGACGCAGTAGTACAGCACCGAGCCCTTCATCGACTTGCCGCCGCAGTCGGGCGCCTGGTCCGGATCGATCTTGCGCGGCGCCTTCAGCGGGGTCCAGTCGTATTTGCCGTCGGTCAGCTCGGGGATCAGCTGCGTGAAGTAGTCCTCGAGATCTGCTGGGACACCTTCGATTATCGCGTCGTACGGGGCGTCGCCCCCGGCCGCCTGATCGGCGGCGTTGTTGAACGGCAGCTCGACCACCACCGGGTCGCCGTTGCGGTAGTCCGCGCAGACTTTCGGACCCTTGTCGAATCCGGTGCGGAACGAGTTCACCCGGTCGAACCCGCTGCCGTGCGCACTCAGATCGTGTTTGGCTGTGCCGGGCTCGTCGCGCAGGAACAGGAAACCGGCGAGGGCATTGTCCAGATCGTCGGCACTGGGGTTGTACGTGTCTTTGGCGTGCGCGGCCCACGCCCCGGCGAAGCAGTCGGCCTGGATTTCCTTGGTGACGGTCTCGCCCTGGAAGTTCGCACGGGCCTGGATCGCATGGCCCCACTCGTGGGCCAGCACGACCGGAATTACGAAGTCACCGAACTTCTTTCGCAGGTCGGGCAGCAGCCCGGTGGCGTCCCAGGCGACGTCGTCGCCCTTGGAGCAGTAGAACGCATTGCCGGCGACGTCCGCCGGTGAGTCCGCGCACGGCGGCACCGGGCCCTTCTTCGGGTCCACGCCGTAGAAGCCGCCCTCGACCGGTGTGTAGTCCTTCTTGTACAGCTTGGGAAACTCGCTCTGCCAGTAGGTTTGAATTTCGCCGATGGCTTGGGCGACGAGCTTGTTCACGGGATCCGAGGTGTCGCCGTGGATCTCGACGGGCGGGGCCAGCTGCTTCGTCGACGACGACGGCCCCGCCTGTGGTTTCAGCTGCTTGTCACCGCAGCCGGCGACGACGAGGGTGCACGCCGCCAGTAGCGCGGATGCCCGCCAGAGTGCCCGGTGCATTCCCATCGGTTACGACGTGGGCTTGTCGTCGACTTTGAACCCGTAGTTCACGTCGGAGCCGTCGACCTTGTTGACGGTGACCGTGACGCCGTACGTCTGGCCGCTGTCTTTGAGTTCGCAACGCAGCGTGGCGCCGGGCGTGCCTTTCAGGTTTTCCGGGCAGGTCAACGATTCGGGTTTGGTGCCGAACTGCTGACTCAGCTCCTCGCTGATCTGGTTGGCGACCTGCGCCTTGTCGATGGTCTGGATCATGTCGAACTTGACGTTGTCACCTTCGATGCTGGTGACCGTGACGTTGACGGTGCTGGTCTTGTCGCCGACCTTCATGGTGCAGTTGACCTCGGCGCCCTTCTGGCCCGCGAGATTCTCGGGGCAGGTCACCGAATCGGCCTTCTTGCCGTCGGCCCCGGTCATCTTGGTGATGATCTGGCTCTCGACGTCTTTCTTGCTCACCGACGGTGTCCCGCTGGAGCAGGCAGCGGCGCCGAATACGGCAACCGTGATCGCGGATGCCAGAACGAGCCTCTGACACGTCGTGTTGGTCATGTCGCCAACCCCTTCCGAGTTCGGGCGCCAGCCACCGGCGCCGCACTTATCAAGCGGACGGCAAAAGTTAGCGCCGCGATATTGGAATCCGGTTGGAATTCCGTGCAGGTCCGGCTGGTGACCGCCGCGTTCCAACCGCGTGCGCCGCGGGGTTCAACGGAATTCCAATCGGGCGTCCATATCGTGACGCCGAGGACGTGACCGACGTCCGTCGTCTACCCCTGAGGAGTCACGATGCAGATGTCGCATCGGCCTGTCATCGCCATCGCCGCCGCGGTCTGCCTGAGCATCACGCTGGGCGCTTGCGGAGGCGGTGACAAGAACAAGAGCTCGACCAGCTCCAGTTCCAGCTCGTCGAGTTCGAGCAGTAGCTCGAGTGCGACGTCGTCGACGAAGGCGGCGCCGAAGCTGAAGCCGCGCAAGGCCGAGGAGTCCGGCACGAACCCCACGATCGCCGACTACATCAAGGAAGAGAAGATTCAGGAGACGTCGATCCATCCTGGGGATCCGGGTGCTCCCGCGGTGGACATCGAGCGTCCGACGGGCTGGGACAGCGCCGGCGAGGACACGCCTGATTATGCGTACGGCGCCCTCGTCTACACCGGACCCGGCGCGCAGAGCACCGACTACACGGCGAACATCGTCGCGTTGGTGTCGCGCCTGGACGGTCCGGTGGATCCGGACAAGCTGCTCAAGCTCGCCGGCGGCGAGGTGAAGAACCTCCCCGGTTTCGAGTCCGTCGGTGAGGAAGCGGGTACCTCGGCCGGCTTCCCGGCGTTCCGTATCGCCGGCACGTACAACCTGAAGAGCGGCGGCAAGGCCGCGTTCGGGCAGGAGACGGTGGTCTTCAAGGGGCCCGACGGCCTGTACGTGCTGCAGATCAACGCGACCAGCGACGAGAGCCAGGGCCACGAGCTGTTCGAGGCGCTGGACGCAGTGGACAAATCGTTGAAGATCACCTTCTGACGAAATGGCAACGGCGCCACCCCGAAGTAAGGCGTATCTGCTCAAGAGCCGAACCAACACCTGGTGGGTGAACGTCGAACTGGAGCTGACGGACACCCAGGTGCGGTGCCTTGCGTCCGAGTATTCGAAGTGGGTCGACGACCAGTTGGGCCTGACCGACTACAAGGCGAAACTGTCGGCAGGTGAGGAGGTGGTGATCTTCGACTTCCCACGCGACGCGGTGACGGTCACCTGGTTACGCCAGTTGTACCGGGGCGGCTGTGAGGTCAGCCGGGGGAATTCCCGCAAATGGGTTGTCTCCCTGGTGTATCCGTCCGGGTTCGGCAGTGTGCTGGACCTGATGACGGACCGGGCGATCTGGCGCCAGTGGCGTGAGGAGCTGCCCGACCGGACCGCGAAATCCTGACCTACACGGGCTCGACCGACTGGGCCGCCAGCCGCTGCGCGATGCCACGGGCGAAGGCTTGTTCGCCCGTGGCATCCGCCAGGCGGCTCGCCCGGTGCACCAGTGCGTGGGCGCTGTCGGGCCGGCCCTGGTGCAACTCGATATCGGAGAGCAGGCACAGGAACATCGTGTTCATGACGGTGGTGCCATCGCAGGTGTATTCGTCGAACGCCTGGAAGGCGACTGCAGCGTCCCCGTCGCCGGAGCCGATGACCTGCGCCCAGACCCGGACGATGCGCGCGCACGCAGCCCATTGCGGGCTGCCCGCCGCGGTGAACTCGACGTCGACCTGATCGGCGAGTTCGACGATGCCGTCGGTGATACCGAGGACCGCCGCACATTCGACGTAGGTCAGCCGCGCGGCCAGGATGTTGAACACATCGCCGCGGCTCTGCGCGAGATGCAGTGCGCGGCGGTGGTATTCGTGCATCGCGTCCGAGTCGCCGCGGACGGCCTCGGCGATGGCCATCCAGCAGTAGACGCGGGGATGGAAGAAGTGCAGCGGATCGGTGACCGTCTCGGGCGGCGGAAAGTTGTCCATCATGTGCAGGCCGGTGCTGATCAGCATGTCGGTATTGCCGCGCAGGGTGTACAGCAGGATATGCACGAAGTCGTTGACGAGACCGATCACCGCATCACCGGACTTGTCGTACTGGTCTTGCAGGCCGATGGCGATGATCTCGACCTCGTCGATGCGGCCGTGCGCGCACAGCAGCATGGACTGCAGTGCGATGGCGCCATAGAAGTTGCGGCCCTTGACTTCCTGGCCGATCTCGAAAGCCCGCTGGACGGCCGCCGCGGCCGACTCGCTGGCCTGCCCCTCGAGGATGTTCTTCGCGCCGGCGAGATGCAGCCACAGGGTGGCCTGCCGGTCCAGGTGTTCGGGTTTGGCCGGCAGCCGGTCGCCGATCTGCAAGGCATGCTCGGCCAGCCCGGCGACGTCGTGGTACGCCGAACGGTTCAGGGCCCGCTGGATGGCGACCTCGAGAATGCCAAGGGCGACATCAGGATTCAGCTCGGCACCGGCCCGCCAGGCATGGTCGGCCGTCGCGATGACGTGTTCGTACGCGGCCGTCGGCAGCGTGGCCGTCCGGGTGGTGGCGATCGCGGCGTGGACGCTGGTGCGATCGGTGGTCGCGAGCTGTGCGATGAGCGCGTCGCGCACCAGGCCGTGGCTGAACCGGTAAGCGCCCGGGCGCGTGGGCAGTTCGTCGAGCAGGCCGGTCTGATACGCCGGGCGCAGCCGGCTCTGCACCGTCGAGACCGACAGGTCGACGATGTCCGCCAGGTCGGCGACGTTGAATTCGGGCCCGACGACAGCGGCCGCGCAGAGCACCCGACGGCACGGCCGGTCCAGTACGCCGAGGCGCCGGCCGACGATGCCGACCACCGCGTCCGACAGCGCGGGATGGCCGCGTTGCGGGGCGCCGTCGGTGTCCAGCGCCCGCGCGAGTTCCTTGATGTAGAACGGGTTTCCGCCGGCCTGCTCCCAGACTTGCGCCGAGACGGCCGGGGGGATCGCGCTATCGGCCACCGCGTCGACGAGGTGTGCGGCGGCAGCGCAGTCGATGCCGTCCAGGTGGAGCGTGACGGTGTCGTTCGACCGGACGATGCGTTCGAACGACGACCGGTTCATGGGTCGGTCGGCCCCGAAGAACGTCCAGTTACCGACGATCTGGATGGGGATGCGCGGGAATTCTTCGGCGAGCAGGACGAGCGTGTTGATCGACGCGGGATCCGCCCGCTGCAGATCGTCGATGACGAGCACCAGCGGGGCGATACTCGACAGTTCGCGCAGCGCCGACACGATTCTCTCGACCAAGGCGAATCCCGTTGGCGCGAACCGGCTGCCGGCGTTGAGGTCGTCGTCACCGTGCCATTCGGGCACCAGGGCGTTGACCACGCCGGGGGCCTCCCGCAGCACGGCCTTGCGGCCGGCGGTGCCGAGCTCGCCGCCGAGTTGGCGCAGTAATTGGATCCAGGTCCACAGCAGCGGCAGCTTCACCCCGCTCGGGTGGCCGGCCCAGGCCACCGCGATACCCGCGGCGCGGGCGCGGTCGACGGCGGCCTGCGCCAGGGTCGTCTTTCCGATGCCGCTGTCGCCGGTCACGAGCGTCACGCCGCCGGCGCCGCCCGCGGCTCGGCGCACCGCCGCGGTCACGGCACCCAGCTCGGTGTCCCGGCCGACGAACGGGGGCGGTGCCGCCGGATCGGGATCGGGGTTCAGCACGTGCGGTGCCGGTGCGACGCGCAGTTCCGCGGCCCCGTCGCGGATCTTCTCGAAGAGGGTCTGCAGGCCTTCGCCGGGCCGCGCGCCGACCTCGCGGTCGAGGGTCGTGCAGGCCCGTTCGAAGGCCTGGATGGCGTCGGCGGTGCGGTTGGACCGGTGCAGGGCGAGCATCAGATGGCCCCACAACCGTTCCTGCAGCGGGTGTTCCGCCAGGGCGGCCTCGATCTCGGGTACCAATTCGCCGCCGCCCCCGAGTTGCAGCGCGGCATCGAAGCGGGCCTCGATGGCAGTGGTCCGCAGGGCTGCGAAGCGGATGGCCTCGGGTGCGGCGAACTCGTGATAAGCGAACTCGCCGAACGGATCTCCGTGCCAGAGCGCCAGCGCCTCGGTCAGCATCTCGACGGCGGCCCCGGCCGAATGGCGGATCAGCGCCGTCCGGCCTTTCGAGACAAGGTTTTCGAAGCGCAGCAGATCGATGGAATCGCCGGCGAGCAGGTTCAACTGGTAGCCGTGGGGATGGGAGGAGAGCCGTTGGCTCTGGCTGTCGGCCCGGCGGGTCTCGGCGGTCTGGTCATGCCCCAATTCGGCGCCCGGGTCGAGGACGCGACGGAGGTTGGCCACATAGGAGCGCACCGAGGCCAGTGCCTTCGGGGGTGGTTCGTCGCCCCAGACGGCGTCGATCAGGCGGTCGATGCTGACCACCGTGCCCTGATTGGCCAGTAGCACAGCCAGTACGCACCGCTGCTTCGGTCCGCCGAGCGCCGCCGGCGTGCCGTCGACCCGGGCGGCTACTGCACCCGAGAGGTAGTACTGGACCATTTCCCCCGATTCACAGCAAATTCAGAACTGGGGAGACGATACATCCGCGCGTGACCTGCGGCATCCCAGATGAGCCTGTCAATCTGCTGGTGGGTTGGTCAGTTCAGAGAATTTCCGGTTCGCGCTTGCGGCCGGCCCGGCTCACGATCCCGAACCCGGTGCCCACCAGCAGGAACGGGGCGCCGATGATGCCGAGCAGGGTGGGTAGGAACCAGACCTGCCAATAGGTGTTGATCGTGGCGTCATGCGGGTTGTCGGGGCGGTACCGGACGTCGACATGCTCACCGAGCTTGGCCGGTGGCGGATTGCTGCTGATCGAGCTGAGGAAGCGGATGTGGGTGCCTGCGGCCGTGGCGAATTCGACGCGCGCCCGGTAGCGCGGGCTACTGCCGCTGCCGCTGGGTACCAACTCGACGACAGTGCCGTCGGCGTGACTGTCGGACGAATTCGATTGGGCGACAAACGCTGCGCAGACACCGGCCGCGACGGCCAATGACAACCCGACCGCCAGGAACGCTTTCGCCAGGACCGGTGCGACGGATTTCTTGGGTACGTCGGCGCCGAGTTCTGTCGCGATGGTTGCCGCCGGGTCGGAAGACCTGGCACGGGTGCGGTGCTTGCGCAGTAGCGCAACGAGAACGGCGATATCCACGATCACGATGACGGCGATCAGCACCACGATGTACTCGACGCGCATGGCCCCTCCGGAAATGTCGGCACGGAGAGGGTAGGACGGCGCGATTGGAATCCGCTTGGCGCCGCGGCGGCCGAAGACGCCTGTGAGGGTTGTGTACGCGTATCTCGGGTTCCGCGTACACAACCCTCACAGGGTTGGGAATCAAGCCTCTGTCTGTCCCAAAGTCACCGCCGCGGTGTGCTCTGCGCCGGACGGGTCGGCGTAGGTCAAGGTGACGCTGTCACCGGGAGCCTTGGACCGGATCGCCGCGACGAGCGCCTCAGGGCCGTCGATCGGTTGGTTGTCGACCTTGGTGATCACGGCGCCCTTGTCCAGGCCGGCCGCGGCGGCGGGACCGTCGGCGACGACCCCGGCCACTGCCGCGCCCTGGGCGCTGTTGTTGGCGGCCAGCTTGACGCCCAGCGAGGCGTGCTGGACGGTGCCGGTCGAAATCAGTTGGTCGGCGATGCGCTTGGCCTGATCGACCGGGATGGCGAAGCCGAGTCCGATCGAACCGGGCTGGGAGCCACCGGAATCCGGGCCACCACCGAGCGATGCGATCGCCGAGTTCACGCCGATCAAGTTGCCGTTCATGTCGACGAGCGCGCCACCGGAGTTGCCGGGGTTGATCGCAGCGTCGGTCTGGATGGCGCTCATCACCGACTGCTGTCCGGTCTGCTCGTCACCGGTGCTCACCGGACGGTTCAGCGAACTGATGATGCCGGTGGTCACGGTGCCTTGCAGGCCCAGCGGCGAGCCGACGGCCACGACGTTCTGCCCGACGCGCAGGTCCTTCGAGGAGCCGATGCTGATCGGCGTCAGGTCGGACACACCCTGGGCCTTGACCACCGCGATGTCGTCGGCCGGATCGGCGCCCACCACGGTGAAGGGCACCGTGCGGCCGTCGGACAGCGTGACGGTGGCCTTGGTCTGACCGCCGCCGGTCATGCCGCGAGGCAGGCCGCCACCGGGGCTCAGGCTGCGGGGCAGCGCATCCTGTTCCGCAGCAGTCTGATTGGCCTCGGCGACCACATGGTTGTTGGTCAGGATCAGGCCGTCCGCGGTGAGGACGATGCCCGACCCCTCACCGCCCTGCTGGCCGGTCTGGACCTGCAGTTTCACGACGCTCGGCAACACCTTGGCCGACACCGCCTCGACGGAACCGGCCGGCGCCGGTGCGGCCGCGACAGCCGCCGGCACCGTGCGGTTCTGAACCCCTGCGGCGAGCGGAACCTGCGCCGTCGGCGCCATGCTGCCGTAGTGGTCGACCGCGGCCATGGTGCCTGCCGCGCCTGCCGCGATGGCTACCGCGGCGACGCCGAAGGCCAGCAGGCCGGAGCGGGATCGCTTAGCTGGCGCCGGCGGTACGGGTGCGGCGGGGTACTGCTGCGGCGCCGCGTACGGAGTTCGCAGCGGCTGGGTGTACTCGTCGGAAGCGTGGTGGCGACGGTAACGGTCGTTGCTCCACTGGACGAGTTTCTCCTGTTCAGCGGCATACTGCCGCGACCAGAGGTGCTGGTTGTCCGGGGTCGGCTGTTCTGACGGGTGTCTCATTGGCGTTGACTACTTTCTCGAAACGTCGGTAAGACATGCGTGCTCGCGCTTGATGTCTCCACCGTGCCGTCGCCAACTGAGGCGTTGCTGAGAAAGAGTTCGGGACAGCCAAAGACTTTTCAGATCACTTGAGCGCCGTCGTGGGCCGGTGGCGGGTCCAGGTCAGGGTGTGGCCGTCGTTGATCGCCGTTCCGTGAACCCCTGCTGAACTTCGGCCCTGATTCTGGTGTCGGACTCGCGGAACGGGCCGTGCTGAGCCACGATCGACGGGTGCGTCCGACCCGACTGACCGCCGCCGGTGAAATCCCGGACACGGGCATCGCCGACGACTTGTCGACGACCATGACCATCGCCGAGCAGTACGACTGGCATCAGCGGTACCTGCGCCGGCACCGCGTATCGCGACGGAATTTTCTGCGTGGATCGGCGGCCGCCGCTGCGGTGGCGGCCCTGGGACTGGCGCCGTTCGGGCGCCGCGCCTACGCGCAGGATGCGCCCCTGAGCGTGGCCAACCGACGCGTCGGCTTCGGCGGTGACGCCACCGAACAACTCCGGCTGGCCGCGCAGCTGTCACGAAATCCCGGCAGCACCAAGGTGTTCGTCGACCACGGTCCCACCGACCAGTTGGGCGCAACCATCGAGGCCGAGGTCCGCAACCTCGTCACGCAGATCCCCACCAGCGACCGCGGCGTGCTGGCGGCCGAGCAGTTCTACGCCCACGTCCCGGTCGACGGTCTGCCCGGCGGCACCGCGCACTTCTACCGGTGGCGCACCGAGGACGGCTTCGTCAGCGACGTGCGGTCGGCGAAGACGGCGATGCCGAGCGTGCGAAAGGCGTTGGCGCCGTTCCGGTTCACCATGATGGGCGACCAGGGCACCGACGACATCCCGCGTCAGCCGGCCGGGCTGAAGCGCGGCGACTACGACGACAGCTACTACAAACCGGACAACGAGCCCGACGTCCCGCACACCGCCAACGTGTTCAACCAGATCATCGCGTCCAACCCCGAATTCCACCTACTGGCCGGAGATATCGCCTACGCCGACCCGTCCGGCGGCGGCAAGCCGCTGTCGTTCGTGCCGTCCGGGGGCAAGGCCGCGCACGGCTTCGACAAGTACAACCCGTTCGTCTGGGACGTCTACTTGAGCTCGATCGAGGCCAGCGCGGCGAGCACGCCGTGGATGTTCGCGACCGGTAACCACGACATGGAGGCTTCGTATCCGAGTCACGGCTACGGCGGTCACCTGGCGCGCATGGATTTTCCGGACAACGGCCCGGCCGCCTGCCCCTCGGTCTATTCGTTCACGTACGGCAATGTCGCGGTGCTGTCGCTCGACGCCAACGACGTCAGCTTCGAAATCCGTTCCAACACCGGCTATTCCGACGGCACTCAGAACTCCTGGGTCGAGCGCACCCTGGCCGCGTACCGCGCTGACCCCGGTATCGATTTCATCGTCTGCTTCTTCCACCACTGCGCGTACTCGACCACCGACTCACACGCCAGCGACGGCGGCGTGCGGGCGGCGTGGTGCGAGCTGTTCGACCGCTATTCGGTTGATCTCGTGCTGCAGGGACACAACCACGTGTACGAGCGCACCGATCCGATCCGCGCCGACCGCCCCACCAAGGTCGCCGGAGACAACTCGACCGTCGAGGCGGAGACCGACGGCACCGTCTACTACACCGTGGGCTGCGCCGGCCGGCCGCGATACGGCTTCCAGCCAGGTGAGCTCGAGAGCTACCGCGGCCACGAAGCCCCCGACACCTTCGTCCCGAACAGCTACGTCTGGACGTCCGACGGTAAGAAGAAAGCGGAGGCGGTCGGCTGGTCGCGGGTGCGTTTCCGCAACTACGCGTTCATCCGCGTCGACGTCCGGCCCGGACAGCTACTGAGCGAGATGGACGTGACCGCGGTCGACGAACACGGCCGGGAATTCGACAAAGTCACCTATCGCCGCAGGGTGCGCGCGTAACCCGTGCATCAGCCGGTACGGCAGTCATGCCTGTCTTATGGTTAGCCGGTGGAAGGGACACCGTTCGGCCGGTACCGGCTGATTGAGCTGCTCGGTCGCGGCGGCATGGGTGAGGTCTGGAAGGCCTACGACACCACCATGAAGCGCGTCGTCGCGATGAAGGTGCTGCCTCCGACCTTCGCCGACGACGAGCAGTACCAGGTGCGGTTCCGCAGGGAGGCACACGCCGCAGCCGGGCTCGATGAACCGCACGTAGTACCGATCCACGATTTCGGTGAGATCGACGACCGCCTTTTCGTGACGATGCGCCTGATCGACGGAAAGACCGTCCAGGAGCTGTTGGCCGACGGTCCGCTGGCACCCGAGCGCGCCGTCTCGATCGTCGAGCAGATCGCTGCCGCGCTCGGTGCCGCGCACGGGGTCGGGCTGGTGCACCGCGACGTGAAACCCGCCAACATCCTGGTCACGCCAGACGATTTCGCGTACCTCATCGACTTCGGCATCGCGCGCGCCGCCGGCGAGACCAAGCTGACCCATACCGGCGCCACGATCGGCACGGTCGCCTACATGGCTCCCGAGCGGTTCACCAGCGACCGGTGCGACGCGCGTTCCGACATCTACGCGCTGACGTGCGTGTTGCACGAATGCCTGGTCGGCGCGCCACCGTTCCCGGGCGACAGCATGGAGCGGCAGATCACCAGCCACCTCTATTCGGATCCGCCGCGGCCGTCGACCATGCGGCCGGGAATTTCGGCATATATGGATCAGGTCATCGCCACCGGTATGGCCAAAGACCCCGAACTGCGTTATGCCACAACGAAAGACCTCGCCGTCGCGGCCCGCGCCGCGCTGAGCGCACCGGTGCAGCCCGCCCAGCCGGTCGCGCCGTCCGCCTGGGGCGCCCCGGCGGTCCCCTACCCGCCGACCGGCCCTGAGTCGTATCCCGCGCACGCGCACACTCAGTACGCGAACCCGGCGCAAGGTCTGGGTGCCGGGTCCGCGCAGTGGTCGTCGCCCCAGATGGCGAATGCCCAACCGGCACAATCGTGGTGGCGCAACTCGGCGGTGGTGATCGTCGCGGCACTGGTCACGGTGGTCATCCTCGGAGGTGCCGGCGTGGCCTACGTGATGTGGTCCGACACCGGCTCGGGCGATCAGCCCCAGGCGACGAATGACCCGAGCGCGCAACTGTTTCCGTCGAAATCCACCGGCACCGGCGGGACAGGCGCGTACCCGACCGGGAGCATGTCCACACCCGCCTCCAGCGCCGGATCGACGCCGCCGGGACCGAGCCAGTTGCAGACCGCAGACGGTCTGACCAATCTGATCGGGACCATCAAAGCGAAGTTCGGGGACGCCATGGGTTTCAAGCTCGTGGTCTACCCCGACTACGCGATCATGGATCGCGTCTCTCCCACCAACAAGCACGTCGACCAGAGCTTCATGTATCGCGGCGGCAGCTGGAGCAAGTGGGGCTCGGACACCAGCACCAGTTCGTTCGACGTGCTGGCGGATCTCGGCGCCATCAACGCGCAGGCGGTGGCCGCCACCATGGCCGGCGCGCCGCAACAAATGGGCGCGGAGCCCGGCTCGCCGCTGTACCTGATCATCGAAGGCGAAGAGGGCGGGGGACTGGGTCTGGCGATTCACTCCACCGCACCGGGGACCGGATACATCCAGGCCAATGCCGACGGGTCCATCAAGCAGATCTATCCGCCGTAACGGGCGCGCGTCCGCCGTGTAGTAACGGAGCGATTGCTCTGTTACTGTGATCAGGTGCCCCGTCCCCGTGTCCACGACCTCGATGCGGTGCTCGACGCCGCCGAGTCGCTGGCCGTCGAGGTCGGGCCGGCCGGCGTCACCACCCGTTCGGTGGCCGCGGCGGCGGGTGTCTCCAACGGCGCCATCTATCACAACTTCGGCTCGCGAACCGAACTCGTCGCCCGCACGTGGCTGCGTGCCGCCCGCCGATTCCTCGACGTGCAAACAGAATTGGTCGACGCCGCACTGACCGACAACGCCGCCGATCCGGTGGACGCCGTCGTTGCCGCCGCGCAGGCCCCGGCGGTGTTCTACGAACGCCGGCGGCAGTCGGCTCAACTGGTGTGGCGGGTGCAGCGCGACCAACTGCTCGGCCCCGACCTGCCGGAGCCA
>Ga0265327_10002246_pt1 | contig 20928 bp, 18 predicted proteins | sample 41621metaG_FD_202089 | JGI IMG/M metagenome (GOLD analysis project Ga0265327, IMG submission 202089) | Rhizosphere microbial communities from Carex aquatilis grown in University of Washington, Seatle, WA, United States - 4-16-21 metaG | ecosystem: Host-associated > Plants > Roots > Rhizosphere...
GAAGCGCAGGCCGTCCACCAGGGTCCAGTCGCCGGACACCTTGTAGGTGTTGGTGCCGCCGGCGTTGGAATAGTCCGAATAGCGATAGGCGAGTTCGAGGTTCAGGTCCTTGATGAAGGGTTGGTCCTGAACCAGCGGAACGCGGGCTTCGGTGAACAGTTCGTAGACGTCGAAGCCGCCGTTCACCGGCGGGGAGGCCCCGCCCGCGCCGTTCAGCAGACCGCCGGACACCGCGAAGTCGGCGCCGAAGTCCAGGTGCTCACGACGATATTCCGCACCGAACGCCATGCCGACCCGCTCGGAGGACAGCGGGCTCTTGAAGCCTTCCGGCAGCTGGCCGACCACCGAGAAGTTGGCCACGCGCTCGTTGATCGAGCCGGCCGAGTAGGCGGGAGCTTGCAGGTAGTCCAGGGCGGCCTGAGTGACGCCGCCGAGGGCGAAGATGTTGTACGGCACGCACTTGGGATCGGCGCCGCTGACCTTGGCCGCGCAGGTGGGCACGCCGCCGACGTTCACGACGTCCAGGGCGTTCACGATACGCGAGGTCAGGAAGTAGTGGTTGGTGGTCTGGCTGAGCGAGGTCTGGCCCAGTTGCAGGAAGCCATCGTACTTCCAGTCCGGGGTGATGTCGCCTTTCAGGCCGGTGACGATGCGGTATTCTTCGTGGTTGAAGAAGCTCGTACGACCGCCGCCTTCAACGTTCCGACGGGCAACGTCCACATTGATGATGGCCGTGGAGCCCGGCGCGCAGCCCAGCAGACCGGCTTCCTGAGCCGACATCAGCGGGTTGTCGCAGTTGATCGGATAGGCGCCGCCGGGGCCCGTGCCGCCGCCGACGAACACGCCGCCGGGCGCGATCTGCGCCGTGGAGGTGTCCTGCATGAACATCACGTCCATGTAGGCGTCGGCCCAGGGGGCGACTTCGTAGTGAGCGAACGCGCCCAGGCTGTACTTCTCGTCCGGACGCTGCAGGTAGTTGGTCGGGGCGAAGTTATAGACGTCGTTGCCGGTGGCCGGACGGAAGGTGTTGCCCGGGCCCTTGGGGTCGACGACGAAGGCGCTGGCGAAGGTGGCCGGATAGGCCGTGCCGGAGCCGCCGCAGGTGAAGTAGGTCGCCGTGGAGTTGGCGGCGCAAGCGGTGAAGTCGCGCTCGGAAGCCAGGATCTGGTTCACCTGACGATAGGTGGCGTAGGCGGTGATGTTGCCCTTACCGTCGGGCGCGTTGACGCCCATGGTCAGGCTGACTTCCGTCGCCTTGCCGCCCCAGGTGTCGCCGGGGACCTGATAGTTGGACGGGATCGAAGCCACGGCCGACTTGGCGCGGACGACCGCGTCGAAGGCGTCGGAGTGCTGGCTGTGCTGGTACTCGGAGTACTGAGCGTCGACCCGAACGCCTTCGAAGTTCTTCTTCATGATGAAGTTGACGACACCGGCCACGGCGTCGGCGCCGTACACGGCGGAGGCGCCGCCGGTCAGGATGTCGACGCGCTCAACCAGCGGGGTCGGGATGAAGTTCAGGTCGGCGGCGACCGAGGTCACGGCCGAGGTGGGGTTGCCGCCCATGAGGCGACGGCCGTCGATCAGCACGACGGTGCGGTTCGAGCCCAGGCCGCGCAGGTTGACGGTGGCCGTACCGTTGGAACCGTTGGCGACGGTGGAGCCCTGGGCCGCGAAAGCCTGGGGCAGGCTGTTGATCAGGTCTTCGACCCGGGTCACGCCCTGCGCCTTGATGTCGGCCGAGCCAACGGTGGTGACCGGGCTGACGCTGGTGAGGTTCGGCGTCGGGATGCGCGTCCCGGTGACGACGATCTCGGTGACGGTGGCGGTCGTGTCCGCGGCGGCGGCGTAGGCCTGACCGGCCAGGAGCGTCGCGCCGCAAATCATTGAAGAGGCCAGCAGGCGCTGCCGGGTCGAGTTGATTTTCAAGGTCTTGATCCTCCAACGGCGCCCGCTCACTGGCGGCGCCGCTCCCCACAAAAAGGTTCCCAAGCTCGGATAGCGAACTCAGTTACGTTGGAGTTACGGGTCTTAGGTCCCAAGGGTCAACGCCCATTACCGTCCGGCAATGTTATGGGCCCTAACCTGTCGCATTCTGGTCACAGATTACGACAGCCACCCCAAAGCGGGGATGATTTCTCCCAGGTGGGCCTTGGGACCCCGCCGCCAGGCTTAATTCCGCGAGCTGGAACCGGACCCTGGAAACCTTTTGCAACAAGGCGGTTGCCCGCGGGCGGGGGCGCCGTATCAATGAGCGCCGCCTCAATGGGTATCGCCGGCGCGGCGCGCCTGATCTGTAAAGATGGACCGACGGATGACTGAGCTTTCCCGCCCCCTTCGCCTCGTCGTCGTGGGAGGGCCGCTCATGGCCGCCCTGACCCTGGCCTGCGCCGCCAACGCCGCCCCGCCCGCCAAGGCGGCGAGTCGCGCCGCGGTGCTGCAGGGCCTGCTGGACTGCCGCAGCAAGACCGATTCGGCGGAGCGCCTGGCCTGCTACGACGCCGCCGCCGCCCAGATGGACCAGGCCGAGGCCAAGGGCGACATCGTCGTGGTGGACCGTGAGCAGGCCCGCGCCGTGCGCAAGCAGGCCTTTGGCTTCACCCTGCCCTCCCTCAGCCTGTTCGAGCGCGGCGAGAAGCCCGAGCAACTGAACCACATCTCCGGGGTCATCGAGACCGCCCACCTCAACGCCCACGGCCTATGGACACTTGGCCTGGAGGACGGCGCCGTCTGGACCCAGATCGACGGCAATCCGCCGAACCGGGATCCCAAGCCGGGCATGAAGGTCGAAATCAAGTCGGCGGTGATGGGCAGCTATATGATGAGCGTCGATGGCCAGGGCGCCTTCCGGGCTCACCGGGAGCGCTAAGTTCCGAGGCTCAGCGGTCCTTGGGATCGATAGCGTCCCGCAGGCCGTCGCCGATGAAATTGAAGCACATCAGGGTCAGCACCATGGTGAGCGATGGGAACACCAGCAGCCACCAGGCAAGCTCCATGTCCTGAGCGCCTCCGGCGATCAGGGTGCCCAGGGAGTCCATGGGCGGCTGGACCCCGAGGCCGAGGAAGGACAGGAAGCTCTCGGCCAGGATCACCTCGGGGATCGTCAGGGTGGCGTAGACCACCACTGGTCCCAGCAGGTTCGGCACGATGTGGTTCAGGATAATCGCGCCCTGGGTGAGCCCCGCCGCCCGGCTTGCCTCGACGAATTCCTTTTGCTTCAGGGACAGGGTCTGGCCGCGCACGATCCGGCTCATGGTCAGCCACTGCACGGCTCCGATCGCCACGAAGATCAGCACGATGTTGGAGCCAAACGTCACCATCAGCAGGATCACGAAGAAGATGAACGGCAGGGAATAGAGCACATCCACCACCCGCATCATCACCTCGTCCACCACCCCGCCGAGGAAGCCCGCCACCGCCCCCCAGGCCACCCCGATCACCAGGGAGACAAAGGTGGCCACCAGGCCGATGGCCATGGAGACGCGCAGCCCGATGAACAGTCTGGCCAGAAGGTCCCGGCCCAGGGCGTCGGCGCCCAGCAGATGGCCGTGGGTCAGGGGCGGCGCCCAGGTGTCGGTCTTGTTGACCTGATCATAGGCGTAGGGCGCGAGGAACGGACCGAACACCGCCAGCAGGACCAGCAGGGTCAGCATCATCATGCCGGCCACGGCGGCGCGATTTCGTAGCAGCCGCCGGCCCGCGTCGTCCCATAGGCTGCGCCCGCGGACCAGACGCTCCATCAGGGCGGCGCCCTGCCGCGAGCCTGGAGCAAGGGAGGGCAGGGTCACGAGAACTTCACCCGCGGATCAAGCAGGGCGTAGAGCAGGTCAGCCACCAGGTTCAGGAACACCACCAGGGCGGCGTAGAAGATCACCATACCCATCACCACGGTGTAGTCGCGCTGCAGGGCGCTGATCACAAAGAACTTCCCGAGTCCCGGCAGATCGAAGACCTGCTCCACCACAAGGGAGCCCGTCAGCAATCCGGCGCAGGCCGGGCCCAGATAACTCACCAGGGGCAGGATCGCGGAGCGCAGGGCGTGCTTGAGGACAATGCGATGGGTGGGCAGGCCCTTGGCGCGGGCGGTCCGCACATAGTTCGAATGCAACACCTCGATCATGCCGGCCCGGGTGAGTCGCGAGATGATGGCGATCTGCGGCAGGGCCAGCACGGTGATCGGCAGCACCAGGTTCTGCGGCGCGCCGCCATTCCAGCCGCCGTTCGGCAGCACCTGCAGGATCGAGCCGAACAGCAGCACCAGAAGAGGAGCAGTCACGAATGTGGGGATGCAGACCCCGACGATGGCGACTCCCATCACGCCGATGTCGATCCACCCGTTCTGGCGCAGGGCGGCCAGCACCCCCAGCGCCATGCCGACCACAGCGGCCAGGATGATCGCCGCGCCCCCCACCACCAGGCTGACCTTGTAGTTCTCCTCCAGAATCTGGACGACGGTCTTGTCCTTGTACTTCAGCGAGGGGCCGAAATCCCCGTGCAGGACCCCGCCGACATAGACCAGGTACTGTTCAGTGAGCGGCCGGTTCATGCCGTAGCGCGCCAGGATATTGCGCTCGATCTCTGGAGAGAGCTTGCGGTCCACGGCGAAGGGGCTGCCCGGGGCGGCCCGCATCATGAAGAAGGCGATGGTGACCACAAGGAACAGGGTCGGGATGGCCACGAGGAGACGGCGGCCGATGAAGCGCAGCATGCGTGGTGGGTGCTTCCGGAGTCGCCGATCCGCGGCAGGACGTTGCGAAAGTTCCACCGGCCCCCGATGATGTCAACGAACGCCCCCCACAGGAACAGCGCAGTCCCCTCATGACCGAATTTCGACGCGTCACCGACCAGTTCTCAGTCGCCCCCCAGATTGAGCTTGGCGACCTCGCCAAGGCCGCCGCCGACGGCTTCCGGCTGGTGATCAACAATCGCCCGGATGGGGAGGACGCCAGTCAGCCCAGCAGCGCGCAGATGGAGGCGGCGGCCCGGGCCGCGGGCCTCGACTATGCCTTCTTTCCGGTGCGTGGCGGCCCGACCCCCGACCAGGTGGAGGCCCAGCACGCTCTTGTGGAAGCCCATGCCGGTCCCGCGCTGGCCTTCTGTCGCTCCGGCACCCGCTCCATCACCATCTGGTCTTTGGGCGAGGCGTTGGCCGGCGACCGCAGCGGAGACGAGCTGATTCGCCTGGCCGCCGCGGCGGGCTACGATCTGGCCGGGCTGTTCCCGCGTTAATGGTGAGGAATGGCGACCCGGACGGCGCCCATGGCCACCTGCTCCGGTTCACAGCTCGCCATGCTGAGCGCCAGGTGGGCCGCTAAGAGACACAGGACGGCGAAGGCCGCCCGCTGAAGCCGTTTTGATACAAAAATCGCCGCCGCCGCCGCCATAACCGCCTCTTTCACTGGTATGCGAGGGGCACAGCGCAAGGACCGCGCCGGAATGAGGACCGCCCGATGATCCCCTATGTTCGCGAGATCAAGTTCGACTACGGGGCCTGCGACCAGGTCTCACCGCTGATCCGGCGGGTGGTGGCCAACAATCCCGGACCGTTCACCTATCTGGGCACCGGCACATACATTGTCGGCCGCGGTGAGGTGGCGGTGATCGATCCGGGGCCGGACCGTCCGGAGCACCTCGAGGCGATCCTCGCGGCGGTGGCCGGGGAGCGGGTGACCCATATCCTGGTGACCCACCATCATTCCGACCATTCGCCCCTGGCCGGACCGCTTAAGGAAAAGACCGGCGCGCCGATCTATGGCTGCGCCGTGGTCAGGGCCCAGGCCCGCGACAGCGTGATCACCGAGGCCGGCACCGACGACGGCTTCACCCCCGACATCAGCCTGTGCGGCGGCGGGCACCTGCTGACCGGTCCGGGTTGGACCCTGGAGGCCATCGCCACGCCCGGCCACACGTCCAATCACATCTGCTTCGCCTTGACGGAAGAGAACGCCCTGTTCTCCGGCGACCACATCATGGGCTGGTCCACCACCGTGGTCTCACCCCCGGACGGCGACATGACCGCCTACATGCAGAGCCTGGACCTGGTGCGGGCGCGGGGCTTCTGCACCCTATGGCCCACCCACGGACCGCCGGTCACCGAGGTCGATCCCTTTATTGGCGCCTATATCGACCACCGCCGCGCCCGGGAGGCCCAGGTGCTGAAGTCGGTGTCCGACGGCCATGGGAGCATCAAGGCCATGGTGCCAGTGCTCTATGCCGAGGTCGATCCGCGGCTGCATCCTGCGGCCGCCCGTTCCCTGCTGGGCCACATGATCGATCTCGTGCGGCGCGGCATTGTCACCACGGAGGGCGAGCCCGGTCTCGACAGCGAGTACCGGCTGGCCTGATGACCTGACTGAGCGGCTTTTGCAGCCTGGCTCAGGCCGCGTGGCGCTCGCCGTGCCCTGTGTGGGCCTGGGCCTGACGGGCCGGGGCCAGGGTCGGCTTGCGATCGCGGGTGACGATCCGGCCATAGGCCAGGACCACCATGAACACCGTGAAGGCGCAGATAACGCCGATCAGATAGATTTCTTGGCCGAGGGGCAGATTGGGCATGACGCTCTCCTTTGGCGTCAATCCTCCCCAAGGCGCGCATCCTGCGCTTTGACCCAGATCAAGCTTCGCCCTACCTGGACGATAATCCCGTCCTCGATCAGCTGCGGATCGCGCCTAGCAGCCGCCGGATCCGGCCGCAATTGGCGCCGAGGTCCGGGAGGGCGGCGCGACCTATGGCCCGGATGTCGATCCTCGCCCCGCCATTGGCCGGCGCGATACGCACCACAAGGTCGGTCGGGATGTCAAAGGCGGCGCTGCGGGCGGTGGCTTCCAGTCGCCCGCCCTGCGGGTCGTCGGTGACCAGGGCGAGGCCCGCCTGCTGGATCGCCGCCTTGGCCCGGGCATAGGCCGCCTCGGTGGCCTGGGCGATCAATAGCGGCTGAGCCGCTGCGCAGGTGGCCGCGTTTATGTCGGCGATACGACGACCGGAATAGGCGCTGGACCCCAGGGGGGCGACCGGATCGTCGTCCACCGGTATAGCCTCGGCGCCACGCACCCGGATCATCCGCTGCGAGAAGCTCAGCGGGTGGGACCAGTCGGTGGCCACATCATTGACCGGCGGCGTGGCGGACTGCTGCTGCTGCAGCCATGTGTAGGCCGCCAGGGTGGCGATCGAGAGCCCCAGGACCAGAGCCGCCTTCAGCCAGTAGCGCCGGAACCCGGCGAACAGCGCGACGATCACCCCAACAAGTCCCGTGGCGACGCTGAGCAGGGCCACCTTGGGCGCCCACTCGGTGGCGATCAGGCCAAGGCCGGTCCGCCAGTCGATCAGGCCGGCATGCACGCCGACCACCGCCAGGCCGACCATCAGGGCCGGAGCGATCGCCACAATGCCGGCCAGCACAAGATAGACGTCCGCCGGCCCGTCAAAGGCCAGAGGCCGGGCGGCCCGACGGCGGCCGCGACTCGGGATCGGCGAGAACGCCAGGGGCGATTGGGCGCGATAGGCGACCTCGGCCGCCGGCAGGTCCTTGTCATCCGCGAACGGAAGGTCCGTCCGCGGTTGCTCAAAAGGGCCGCCCTTGCCCTCCCCTTCCGCAGGCGCGCCCATGGGCGGCGGTGTCTCCGCCGCGGCGACCGTGACCGCAGGCGCTTCCAATTCCGGCGGCGCGGTTGCGGCGATGGGAGCTTCCGGGGTGGGCGCCGGCGGGGCGACCACGGGCGCGGGCGCGACGTCAGCGGCGGCGATTTCGGCGGTGGCGACATTCGCCGGCGGCGGTTCGGCCAGGGCCTCTGCCGCGACCTCGGCCACGGGGTCGACCTGCGGCGCGACGATCAGGGCCGGGGCAGGATCTTCCGGCTGAGCGGCCAGGCTCGCTTCCGGCGGCAGGGCCAGGGGCGGCGTCACCGCTGCAACCTCCGGGACGTCCTCGGTCTCCGGCGCATAGATTTTTGGCTGAGAGGCGGCCAGGGCCACCGTCGCGGTGGCCACCGCGGTCGGCAGGACATAGTCGGCCATACGTTGGCGGATCAGCTTCTTGTCGATCTTGCCGGTGGCGCCCAGGGGAATGTCGTCCACGAACACCACGTCATCCGGCATCCACCACTTGGCGATCTTGCCTTCCAGGAACTGGAGGAACTCTTCCTTGGTGGCGGTCTCGCCGGGCTTCAGCTTGACCAGCAGGAGGGGACGCTCATCCCACTTGGGATGGGCCACGCCGATCACAGCCGCCAGTTCGGCCTTGGGATGGCCCGCGGCGATATTCTCGATCTCGATGGAGCTGATCCACTCCCCGCCGGACTTGATCACGTCCTTCGACCGGTCGGTGATCTGCATGAAGCCATGCTCGTCCAGGATCGCCACGTCGCCGGTGTCGAAATAGCCGTCCTTGTCGAGGATCTCGCCGCCGTCGCCCCGGAAGTATTCGCCCACCACGAAGGGGCCCTTCACCAGCAGCTTGCCGAAGGTGTGGCCGTCGCGCGGGAGCGGATTGCCGTCGTCATCCTCCAGCTTCAGATCAATGCCCAGGGGCGGACGCCCCTGCTTCAGCTTGAAGCGCAGCTGGGCCTCGTCATCCATGGCGGCGATGCGATGGGTGGGGGTGGCCTGAGTGCCCAGGGGCGAGGTCTCGGTCATGCCCCAGGCATGGGTGACATCCACCCCGTATTCGTCGCGGAATCCGCGGACGATGGCCTCGGGCACCGCCGAGCCGCCGATCACCACCCGCTTGAGCGAGGTGAGCTTGCCCTCGGTGGCCCGCAGGTGGGTGAGCAGCATCTGCCACACCGTAGGCACGGCGGCCGAGAAGGTGACCTGCTCGCTTTCCAGCAGCTCATGGATGGACGCCCCATCCAGCTTGGGACCGGGCATGACCAGCTTGGCGCCCACGGAGGGCGCCGAGAAAGCGATGCCCCAGGCATTGGCGTGGAACATCGGCACCACCGGCAGGACGGTGTCGCAGGCCCCGATTCCGAGGACGTCCGCCCCCATGGTCACCAGGGTGTGCAGGAAATTGGAGCGGTGCGAATAGAGCACCCCCTTGGGGTTGCCCGTCGTGCCCGAGGTGTAGCAGAGCCCGGCCGGAGAACTTTCCTCGAAGCCGCCCCAGGCGCAGGATTCCGACGCCTCCGCGACCAGGGTCTCGTAGCAGAGGGCGCCCGGCAGCTCGTCGCTCATATGGGCGGGGTCGGTGAGGACGATGAACGTCTTCACCGTCGGGATCTGATCGCGGATCTGCGCCAGGATCGGCACGAAGGTCAGGTCGGTGAAGATCACCCGGTCTTCGGCGTGGTTGATGATGTAGACCAGCTGCTCGGCGAACAGGCGCGGATTGAGCGTGTGGCAGACGGCGCCAATCCCCATGATCCCGTACCAGGCCTCGATATGGCGCCCGGTGTTCCAGGCCAGGGTGGCCACCCGATCGCCCCGTTGCACCCCCAGGCCCATGAGCATGCTGGAGACCCGTTTGGCGCGGGCGTGGATCTTGGCATAGGTCGAGCGCACGATCGGCCCCTCGACCGAACGGGTGACGATCTCCCGGTCGCCGTGCCAGGAGTTGGCGTGGTCCAGGATCCTGTCGACCGTCAGCGGCCAGTCCTGCATCCTGCCTTGCATCGTCATCTACTCCCCCGTCCGCCTCCGTACCGGAGGCGTGTCCTAGGCTAGTTTCGCGAAGATGATTACGCAACGCGAAGCGCTTTGGACGCGAGGTTTCAGCCCGTCAGGGCCGCATCCACAGCCTGGGCGAGTTCCGCCAGGCTGAACGGCTTATGCAGCATTCGCGCGGGGCCGATGATGGCGGCGTCGAGGGCGTCGGTGTCCGCATAGCCGCTGGCCACGATGATCGCGAGATCGGGGCGCCTGGCTCGGGCCGCCGTGGCCACCTCCGCGCCGTTCATGCCCGGCATGGCGAAATCCACCAGCAGCAGGTCGGGACGCTCGGCGTCGAGTAGCACCAGGCCCTCGGCGCCATCTGCGGATTCCACGACCCGATAACCCAGGCCGTCGAGGCTCGCGCAGAGGAACCGGCGCACATCGGGATCGTCATCGATCACCAGCACGGTGAGATCTCCCGACGCGGCGCTGGGCGTTGCAGTGGCGTGGATTTCCTGCGGCGCCACCACGGCCTCAACCTGGCGAAGCACCAGGATCACCTTTGACCCCACGCCGATTTCACTCTCGATCCGCACCGAACCGCCAGCCTGGCGGGCGATGCCATAGACCTGGGACAGGCCGAGGCCCGTGCCCTTGCCGACGCCCTTGGTGGTGAAGAACGGATCAAAGGCCCGGGCGATGACCTCCGGGCTCATCCCGGATCCGGTGTCGGCCACGGCAAGCTCAAGATAGTCCCCCGCGTCCAGCTCCGGATCTCCGATGATGGTCCGCGGCCGGGTGGCGATTGTGAGCCGACCGCCCTCCGGCATGGCGTCGCGCGCGTTGATGGCGAGATTCAGCACCGCGAGCTCCAGCTGGGTGGGGTCGGCCAGGATCGGGATCCGGGTGGTGTCGAGGTCGAAGTCCAGGGTGACCGTGGGCCCAAGGGTGCGGGTCAGCAGGTCCCGCAGGTTCAGCAGCAGGTCGCCGACGATCAGCGGTCGCAGCTCCAGCCTCTGGAAGCGCGAAAAGGCCAGCAGCTGGCCGGTGAGCTTGGCGCCCCGCTCGGCCGCCTGCAGCCCCCCTTCCGCCCAGCGACGCACGCGCACCTCGTCCCCAGGCTTGCGCCTTATCAGGTCCAGCGCCCCGTGCACCGCCTGCAGGAGGTTGTTGAAATCGTGGGCGATGCCGCCGGTCAGCTGGCCGATCGCCTCCATCTTCTGGCTCTGGCGTAAAGCCTCCTCGGCCTTGGCGCGCTCCTCCATCTGCACCTGAAGTTCCTGGGCCCGGGCCTCCAGCTCCCGGTTGGCGGTGCTCAGCGCGTTCTGGGCGGCGCCGAGCACGGCGACAAGCATGGAAGCCATGGCTACCAGCAGGGCGACACCGCCGAACCGGATCAGCCGACGGGCGGCCGGTTCGGTGATGGTCTGCAGGCGCACATGGCCCAACACTGCGCCGCCCTCTGACACCGGCGTGTCGACGACGATCACCGAGCCCGGCGGCCGGCCGGCGCGCTGGTAGCTGGCCACTGTCGCGCCCTGAGCGTCAGTCACCCGCACGGTCTGGACTTCCGGATTGGCGCTGAGCGCGTCGACATATTCCTGCGCCGAGCGGGCGTCGTCGAAGGCCAGGGCGGCGGTGACGCTGGCGGCCAGGATCTGGGCCTGGACCCCGGCGTCGCGTCCTTTCTGGGCGCGGTAGATCTGTTCATTATAGGCGGCCATGCCCATGCCGGCGAGCAGCAGGGTGGCGGCCGCCGTCATGACGATGATGAACTTCCAGCGATCGGGAACCTTGGCCCAGCTCATGGCCGTGACCTGACATTGAGCGCCAGGTTGAGCAGCTTGGACGACAGGGCCAGCCCGTCCGCAGCGGCCTCCGCCGTGTCGATCTCGAACCGAACCCGATCATTGACGGTGACGAAACGGATCACCCCGCCGGCGCCGTCGGTGACGGTGAGCGCTGCCGCGCCGTGCAGGGCCTTGAGCGCATCGGCCTGGGCCTGACGCTTGGACCCTGCCACGAAGACGATGTGACACCCGGAGGTCGCGTCGACCACGTCGAGCCGCCGCGTCTGCACGGGACGCCCGCCGATCCGTTGACCCGCCACCGCGCGATCCAGCAGGGCGCCGAACGGGTCGTCGCCCTGGACGCAGACCACCAGAGGACTCGCCGGGCCTTCGAACACCTTGGTCGGCCACTCAACGAATGGGGCGAACTTATAGAGGTAGGTCGCCTTGACGGCTGTCTCCAGCGACTGGGCGTCGGCGCGGGGCGACAGCAGCAGCAGGGCTGCGATCGCACCGGCGGCCAGATTGGCCAATCGCGAAAATCTTGCGCTTTCCCCCACTTCAAAAGCCCCAGCGCAGGCTCGCATAGACCGACCGCGGGACCGTGCGCCGCGGGGCGATGAAGCGGTCGTCCAGCTCCAGGTGGTGGTCGTTCAGCAGGTTGAACCCGTCGAGCGACAGTTGCAGCCGGTCGCCGAGCCGCCACCCGATGCGCGCGTCCGCCTCTGTATATGCGGGGACGATCACGGTGGCGGAGCCGGCCTGGGACACTTCGCCGACCCGCCGCAGGGCGAGATCGAGCTCAAGCCTGGGACCGAGGTTCATCTCCGAGCGAAGCTGGGCCTGATAGGTCGGATCCGTGCCGGCGACCTCAAGATTGGTCAAATCGTCATGCCCCGGTTTCACTTCGAAATGCTTGTGCAGGGTGCTGACGCCCGCCTTCAGTCGCCACCAGGACGCCAGGCCATAGGCGCCCCAGGCTTCAACCCCGTAGGTGTCGCCCCGGGCGCCGTTGCGCAGGGTGAAGGGCAGGACCTCCAGCCCCCCGCGGAAGGTGGGGTCCTCCACCCGCAGGTCGTCATAGTGGTTGTAGAAGGCCTGGATCGACACCGAGGCCCGCGGAAGCGGCTGGGCGCGATAGCCCAGCTCGTAGGCCCAGAGAGTCTCAGAGCTGAAATCCGGGGACGGCGCCAGCACCTTGCCGCCCTCCTGTTCCCGCTCTGTCCGGTTTGGGGTGCGTACGGCGCGGCTTACGGCGCCCCAGACCAGGCTGTCGGACCAGGGCGTCCAGGCCAGGCGGACATTGGGCATCCAGTCCAGGCCGGAATAGTTGTTGTCTTCAAGCTTCAGGCCCAGGGTCAAATTCAGCCTGGGGTTCAGCGCCCACTCGTCCTGGGCGAACAGCGCCCCCAGGCTGATATCCGCCCGGGGCTTGGCGAAGAAGAAGAAGCCGGTGGAGACATAGTCCTCCCGCCACAGGCGGTATTCGCCGCCCCAGACCAGCTGGTGCGCCCCCAGCTTCATCGCCTGCTGGGCCTGGATGTTGAAGGTGTCCCGCCGTTCCTTGAGGTTGGCGCCGGTGCGGTCGTCCCGGGCGGCATAGGCCTGCACCTCCACGGCAGAGCCGCCTGCGGTCGTCCACTTCCACCGCCCCTGCAGGTGGCCACCCCAGAAATCTCCGCCCCCGGTCTCCACGAAATTGGCCCCGGCGGCGATGATGTGGTCGCCATAGATCGCCCCGGAGACCTGGAAGCCGTCGGTCCCCGTCCCGCCGTCCACCTGGAAGCTCGCGCGTCCTCCGCGGTAGCCGTCGCGGGTGACGTCCCCGGGAAAGCGATCCAGGCCATCCCGCTGGAAGCCGGTGAGGGACAGCCGGTAGTCGACGTCGCTCCCCAGGGACCCGCCATAGCGCAGGGTGATGTCGCGCTCCTGGTTGCCTCCGACCACCTCGACGAAAGTCCCTGGGGTGTCGTGCGCGCTCTTGGAGATGACGTTGATCACACCGTTGACCGCATTGGCGCCCCACAGAACGCCTCCGGGTCCGCTGATCACCTCGATGCGCTCGATATTCGAGAGGGGCACGTCGACCTGCTGCCACAGCACCCCGGACCCGATCGGTTCGTAGACGCTGCGCCCATCGATCAGCACCAGCAGCTTGTTTGAGGACTCCGCCGAATTCATGCCCCGGGCGGTGATGGCGTAGCTGTAGGCGTTGATGCGGGCGACTTCGAGATTGGGCGCGAGCCTGAGGGCTTCGGGCAGGCTGGTGGCCCCGGAGCGGCGGATGTCTTCGGCGGTGATCACATAGACCGCGGCAGCCGCGTCGCTCAGCGCCTGCGGACGCTTGGTCACCGAGGTGACCTGGATGCGGGCCAAGTCCTCGATCGAAAGAGATTGCAGGTCCTCGACGGATCGGCCCGGAGCCTCCGGGGCCGCTACCGCGGCGCGCGAAACCGCAAGGACCACGGCCAGGACCGCGGCGCCACACGCCCGCACCCCATCTGCGCGGCTCACGGCGCCCCGCTCGCGGACATACGCATCATCTCGGCCTTCCCCCAAAGCCACCACTGCGCGCGAGCGCCCCCGGGAGCCCGCCGCGATGCCCGAAACGCACAGCTTGGCTTCCGGTTCCCGCTCAGTCGGTCGGGAAAGCGTCCCCGAGCGGCGACACGCCGTCCGGCCAGCGCCCGACCCCGCCAACCTCGATCATCAGGCCGGCGAGCCTCAGACGGAATTTGTCGCCGGCCAGCGCGAACGCATTCGTGCCGTTAAGTATTCTAGCTAAATTGTAATACATGTACTTTCTGTAATTCTCTTAAATCTCCGTCATTACTCCGACTTAACAAGACTTCGCGGTGGGCCGCCGGTATTCATCTGGACATCGGCCGCGGACGGCGGCCCCCAGATCAAAACGGAGCCTACATCGTGTCAAAGTTCTCCCCCGCCTTCGCCAGCGCCGCCACCCTCGCCCTTGCCGGCCTGCCCATTTTCGCCCTCGCCGGCGCCGCCCATGCCGCCCCGGTTGGCGTCCAGGTGGGTGACCTGAACCTCAACACCGTCTCCGGCCAGCGCGTGCTCGAGCAGCGCACCCAGATCGCGGCCCAGGCCTTCTGCAACCAGCAATCGCCCACCCACGTGGTCGACCGGCGCGCCTGCCGGGCCGGGGTCGAGGCCGAGGTGATCGAAAAGGCCGCCGCCCTGCGCCAGACCCAGCTGGCCGCCCGCTGACCCGCGGAGTCCCCGCCTCCCTTCCGAATCTCCCCCCGCTTTCGCCCTGTCGCCCCAACTTAAAGCCCGCCTCTCAGAGGCGGGCTTCCTTGTGTCCGGTCCCGTAACAACGGGTGTTACGACGCGGGAAATCGGCTAGGCAGATTCCACCTAAGCTCCGGGAAGGAATTGTCGAATGTCGGGTTTCCTGATCGCCGCCGCCGCGGCCGCAGCGGCCTCCGCGCCAGCAAGCGTTCATCAATACCAGGGCCTGGCCTTGTCGCCGTCGGGAGACCAGATGGCCGCTGTCGAGCTTCAGGAGGTGGCGGCCGCGACGGAAGATCCGCACGGCCGGCTCGTGATCCGTCGGCGGGCCGACGGGACCGTGACCGGCGAGTTCGCCCCCTGCGGCGAATGTCGCTATTCCGGGCCCGTCTGGTCGCCCGACGGTCGGGTGGTCGTCGTCGTGGCCAGCAACCGCAAGGCCGGCCTCGCCACCCTGGTCCGGGTCGAGGACGGCAAGGCCCAGGTGATCGCCAGCTTCGAAGGCCTGCTGGCGACGCCGCGCTGGTCACCGGACGGCAAGACCATCGCGGTCCTGGCCACCGACCACCCTCACAAGGAGTCCGGCGCCACCCAGCCCGGCGCGGCCCGGGTCGGCGACATCGACTCTCCGCCGGACGAGCGCCGCATCGCCGTGCTGCCCGCAGGCGGTGGGGTTGTGCGGATGGTCTCGCCGGGGGACCGCTTCGTCTATGAATATGACTGGACCCCTGATGGCCGCGGCTTCGTGGCCACCGACGCCAAGGGCGATGGCGACAACAACTGGTGGGTGGCCCGGCTTGAGGCGGTGGATCTCGCCACCGGCGCGGCCCGCGAGATCGCGGCCCCCGTCACCCAGATCAACGCCCCACGCGTCTCCCCCGACGGCAAGACGGTGGCCTTCATCGGCGGCCTGATGAGCGATTTCGGCCCGGTGGGCGGCGACCTCTACACCGTGCCCTTCGCCGGGGGGACACCCGCGGACCGCACGCCCGGCTTCAAGGGCAGCTTTAACGGCCTCATCTGGAAGGCCTCGGGGCTCTATGCCACCGCACTCACCGGCGAGAAACTCACCCTCGCCCGGGTCGACCCCGACAAGGGCGTCATCAAGATCCTTTGGGCCGACGCTGTGTCCCTGGAGGCGGGCGACGGCCGCATCGCGCTCAGCGCCGACGGCAAGCTGGCGGCGGCGGTGCAGGAGACCTTTGTGTCACCCCCGCGCATCGTCACCGGGCCGCCTGCGGCCCTGGCCCCGGTCACCCACGAGAATGACGCCATTGTCAGCAGCTTTGGCGTGCGCAGCATCACCTGGAAGAACGAGGGTCTGGACGTTCAGGGCTGGCTGCTGTCGCCGGCCGGCGTCGTGGCGGGCAAGACCTATCCCATGGCCGTGAGCTTCCATGGCGGCCCAAGCGCCGCGGCCCAGCCGCGCTTCGTCTGGGAAGGCACAAGCCGCTCCCTGCTGGATCACGGCTATTATGTCTTCATGCCCAATCCCCGCGGCTCCCACGGTCAGGGCCAGGCCTTCGTCCGCGCCAATGTCCAGGATTTCGGCGGCGGCGATCTGCGGGACATCCTGGCCGGGATCGACGCGGTGGAGAAGGTCGCCCCGGTGGACGACAGGCGACTGGCGGTGATGGGCGGCTCCTACGGGGGCTACATGACAATGTGGACCGTGACCCATTCCAATCGCTTCAAGGCCGCCGCCGCCGGCGCCGGCATCGCCAACTGGATCAGCTATTACGGCGAGAACGGCATCGACCAGTGGATGGTCCCGTTCTTCGGCGGCACGGCCTATGACAACCCGGCGGTCTATGACCGGCTTTCGCCGATCCGCAGCATCAAGGACGCCAGGACGCCCACCTTCATCTATGTGGGCGAGCGCGATGTGGAGTGCCCGCCGGCCCAGTCCCTGGAGTTCTGGCACGGCCTGAAGGCGGTGGGTGTGCCCACCCAGCTGATCATCTATGAGGGCGAAGGCCACGGCCTGCGGACCCCCGCCGACAAGCAGGATGTCGACACACGGATCGTCGGCTGGTTCGACAGATATCTGGGCCAGTGAGCACGATCTCAGGTAGCGCGCCGACATCGCTCAGCTAAGCTCCCTCCGCCGAGACGAGGAGGGAGCGATGGCCCAGGTGCGCTATCTGGTTCACGATGTCGACGCCGCGATCGGCTTCTACCGCGACGGGCTGGGATTCGAGCTCCTCCAGCAGTTCGGGCCCAACATGGCGATCCTCAAACGGGGCGACCTCACCCTGTGGACCGCCGGCCCCGGCGCCTCGGCGGCGCGGCCCATGCCCGATGGCCGCCAGCCGGAGCCCGGCGGCTGGAACCGCTTCGTACTTGAGGTGGACGATCTGGAGGCGGCCATCGCCGCCCTGGAGGCCAAGGCCGCAAGGTTTCGCAACCAGATCGTGACCGGTCCCGGCGGACGACAGATCCTGGTGGAGGATCCCTCCGGCAATGTGGTCGAACTGTTCCAGCCGGGATGAGGCGGGTGACCGACCTAGACTTTGACGATCCCGGCGTGGCCGCAGCCTTCGGCGCCTTCCCCGTCCGGCAGCGTGATCGGCTGCTGGCTGTCCGCAATCTTGTGTTCGAGACCGCCGCACTCACGCCGGCGATCGGAGCCCTGGTGGAGAGCCTGAAGTGGGGCGAGCCAGCCTATCGGCCGTCCCGGGCGCGCGTGGGCACGACGGTGCGGCTGGGCGTCCCGCCCAGCGCCCCGCACGCCTGCGCCGTGCTGGTGAACTGCAGGACCACCCTGATGGCGACCTTCCGTGACCTCTATCCGGACCGCTTCAGATTCGAAGGCGAGCGGGCGCTCATCCTCCCCATGGACCGGCCGCTGGCGGCAGAGGCCCTGAGGCACTGCCTATCCCTGGCCCTGACCTATCACCTGCGGGCGGCCCGGGCGGCCTGAGCAGGATGCGGTCAGCCGAATTCGCCCCGCCGTTGAATCGTGCTCAGAATTCAAAAGTCTGGAGCCGGATTCAGACGTCGAGAGAAGCCATCCGGCTCAAGGCTATTTCGCCCACTGGGCGAGCCAGTCGGCCAGGGCCTGGGGGCTCATATGGCGGGCGTCGGACAAGGCGGCGATGTGGCCGGCGTCCACCAGCTTGTCGGTGGCCGGATCCACCACCAGAAGGGCGGGAACGCCTTCCAGCCGCTTGGTGATGCCGTAGTGGGCGGGGATCTGCAGGTTCTTGTCGAACCGGCCCACATCCACCGACACGGTCTCGAAGTGCTTGTCGACGAAGGCTTTGAGCTCGGGCAACTCCACGGTGGCCGCCAGGATCCGGCAGTCCCCGCACCAGTTGCCGCCCAGGTCGATGATCAGCAGCTTATGGGCCGCCTTCGCCCGCGCCATGGCCTTGGCCACCACCTTGTCGGCATTGGCGGTCTCGTCATAGGGGTAGGGCAGCGGGGTCTTGAGCTGGCTGAACTCGGCGATGCTCATCTTGGGGGCGGGAACCGCGCTGGCCGCGCCGGCGGCGCCGAGGGCGAGACCAAGGACCAGCGCAAGGGCGATGGGGCGTTTGGACATGGACAACTCCAACTCGTCGGATGGGAATTTCTTGCGACAATATCTAACGCCGCTGGGGTCCGCCACAAACCGTGAAAATCTGCGGCGAGCGCCAGACTTCGTGCGGCCCGTTGACCTGGCGCAAAACAATCGCCTCGTGGCGTGCTAGGCTCAGGCCTGTTGAAAGCCGCGGCTGAAACCTGGGTCCGGCGCAGATTGCGGGATTTTGGATCATGCCTGACGCGGCCGCCGCGGCCTCGGCAAAGCTGCTGACCCCCAAGTTCGCCACCACACTGGCGGAAGGCTACCGCCTCGGCGACCTGCGCCGCGACGCCATGGCCGGGCTCACCGTAGCGATCGTCGCCCTCCCCCTGTCCATGGCCATCGCCATCGCCTCGGGAGTCTCACCCGGGCGGGGCATCTATACGGCGATCATTGGCGGCTTCCTGGTTTCGCTGCTGGGGGGCAGTCGATTTCAGATCGGCGGGCCGGCAGGCGCCTTCATCGTTCTCGTCGCGGCGACGGCGGTCCGTTACGGGATCGACGGCCTGGTGCTCACCGTCTTCCTGTCCGGGATCATGCTCACCCTGCTGGGGGTGTCCCGGCTGGGCGGCTTGGTGCGCCACATCCCCCATGCGGTCACCGTCGGCTTCACGGCCGGCATCGCGGTGACCATCCTCGCCAGCCAGCTCAAGGATTTCCTCGGCCTTCACCTGACGGGCGCGGAGCCGGGCCCGGTCATTCCAAAGCTGGCCGCCCTCGCCCAGGCCCTGCCCACGGCAGGCATCTGGACAATCGCGATCTCAGTCAGCGTTGTGGCGCTCGCCTTTGGCATTCGGCGGTTCCGGCCGGGATGGCCGAACCTGCTGATCGCCGTCACCTTCGCCGCCCTGGCGGTCAAGCTCGGCCACCTGCCGGTGGAAACCATCGGCGAGCGGTTCGGCGGCCTGCCCCACGGCCTGCCAGCTCCGAAACTGCCCAATTTCGGCTGGGCCGCCATCGTTCAGGTCCTGCCGACCGCCCTCAGCTTCACCCTGCTGGGCGCCATCGAGAGCCTGCTTTCCGCCGTGGTGGCCGACGGCATGACCGGGCGCAGGCACCGGTCCAACATGGAGCTGGTGGCCCAGGGGATCGCCAATATGGGCTCGGCCCTGTTCGGCGGGATAAGCGTGACCGGCACCATCGCCCGGACCGCCACCAATGTGCGGGCCGGCGCCCGCAGCCCGGTCGCCGGCATGCTGCACGCGATCTTCCTGCTGACCTTCCTGATGGTGGCCGCCCCGCTGGCCAACTTCATCCCGGTGGCCGCCCTGGCCGGCGTGCTGGTGAAGGTCGCCTGGAACATGGCGGAGAAGCCGGCCATCGGCCGGCTGCTGCGGGACTGGCGCACGGCCCTCGTCCTCATCACCACCTTCGGCCTCACCCTGGCGCGGGATCTCACCACCGGCATCGTCGCCGGCTGCGTCCTGGCGGCCCTGTTCGCTCTCGCCGGGCGGCTAAGGCCTAAACCCCAGGCCTAGGCGCCCGGAACATTTCGGCCACCGTGGCGATCCAGGCCTCGGCGCTTTCCTCCGGCGGCCCCGAGGCGTCGATCCGCGCCCAGTCCAGGGGCCCCAGGTCCTGGGCCATCTGCTGGCGCAGCGTGGCCACCGTAGCGTCCGAGGCGTCCCCCGCCCGGGTTTCAATCCGCGGCGCCAGCACCTCGGCCGAGGCCTCCAGCCACACCCCGTGGAACGGCGCGCCCATCTCCCCCGCCAGGGCCTCGGCCCGGCTCCGCAGCTGCGGCTGTGTGAAGGTGGCGTCCAGCACGACGGCGCGGCCGGCGGCGATCATGGCCCGGGCCTCGGCGATGAGGGTCGCATAGACCTTCTCATGGAACGCCGCGGTATAGCTCTCCTCGGGCAGCCGATCTTCCGGCGCGACACCGGCCAGGCGTTTGCGCACCTCGTCGGTGCGCAGCACCACCGCCCCGGGCGCCGCCCCGAGGCCCGGGGCGATCATCCGGGCGAAGGTGGTCTTACCGGAGCCGGAGAACCCACCGACAGCGGTGAGGCTTGGGGGCGGCGGCCGCAGATGCTCGAGGGCGGCGTCCACATAGGCGACGGAGGCGGCGTCATCTCCGGAATGCGCCTGGACGTGGGCCCGGACCCCGGCCCGGACCGACAGCATCAGCGGCAGGGCGGCCAGGCCCTCGTGCAGCCCCGAGCTCACCGTGCGGGCCGCCGCGTCCAGATAGCTCGACAGCACCCGGACCGCCGCGTCACGCCGCCGGCGGAAGTCCAGGTCCATGAGCAGGAAAGCGAGGTCGTACTGGACGTCGATGTCCGACAGCACGTCGTTGAACTCGATGCAGTCGAACAGGATCGGCCGGCCGTCCTCCAGCAAGATGTTCCCCAGGTGCAGGTCCGCATGGCACTGCCGCGCGAACCCGGCCGCCCGCCGCGCCTCAAGCAGGGCCTCACGGCAGAAGAACTCGGCGTCCGTGGCGGCCACCAGGGCCTCGACCCGATCATGCCCCAGCCGAGGCGCCAGTTCGCGCAGCAGCTTGGCGTTGGAATCGATGGTGAATTTCAGGGCCTTGCCGCCGCCGCCCTCAGGCCTGGGCGGAGCCACGGCGTGCAGGGCGGCCACCTCGCGGCCGAGGGAGTCGGCCAGGGGACCATCCACCGCCCAGGGCCGGGCCGAGAGCACGAAGCCCTCGTCGAAGCGGCGCATTTCCAGGGCGTATTCCGCCACCTCGCCAGGTCCGTCCAGCTCCAGGCCGCCCTCGGGGGTGC
>Ga0265327_10002247_pt1 | contig 20927 bp, 16 predicted proteins | sample 41621metaG_FD_202089 | JGI IMG/M metagenome (GOLD analysis project Ga0265327, IMG submission 202089) | Rhizosphere microbial communities from Carex aquatilis grown in University of Washington, Seatle, WA, United States - 4-16-21 metaG | ecosystem: Host-associated > Plants > Roots > Rhizosphere...
CCGAGCAATTTTGTCCTGAAGCTGGAGTTCCGCGCGACTCCCTATGCCGACAGCGGGATCTTCATTCGCGACCCGCAGCTCCAATGCCGCGATTATCTTCTCGCCGGACCGTACATCCTGTTGAAGCACTACAAACCGCAGGATTGGAACGAAATCGTCATCACCGTGCAGGACGGCAAGGCCCATTGCACCTGCAACGGCGAAGTCCTTGAGGACGCGCTGCCCGTTCCGCCCACCGGCCCGATCGGGCTCGAGGGCGATCGCGGTCAGATGGAGTATCGGCGGATCCGGTTGCACGAGCTGCCCTGAGGCGAGGCATCGAATTTTCTCGGGTGGCACGCGGCCTCCGGACGCGTTTCCCGTCGCGAGGTGGAGTGCGCTGCTCCCAACGCGTTGCTTTGACGAGCCGTCGAACCAGCGTCTTGGGGACAAGCCGCTCCACCCGTCTCCCGCCCCGCCTTTCGGCTCGCGTGGCCGCGGACGAGCCGAGATGCTCGTTGCCCGTGAAAATCACCATTCCCGACGAGCTGAAAGCCGAGGTCCCGCCGAACCTCTGGGGCAAGATCCTGAACATGACGCCCATCGTCATGACCGTGATCGCCACCATGCTCGCGGGCCTGTCGTCGAGCGAAATGACCAAGGCGCAATATACGCGCTCGCTCGCCACCCAGCAGCAGTCGAAGGCGGGGGACCAGTGGGGCTTCTTCCAGGCGAAGCGACTGCGCGGAGCGTTGCAGGCCGAGACGATCGACGTGCTGCGGAACACGACGGAGGTCCCCAACCTCGACACCGCCGCGCTCGCCGCGGCGCTCGGGCCCCGCTTCGACCCACCGACCGCGCGGGCGGCCGTCGACCTCCTCATCTCGGGCCAACTGCCTCCTGCCGCCCCCGCGGCAGCGACCGATGCCAAGGTGTTGGCCGCATTGGAAGCGATCGACCATGCCGTCCCGGACGCCGACCTGGCCAAGGCACTGACAGCCGTGGACGACGCCACCGTCGCCACCGAACTCCGCGCCGCCCAGGAGCGCGCCCGCGCATTCGACGCTCTCACGAAACCGGTCAATCAAGCCATCGACGAGCTCTCTGGCGCGCTCGAGTCAGGCCCGTCCGAACACGCCGCGCTCAACCGGGCATTCACCACCGCCCGCCTGCGCTTCGCCGCGCGGCGTTACGAGGCCGAGGCGCGCATGAATCAGTACATCGCCAACCTTTACGAATTGCAGGTGCGCAAGAGCAACCTGGCCGCGGAGCGGCACATCCTGCGCAGCCAGCGCTTCTTTTACGGGATGCTCGCAGCCCAGACCGGCGTCATTGTCGCCACCTTCGCCATCGCCGCCCGCAAGCGCAATTTCCTCTGGTCGCTCGCCGCCGCCGCCGGCGTGGGCGCCGTGTCCTTCGCGGCGTACGTGTTTATCTTCCTGTAGTGGCCGTGCTTTCACGTTGGTGGAGCATGGCCTCTGGACGCGCTCGAAACGCGTCCGGAGGCCGCGGTCCACCCGCCGAGATCCTAACCCGCAAGCAGCAGCCGCGCCCCCGCGTTGCATTTCCCGGCTTTGTGGGTAATCCTTCCCGCCTGCCACCCACCATGCCCACCACCTACGAAACCCTCCGTTCCGACATTGTTGCCGCCATGAAGGCCCGTGACTCGGCCACCGCGCTGGCCCTCCGCACGGCGGACGCCGCCATCCAGCGCGCGGCGATTGACGGGAACAAGCCGATCGACGAGGCGCTGGTCGTGACCATCCTGCGCAAGTCGGTGAAGAACCTGGCCGACGCGCGGACCGAATTTGAAAAGGGCGGCCGCGCCGACCTCGTGGCCGCCAACACGGCGGAGATCGCCCTGCTGGAGAAATACCTGCCGAAGGGCCTCGAACCCGCCAAGCTCGACGCCCTCATTGTCGAGGTGATCGCCGCCACCGGCGCGACCTCGAAGAAGGAGATGGGCAAGGTCATCGGCGCGCTCAAGCAGCGCCCCGAGGCCGCGCTCATCGACTTCGGCGCCGCCAGCAAACTCATTCAGGCCAAGCTGCCGTGAGTTCGGGCAGGCCAGTTGAAAGTTGAATGCTGAGAGTTGAGAGCTGGAAAAACGGCAGCCAAGGTGGAGGCGGCCTCCGGACGCGTCGCTTTGAGCTTTTCTGCTGACAGGTGGAACGCGGCCTCTGGACGCGTTTTCCCGTCGCAAGGCGGAACGCTCTGACGCCGGACCGGCGCTTGCCGTTTCGACTTCGCTCAAGGCCCCGAGCCTGTCGAGGGGCCGCCGGGCCGAATCATCGCGGCGTGAAGCCGCCCCTACCCGCGAAGCGCTGGTTGTAGCCGGAGTTGCCAAACCGGGACCGGCCTCGGCGAGGCGGGCTATATCATGACCTCTCCGCCTCGCCGCTCGCGAACTTCGCCACGACCCAGTCCGCCACGCGGTTCAGCCGGAACACGAATGCCGCATAAACCACGGCCAGACCGACCAGACACCCATTGCCCAGGTAATGATACACCAGCCGGATCCGGCCATGCGTCCAGTGATAGCTGTTCATCAGAACGTTCATGTCGCCGCCGGCATCGTCCTCGCCGTTGACCAGCGAACCCATGGGGATGTCCTCAAGGCCGTGGTAGACGTCCCGCCAGTACAGGTAGATGTTGAGGAAGCAGCTCGCGCCGAGGAACAACAGCAGGTACCGGCAGGCGCCCCAGCGGAACTTCTCGGGTAGTTGCACGAAGAAGCACGCCATGAAGAACGCGCTAAGGTAGAACTCACCGCCCACGCCGCAAAACGTCCACCAGAACCGCTGGTCGTGCTCCGGCAGTCGCCACGTCAGGTAATACTGCAGCGGCGCCAGCACAACGGCGATGACCATCGGCCAGACCTTGCGCTCCTTCCAACCGGCGACGAACAGCCCGCCGAGCAGCACGAGGATCCCAAAGTAAACCGTGGGCGAATAGGGTGGCTCGATGTTGGTCCAGCCGATCGGCAGCGGCAGTGCCCGGCGGCCGGTGAGCCAGGCCGCGGTCGCGTGGCCGAACTCGTGCACCCAGACGTGGAAACCCTTCAGAAAGAAGCCGAGCGGGCTGAGGTTGACCAGCCAGGCCAGGGCCACCACCAGCGGTGGCGCGAGGACATTGACCTTCCAGTTGTCGAAGCTGAAAACTGCGATTTCGTTCGGGTCGCGCGCGAGCGGGTCGATTTTCGGCGGAACGAGCAGCCCGGTCGGCCGCGCCGGCGGCGGCACCGAGCCCGGCACACGGGGCGTCGCCGCCCGCTCAGCCTCGATCTTCGCCTTGAGGTGGGCGGCGATCGCGTCATGGGCCGCGCGCAACCGCTGGCGCGCGTCCTCGTTGGCGCCCTTGATGAGCGCGAAGTTTTTCTTCATGAACGCCCGCTCAAGGTCGTCGACGGTGCATCCCGGCTGCAGTCCGAGCAGCGCGTAACTCGGTCCGAGCTCGCTTTCGTTCATGGGCCGTGACGCTGACGGGCGTTTAGTGGCTTGTCCAGCCGTGGTCCGGTTGGAGGCGGGGTCTTCCAGGTGGAGCGCGGTCTCCGGACGCGCTTGAACGGGTCCAGAGGCCCCGTTCCACCATTTCGCAGTCTTCGCAGGGTGGACACCCCTCCTCGATTCAGGCGCCGCCGGGGCGCGGCCCCAAAAAACGTAACATTCCGACTGTTGCCTGAGTTCACCGAATGCCTACGCTTAATTGGCAATTTTCCTCGCCGGCGATGACGTCCCATTGGCTGCCGGCCCCCGATAGCGTCAACGCATTCCCCTCCATGAGCACGACCAAGAAAGCGAAGGACTCTCCGATCGCGGAACCAACCGCCCGCGAAATTGTTTCAAAGCTGGCCGCCGCGCAGAAAAAGGCGAGCGCGACCCGAAAGGCGGCCGAATCGGCCAAAGCTGATTTCAAGCGCGCAAAGAAGACCCACAAACTGGCGAAGAAGGCGGCGAAGGTCGCCCGCAAAGCCGTTAAGGGCCTGAAGAAGGCGCTCGTCGCCGCCCGTGCCGCGGCGCGGCGAAAGGCGGCCGCCAAGGCGCGCGGCCGGACTCGGCCGAAAAAGACCGCGCCCGCCTTCGCCGTGGTCGCGTTGGAACCGGCCCCGACTCCGGAGGCGCCGGCGTCGCCCGCCGCCGAGGTCGTCGAGTCGGTCAACGTGCTCACGCCGGAAGCCAGCCCTCCGCAGGACCAGCCAGGCACTTAAGGGCGCCGGCCGGATTTTGCTCAGATTGGTTTGCCCAAGGGGAGCGAGTTTGCGCGCGACCCGCTGGCCGCCCGGGCTAACGGTCACGCTTGGCCGCGCGCCGTCTTGAGATATCCCCGGCGCTGACCGCTCCGGCCCTGCGGCCGCACCCGCTCCGTCGGCGCACTGTACGGGCGCCGGCGGTAGCCGGGCCGAGCCGGGTCCGCGGCGCAACGAAGCTGGAAGTCCTGCATCTTGTGGAAAATCCCGACCAACTGGTCCGGGTTCGGATAGTCATCCAGACCCGATTTCTCCAGCACCGAGAGCAACTCGTGCACGGCCTCGAGTGTCGACAAGCATCCCTCCTGCGGCTGCTGCTTGATGACGTAGCGGCTCGGTGCCGCCGGGATGAACATCACGCGGGGCAGCCGTTGCAGGCTCGGGCTCAGCCGCAGCATCTTGCGCGCGCCGCTCCAAGTCGCATCGAGCAGGAAGACCACCAGCCGGCGGCCGCCGAGGTCGTCCGCCGACAACCCGCCGGTCGAGAGGTTGCGGGCGTTTTCGCCGGGATAGAGCAGCACCGGGAAGTTCTTCGGATCCGCAATGAGAGACTGCACCGCCTCGTGGTTGTCGAAGCCCATGCCCATGTGCAGCTCGCTGTTGGGCAGACAGAGATGGGTCAGCCGGCCGGTCCCCGCCTTCTCCTGCTTGAATTCCTTCGGGTGCATCAGGAAAACGAAGCGCGTCCGCGTCCCGATCGGGAGAAGCGTCGGGCACCAGCACAACGGCTTGGGCCAGAAACAGCGGTAACAGGTCTCGCGGCTCATGGCGGAATCGTCCGCAGGAACCGCCGCGAATCGACATAATTCCGCTGCTCCGTTGTAGGGCGGGGTCGCCTGCCCTGAGCTTGTCGAACGGACCTGACCCCGCCTTTTGCCCCGCGAACCACGCGAACGACGCGAAATAGGGAGGAAACCACGGAACATACCGAACACACGGAACAGCCAAGGCGTCAGCGACCACGGACTACACGGATATCACGGAACAGGTAGAGCCGTCGCTTGCCGACGGGCCGTCAAGGTTGGGATGCAGGGCGGGTCGGGACACCCGGTGGGCGTCGGTTTCCACACCGACGCTTTTGTCGTCGATGCGGAGATCGACGACCACCTCATTTGGCAGGGCAGGCGTCGCCCCCACATACCCCCAAACCTTGCGGTTGCACTGGGCGCCGGGCCCCGTTAACGTGTTCCCTCGGTCCTTTTCCTCGTCTCACTTGATGCCATCCTCCGGTCCAACTCGATTCACCACCCGCCTCTTCGGCGCGTTCCGCGGCTTCCTCGCGGGAACCCGCGATTGGGTGCAGGCGCGCCCGGCCCTGGCCCGGTGGTTCTACGCCCAGGACGAGCGGACGGAGGAAGCCCGCTACCGTGAATTCAACGGCTGGTGTTTCGGCCAGTTCAGCGAGCAGGAGAAGATGCTGGCGGACGGTCCGCGCATGGATTTTTACCACCAGGCGATCGCCCGTCACATCCAGCCCGGCGACCGCGTGATCGATCTCGGAACGGGCACGGGCATCCTCGCGGCCTTTGCCGCCCGCCGCGGCGCCGCGAAGGTTTACGCGATCGATCATTCCGACATCCTCAAGCACGCCCGGACCATCGCGGCCCACAATCGCATCCGCAACGTCGAGTTCGTCGCGCGGCACAGCAAGGAATTCACGCTGGCCGAGAAGGTCGATGTCATCGTGCACGAGCAGATGGGCGACTACCTCTTTGACGAGTCGATGGTCACCAACGTCGCCGACCTGCGCGACCGCCTGCTCAAGCCCGGCGGCCTGATCCTGCCGAGCCGCTTCGAGTTGTTCTGCGAGCCGATCAAGGTGCAGGACGGGCGCCTGGTGCCGTTCATCTGGGAGCTGAACGTGCACGGTTACGACTACTCCAGTCTTTCGAAGAGCAAGCCCCCCGAGCCCTCCTATTACCGGCTCGCGAGCAGCGATCTCGGTGTGATCGAGCATTTCCTCGGGATCCCCGAGCCGCTCCTGACGCTCGACCTGAACACGGTCGTCGAGGCCGACATGCCGTGCGACCTGACGTTCGCGCGCACCGTCCTCAACGCCGGCCGGCTCGACGGCTTTGCGGTGTTTTTCCGCGCGCGGGTCGACGACGATCTCGCGTTGAGTTCGAGTCCGCTGGACGCCGGACGCGCGCCACACTGGGGCTTCCGGATCCTGCGCGCCGAGCGGGATGACTTTGCGGCGGGCGACGTTTTGGAATTCAATTTGCGCGTCGGCCGCTGGTCGGACCCCGACACCTGGCGCTGGAGCCACGTGAAGCGACCGGCCTCGGCCGGGGTGCCGCCCGCTCCGGCCAAGTTAAGCCTGTAGGGTCCCGACTCCGTGCAGGAGGGCCCGACTGCCGTCGGGCCGGTTGTCGCGACCGGACCAACTTGGGTGCCCGCGAAAGAGTCGAAACGACGCGAAAAGTCGAACACAGGCGGTAGTTCGGGCCAAGTGCGCCCGTTGACCGGAAGTTGCTCCAGCTCTGGACCATGCCGCAACGGCCTGGGGCCCGGCCAGGTGCCCTGAAAAACTCCTTGCCTTCCGTCCGTAAAAGCTACTTTTAGGCCCTTCGCATGGGCTCGTAGCTCAGTTGGCAGAGCGCCGCAATGGCATTGCGGAGGTCGTCAGTTCGAACCTGATCGGGTCCACCACTTAACCCCGGCTTATACCGGGGTTTTTCTGTGTCGAAGAGGCGGGTCTCAGCCTGTTGGGCTACGAAACCGCGATTTCGCTGCTAAACACATGACATTAGTCTGCCCTGTCCGGTCGCTCCTACCCTTCTCAAATCGGTATCATTGAGCGGCACCTTCGCTACGTTTTACAAGTAAACAGCAAGTAGAAGAAAACTGTCTCCAGTGTCGTGCGACGCTGCTTGGGTCCACCAGTTAACTTACCGGCGTTGGTGCCACCTACTTCGGCGCATTTTCGGAGTTGAGACGGGCGCCTAGCGGTGCGCTAAAAGGCACTCGCACCGTTGCTCTTCCACGGCCCGAAACCGCCACGCTTGCTGCGACTCGTAGGCAGGTAAATCCCATCGACTGGGCGGCCAGCCAAAGCCGATCTGACAGGGTCAGGCTTTGGGGGTTGTGGTCAGGTCCCAACGCCGAGCCAGTGGTAGATTTCGCCCGCACCGCCACCGAACCACTTTGCGGCCTACCCCAGGTCGATCGTCCATTTCGAAACAGAAAAGGCCCGCAACCTGCACCAAATGCGTTGCGCCTTTCTTTTCCAGCCGCGCAACCCCAAACCCCAAAGCCTGACCCTGTCGGGTTGCTCCTCTCCAGTGTAGCGCGACGCTGTTTGGGTCCAACAGTTACCTTCCGCTCAAGAGGCAGTACCGCCAGCCGCACGGACGGCGGCCTTCGCCCGTCGGCCAATCTTGGCCCCCCTTTGCTCGTCGGCGGCGAAGATTCTTCACGGAAGCGAAAATCGCCGCGAGGCGATGCAGGCGGCGAACCACCGGCCGCTCCGTTTCATTCTCCGCCGCAATGAGGAAAAATCGACATGGACCAAACCCATGCGGCCGAAAGATCCCCACTCGTAATCGTCAAGGAACGACCAGACAAAATACCCGCGCAGCTTAACCCCTTCGTCGAGCGACCGCCGGCAGGCGGCGAGGTGCGAATAAATGTACTCAATGCGCGCTTCGTCGTTCACTTCGCCGCGGTGGTCGACAAAATCCTCAGCGGCCAGTCCGTTTTCCGTGACGATGATTTCGGGCTGGCCGTAGCGCTCGTGGATACCGAGCAGCATTCGGCGCAGGCCGTCGGGCTGCCAGTCGGTTTGTTTGAGCGCCGCCGCCGGAGGTTTCACTCTGCTCGCCTCATAGGGTGCCCAGCCTTCCGGGTCGAATCTCCAAAGGTCGGAATTATAGTAATTTAACCCGAGATAATCAATGCCCTGACGGATCGACGCCATGTCGCCTGGTTGCGTCAGAGGGAGACGGTAGCCGTGTCTAAGGTACTGTTCGCAGACAGGTTCAGGATACGATCCCCGGCAGATCGGATCAGCAAACCAAGCGTGGTGCGAAAGATTGATCATCTCGGCCGCTCGATGGTCCGCCTCGCTCTCGGTTGCCGGCAGCCCGAGAAAGAGGTCCAGGGTTATGCCAATCGGACCCTGCAGCTGAAGTTCCCGGTGGGCTGCCACGGCCCGACCATGGGCAAGAAGAAGATGGTGGCTCGCCTGCAAGGCGAGGTTCAGGTCGCGGCCCCTGGCGCCATGCTGCCGAGCCAATAGCCGGCAAACGCCGTTACCCATGGCTCATTGAACGTGATCCAATAACCGACATCGCGACCAAATTCCCTGAAGATCAGCCTCGCGTAGGCGTCAAAATGATCGACCGTCTCGCGATTCGTCCACCCACCAGCATCCTCGAGTTTTTGGGGCAAGTCCCAGTGGTAAAGCGTTACGACCGGCGTGATCCGGGCCTCCTTCAGCAGGTAAATCAGGTTTCTGTAGAAAGAAACGCCCTGTGGATTTACCGCGGCGTCTCCATTGGGAAATATTCGCGGCCAGGAAATCGAGAAACGATAGGCCGTAACGCCGATTTGCTTTAGCAGGGCAACGTCCTCGGCGCATCGGTGATAGTGGTCACAGGCGACGTCGCCCGTGACTTCGCCTCGGCCCGCGTGGCTCCATCTATCCCAGATTGATTCCCCCTTGCCGTCGGCATTCCATGCTCCCTCGATCTGGTAGGCCGCCGAGGCGACGCCAAGGTGAAAACCCGGAGGGAATGTCAGCCCACCGGTAGATCCGTTGGGCGCCGCGTTCGGCGCGGCCATCGCCGCATCGCGCAACAACGCCCCGACCCCGGCCCCCGCCAGCAGCGTGGCGGAATTGCGGAGAAATCCCCTTCGCGTTTGGGTAGGCAACGCCATTTTCGTCACGCGTTGGTCATTGGCGGCGAATCGTCGTCCTCCCACCGCGGCGGCAGCTTTGCTTTTCGCCGGGTGGTTGCGGCCCGGCCGTGTTGGCAACCTCGGGAGAACCGCGAATTGCGCGGCGATCGACCGTTGCACGGATTTCCGAAAAGAGCGGGAAAAGCGATTGGTGTTCCGGGCGGAAACGTCCGCCACGACGGGGACTTTCTTGAACCCCCCATCACTGATGGGTCGCCGGCGGCGCCGCAAGCGGTTGCGCCCGCACCGGGAATTCGGCGCAGCAACATTGCCCGACCCTCGCGGGCGTGGCGCCAAGGTTGGCCCGAAGCAAACCGACAATTCCATCGCACGACAATCTTCAGGGCGGGCCAGTCAAGGGGCAACTGGCTGGCCTCCGGGTTGGTGTCGAGCCTGGACAGAGGGTGGGCCGCAGCGAATGGATGGTGTGATGTTGCTTGCATGAGAACCGCGCCCAATCCGGTTCACGGCGCCCGTTGTTCCAACCTCCCGTTTACGAGCTTCATCCGCTCCGTCAGCGTATTCCAGGGCGTACCATCAATGTTCACAACGCCGAAGTTGCTGTTCTCGCCGTCGATCGCCCGGCCTGTCTCTGGTTGGTCAAAATACTGAAACCAATGGAAGCCCAGGCATCCCGGCAGGGTCATGAGGGCCGTCACATATCGTTCGAAATGATCCGCCCGCTCCAACTGGGTTGCGACTGGTCTTCCGGCGCCTTTCGTGTTGGGCAGACGCGAGTCCATTGCCTTGAAGCTGAACTCGGTGATCATCACTGGTCGGCCCGTGATCTCCGTCATGTGGCGCAACATATCGAGGGGAGCCTCGTCATCGTAGTTGTTGTAGGAAATCACATCGAAGTACTTCGCCACCCCGCGCAAGACCGGGTCAGGGGCATAGCCCGCGAAGCGGCAGCCAAGAATCAGATGCACCTTATCGACCTTGCGGATCGCGTCGCGCGTCAGGCGCCCATACTCCGAGGCCACCAGCTCCTGAAAGGCGTCCTTGTCGATGGTCTTCATGGTCGTCGCGGTTACGCCGCGCTCCGCCAAGAACGCCGACGCTCTCTTCCAGCCGGCGCTGGACTTGGGCAGCTTCAAGTACATCTCAAGCAAGCTTTCCTGCGAATTCCACTCCGCTCCCCAGTGAAGCTCGTTGTCGATGAAATATCCCAAAACCCAGGGATTCGACGCCATCGTTCCGATGTGTTTGCGGGCGATCTCCTCCAACGCCGCGGGAGCCGATGGATCGAACACGTCGTATATCTTCCGGTTCAGCCAAAGATCATCGGGATCAGCACCTCCGGCCAAATCAAGGACCGGCGCACAAACGATTTCCGCACCGGCGAATTCCGGCTCAGCCCAGGCTGCTGCCGTATTGAAGTTCCAACCCCGCAGCTGGCGCGCAGTCACCTTGGCCCACGCGACGGGATCGGCCGGAGCCGCCGGCGGCGAACCGGGCCGTTCGGTGTGCCAGTTGATATGGCAGACTCCTTTAGAGAGAAAGGCGTTGCCGTCAGGGGTGACAAACCACCACCGCCCTTTGATGAATTGGGTGTGGAAGAATCCCGTGCGCTCGCCCTGCAATTCGAGCCAACCCCCGTAGCGGTCGTACGCTGGCGTTTGGGGAAACGCTGGTGCGCCACACAAGAGAACGACGGCCAGCGCGATGAATTTTGACGTGACTCGGTTCATGATTTTGTGGCTTCCGCCGGGGATGATGCCGCGCGCATCCTGACCACGCAGCCGAAGGCGAAAACATGAGCGGGGACGCCCAGCAGGTGGGCGGACTGCAGGCCCACCAGGTCGGCAAGCATGAATCAAACGGTAAAATCCTCCGGCGCAAACGTGAGCACCTTGCGCGCGGCGACGGCCTCGTTGACCCGCAGGACGGTGGCGGCGGTGGCGAGGGCGGATTCGCCCGGGCAGTTCAGCGTCGTCTTGCCACGGATCGAGTCGAAGAAATTCTCAAGGTGGGGCTGGTGGATCGCCTTGTCGAGCGTGACGGGGATGTCCCAGGCCGAGAGCTCGGCGGTTTCTCTCACGTCGACGACGCCGGCCGCCTTGGAGGCCATCGGCATTTTCGGGCGCGGTTTCTCCCACGGCTTCACGGCGGCCGGGGCGCCCTCGCCGGAACCCGGCTTGGCGATGTAGCCCTGGTCGACCCACTGGTCCCATTCGGGGGCGCGGGCCTCGCGGTAAAGCTTCGTGTACTTCGGATTCTCCGACATCTTGAGCGCGCCCTCGTCGCCCATGAAATACTCATGGTAGCCGCCGCCGGCGCTCGTGGTAGTGAGGACCTGGTAGGTCGCGCGCACGATCTGGTCCTTCGTCGGGTACTCGTAGATCGCGATCACATTGTCGTACCACTCGTGCGTCGTGTAGTAGTCGCGTCCGCCGCCGGCGAGCACGCTCACCGGGTTTGAGCCCAGCATCCAGTTGAACACGTCGATCTGGTGGGCGCCGAGGTCGGAGATCACGCCGCCGGCATAGCGCTTGAACCAGCGCCAGTTCCGGAACTCGTGCATGTTCTCGTAGCCGTACTTGTGCAGCGTCGCCTCCGCCAGCGCCTGGCTGGCGGGAAAGCCGAGATCCTCGGTGACCGCCCGGTTCCACTGCGCGCTGGAATTGGTGATGCGGCCGAGCAGATGCGCCTCGTTGATGAGGTGGTCGCGGGCGTGAAGGTAGCGCGGGTTGCTGCGCCGCTGGTGGCCGATCTGGAGCAGCTTGCCGGTCTCGCGGGCGGTGCGCACCATGGCGCGCGCGCCCTCGACGGTGTTGGACATCAGCTTCTCGCAGTACACGTGGTGGCCGGCCTTGAGCGCGGCGCACGTGTGCTCCGAATGCATGAAGTCGGGGGTCGCCACAATAACCGCGTCGAGGCCGGGCGTGGACGCGAGCATCTCGCGGTAGTCCTCGTACGGCTTCGGGTCGTGGCCGAACTTCTTCAGCAGGCGCTCGCCGTAGGTGCGGTTGTACGGCCAGATGTCGCACACGGCGCGAAAGCGGATGTGCGGGATCTTCAGCGCGGCGTTCAGCAGCACGCGCCCCTGCTCGCCGCAGCCGATCAGCGCGACGTTGAGGGTGTCGTCACCGCCGGGCTCGCCGGTCGCCGACCGCAGGATGTACGGGGCGGCGAACAGCGCGGCGCTGAGCTTGGCGCCGGTGGTGATGAAATCGCGTCGGGTGAAACCCGGGAGGGACAGGGAGGACATGGTCGGCTGTGGTCCGCTCAGTCGAACCGGTCGCGCCAGAGCGCGAAGCGGTCGTAGCGCACGAGGACCAGGGCGCCGGCGAACATGCCGACGTACACGCCGAGCCAGGCAATGCCATCGTTTTCCTGCACCGCCATCAGGCCGAAGGCGAGGCCGACGTAAAGCAGGCCGGTCAGCGTGAGCGAGATGCGGGACTTGATGCCGAGCAGCACGAGCACGCCGAACAGCAGCAGGAGGTAGCCGAGCGAATGGGCGAAGTTCTTCGTGGCCCAGAGCGGCAGGAACGAGGCGCCGGTGATGCCCTGCGCCATGCGGTCCATGTTCGCGTAGTAATTGGCGAAGGTGTAGCGGCCGCCGGCCTCGAATTTTTCCAGGCCAGCCAGGAAGGTGCGGAGCCCGAGAAAAATGCGGAGCAGCAGGAAGGCCGCGGTGTACTCGAAACGACAGGCGGCCGGGGATGACGCGGGAGAATCACTCATGGCGGGAAGGACGCGGCCGGTTAGACGCCGAAGCCGGGACGATAGATCTTCGTGACGAACTGGTTCGCCGACGGGAGGTTCGTGACCTTCATCGCGGCGGAATCCCACTCCACCCGGCGGCGGGCGCGGATGGCGACGTTGCTCAGGAGGACGGCCTCCGTCAGGCGGGACGAGTAGGAGAAGTTTGCGCCCGCGGCGGGCCCGCCCTTGCACGCGCGGATCCATTCGGCGAAGTGACCGCCTTGGACGCGGGGGAGCGTCTTGGCCGGCAGGCTGGGCGCCATCTCGCGCATCTTGGCGTACGGAATGATGCGCACGCTGTCGTAATACGTGTCGCAGTAGACCGTCGCCTTCGAGCCGACGATCAAGGTGCCGTTCTCCGGCAGCTCGTGCAGCTCCTCGAATTCGGGCGGATAGGTGGGCGTCATGCCGCCGTCGTACCAGGTCCACTTGAGCTCCGGCATCGTGCCCCGCGCCGGGAAATGATATTGCACGACCGAGGCCGTCGGGGCGCTGATCGCGGTCTGGTGGGCGCTCACCGGCACGATGGCGGTCGGGGCGGTCAGGCCGAGCGCGTAGAATGCGCCGTCCATGATGTGGCAGCCCATGTCGCCGAGCGAGCCGGTGCCGAAATCCCAGAATCCGCGCCAGGCAAAAGGCAAATAAGCCGGATCATATTCGCGCGCTTGCGCGACGCCGAGCCAGAGGTCCCAGTCGAGCGTCGGCGGCACCACGGGCATCATCTTGCTATGATCTGGCTGGGTAACCCCCTGCGGCCAGATCGGTCGGTTGGTCCAACTGTGCATCTCGCGCACTTCGCCAAGTACTCCGCCATCGATCCACTCCTTCAGGACGCGGCAGCCCTCGCCCGCGTGGCCCTGGTTGCCCATCTGGGTCTGCAATCTTGGATTCGCAGCGGCGACCTGCGCGAGCTTGCGCGCCTCGGCGATCGTATGCGTCAGCGGCTTCTCGACGAAGACGTGCTTGCCCAGCGCCATCGCGGCCATCGCGATCGGGAAATGCATGTGGTCGGGCGTCGACACGGTGACCGCGTCGATCTGGTTGCCCATCTTGTCGAGCATCTGCCGGAAATCGCGGAAATGCGGGACATTCGGAAATTCCTGGTAGGTTTTCGCAGCGCGCTCGTCATCGACGTCGCAGAACGCGACATAGTTCTCGTTGCCGAGTCCCTCAATTGCCGAACGCCCCTGCCCGCCAACGCCACAAAAGGCGATGTTGAGACGGTTGGCTGGACTCGAAGACGACTCACCATTGCGTTGGGAGCGAAGAATCGCCGGGAGAGTGATAGTCGCAGCGGCCAGCGAAGCTGCCTTCACGAAGCTGCGACGGGACATTTCGTTTCCTTGCTTTGGGCTATCGGCGTTCATGACTTGAAGGTCGTTGTATCAATTTCAACCCCTGGGCACAAATGAGCTCCCTCACAAACCAAACGGCTGTCGAGAGAGTCTGGAGTCTTAGAACTAAACGGAGTTGGGGTCGGGCTGGCGGGCGCCCACCAAGGTGCCCGCCGGCCCAACCCAACCCCCAAGCTTGTGATCGGCATCAGAACTTGACGCTCGCATTCATCTTCCAGGTGCGGGGCGCGCCATAGCCCACCCGGCCGCTGAAATAGTGCTTGTCGAGAACGTTGTCCACGACGAGGGAAAGCCGGACCGGAGCCTTGGCGACCTCGCAATCGTAGCTCAGCAGCGCGTCGAACAGGATGTAGCCCGGCTCGCGGAAGCCGAAATCCGTTGAGGGATCGGGCCACACGCTGCTTTCATAGGTCAATCCCCCACCCACGCCGAGGCCTTTCAGTTTCCCGCTGCTGAATAGGTAGCGGTTGAAGAAACCAAAGGAAAACTCGGGGACGCCGGCCAGTTCTGCATGGTATTCGTTGCGCGTGTCGCCGGGTATCGCCGGGACGAAGGTTCCGCCGCGGGCGACATTGATCGTAGACGGGTCCGGGTTGATGATCGAACGCTTCCATGTCCAGGTCCCGGAAATGATCGCCTGATAGTTGCGATTCGGAGTGACCGTCAGATCGGCCTCGGTCCCCTCCGTGCGCTGGAGGCCGCCGCCAACAAAGAATCCGTTGCCAATGGTGCTGAAGTCATAGTTGCCGGAGTCCTGCAGGATCTTCTGCCGCGCCGCGTCCTGCACCAGGACATTTTGGCGGTCGACTCGGAAGATGCTGACCGTGCCGCTCAGCATGTTGTCCTTGAAATCCGTCTTCAGGCCCAGATCGTAGCCCTTGCCCGTTTCGTTCGGGAAGGCCTCGCCGCCCACCGGTGGCACGTTCTTGCCCGGCAGCGGTTGCAGAATGGGGTTGCGGGCGCCCTCGAAGCCGGCCGCCGGGACTTGGAACGACCGGTTGAAGCTGGCGAACAGGACGACCCCCGGGGAGATTCGCAGGTTGGCCCCGACCATCGGCGTGTTGCCCGACGTCGACGCCGGCTCACCTTTCGGCCCCTTGTTGTCATAGGCCGAGCTCTCGGTCGTCGCGTGGCGGATGCCGGCGGTGACGATCAAGCGGTCATCGAGATACTTGCCGTTGTAATTAAGCGAGTAGCCGGTGTCGGTGCGCCGGTTGCCCCCATAGTAGGAATCGGCGCCCAGCTCGTCGGACCACTTGCCGGACCACAGGCTGTAGAGATCGGGAATCTGGTTGTACTTCAGCGTCAGGACATCGAGCGGAAGATAGCCGGTGTCGAAGATTGGGTTGAAACCCACCTGAAACGGATTGATGTACTGGGAATACGGCATGGGCTGGCTCGGATTGAAGAACTGCGCCCAGCCGGGAATGATGCCGGACTTAATCAGCGCCGTCGGGTTGACCAGCGGGAATTTCCGCTTGTAGATGTCGTCGCTCCGGTCGAATGACGCGACCAAGGTGTGCTTCGTCTTACGGATCTCAAAGTCGTAAACCAAGTCGGCCTGGACGGTGGAGCGATGGTTGCCGTTTTCCTGAAAGCTCCGGAGGTACGGCAGCGTGGGACGGTCGAAGAGCATGTCCCAGGGAGCGACGAGAAAGCCGTAGTTCAGCGACGAGATTGAATTGTTCGCGGGAATGACCGGTCCGGATGGCCCGAAGTCGCCGTCCCCGGGCAGACTCGTCTGGATGGCCGGCGCGGGCAGTTGATCGGGCGAGCCGTTGATAAAAAACCCCTGGTAAGAAAAGCTATGCAGCAGGTTGTAAGACGTGCGGAGATGAAGGTGCGGGGTCAGCTCAAGTTTCGCCTGCAGGTCCCAAGTGGAGTCGATCCCCTGTTCGAAGCTGCCGCCGCCATTTTTATTGAAGCTATAGCCGCGAGGAAACCATGGGCTATCAACTGAAGGCGGCAGCACTCCTGTCGAGGCGAATGTCCGCCGGCGCCACTGGTCCAGAGTTTCGTCCGCCGGTGAAGTGCCGGCCGCCTTCGCCGCCTCAAAGGCCGCGTTGTGAACCATGCCATAGATGCCCGTGCCGCGGAACTTGTTGTCGGTGTGCTCGAACCCTGCGAAAATCTCGAGCTTGCTGAACGGATGCCAGCTGAGGTTGGCGAGGAGGTATTCCTTCTTTTGGGTCTTCTCGTCGAGCCACGAGTTTGCGTCGACCTTCGAGCCGATGATCCGGACGCCGAGCTTCTTGTCGTCGGTCGTGAATTGGGTGTCGAGCAATGCCTTGTAGTATTGGTGGTCGCCGTAGGTGAGTTCGACGTCGGTCTGGTTGCGGAACTGCGGCTTCTTGGTGATGTAGTTGATGATGCCACCCGGCGCAGTCCGGCCGAAAAACACCGCGTTGGGACCCTTCACCACCTCGATCTGCTCGATGCCGTCCAGATCGAAGTTGTAGTAGCGGAGAAAGCCGTCGCGGTAGAGCGAATCGGGCGCGAATCCGCGCAGGCGCAGGCTTGGCCGAAACTCGTTGCCGTAGTCGACACTGACGCCCGAGGTGTAGCGGAAAGCATCCTGAATGTTGTCGACTCCGATGTCCTCGAGGAAATCCGCGCCGATCACCTGAATGTTCAGCGGCGTATCGATTGTCGGTATCCCGATGCGGGAAGCCGTGACCGAGTTGGTCTTCCGATAGCCGTAATCCTTGTCGGAGTTGACCTCAAAAGGATCCAGTTGCAGGACCCCATCGCTGGGCTTGGCCGGCTCCGCCGGGGTTTGCGCGCGGGCCAGCGGAGTGAGGAACGACAGTGTGCCCAAGAGGGCAAGACCGGGCAGGAACGCCCGGCCGCAGGCAGAGTGCGGCGTGATCATGGTGGGGTGTTGGGTCGCGGCAGGAGGGAATCCGTGGGGTTCCGAACTGACGTAGGGGAAGGCAGCGGGCCGACGAAATGACGGTTGACGGGCCAAGACAATTTCCCGCAAGGTGAACCCGTTAACCACCCATGAGAATCCGCGTCACGCTGGATGACATTGCCCGCCGCACTGGGGTGAGCAAGGCCACGGTCTCGTTGGCGCTGCGCCATCACCCCAGAATCCCGGAGACCACCCGCCGGCGGATTTGCAAGGCGGCGGACCACCTGGGCTACCGGCCGGATCCGGCGCTGGCGCGCCTCGCCGCCCACCGCTGGCGTTCCCGGGTCGCGCCCTCGGGCTCGACCATCGCCTTCGTCACGACCAATCACCCCACCGGTGACTACGTCCTGGACACAGGAGCGATCGCGGGCGCACGCGCCCAGGCCGAGGCGTTCGGCTACTCGCTCGAACATTTTCGTTTCGAAAACTACGGGGGCGCGGCCCACCTCGGCGCTGTGATTTTAAATCGCGGCATCCGCGGCGTGCTTCTGGGCCAGCTGATGCGCAGCGATTTTTGCGGGGAGTTTCCCTGGCACCACTTTTCCGTGGTCGGCTGCAATGTGGGTTTCTTTCGCCCGCCGGTGCATGTCGTCATGCCGGACCACGCGCACGCGCTGGTCGAGGCGTGGCATCAGGCGAGCCGCCGCGGCTACCGACGGATTGGCGTCGTCCTGTTCGAGGAGGAACACGCTGTCGACGAATTCGACAAGACGGCCGCGGCCCTGTACTGTCAGGACAAGCAGGCCCCGGGGCTGGCTCGGATTCCCGTGCTGCACACCCCGCCAGACGGACAAGCGGCCTTTGCCGCGTGGCTTCGCCGCGAAAGGCCCGACGCTGTGTTGGGTTTCAATGACTTGATCGAGTGGTGGCTGCGGGCGAACGGCTACCGCGTCCCGGCCGACATCGGATTTGCCAGCCTGATGCGGATGGAGAACGACCGTGCCGTGCCTGGGATCGCAGGCATGGACTACGATCTGCACCTGATTGGTCGGACGGCCTTGGAACTACTCGACATCCAGCTGCGGACCAACCAGACGGGAATTCCCGAACGGCGATCAGTCCAGATGATCGAGTCGCGTTGGGTTGAGGGAAACTCCCTCCAACCGAGGAAGGCCGCCGCGTCGCGGCGTGTCGCGGTCAAAAACCAGAGCCGGTAGCCTGGCCGGTTTTCGGCATCGCCTCAGCCCGCGGCGATTGTCCGCTCGACGACGTGGCGGCCATCCGCTCTGTTACCCCGGCCGCCATGCCCCGCTGGTTTCAACCGATCGCCACCCGCCGCGCGCGGATCTCGTGGACCGCCGTCTCCCTGGTGAATCTGCCGTGGGGATGCCAGATGTTCAGCGTATTTGTGCAGACCAACGCGATCGTCCTCACTATGCGGCACTACACGGCGGACACCCGGCTTCTCGCCCTCGTGGGAAGTCTCTGGCCCGCGCTCGGAGCGACGCTCGGGCCGGTCTTCAATTACCTGAGCGATCATTCGTGGATTCGGTGGGGTAACCGCCGGCCCTTCATCGTCGCCGGCTGGACAGCGGCCGCGGCCGCCATGGCGGTCCTGGCGCTGCAACGGGAATGGCATGGCTTCTCCGTCGTCGTCGTGTTCTACGCGGTTGCCATCCAACTGGCCACACCGCTCGAACCGCTCTGCATGGAGCTGCTGCCACTGCCCCAACGCGGGCGGGCCCTGGCCATGCGGACGGTAGCGGTGCAGGTCGTCACCCTGGTTTATTTCCAAGGCCTCTTTCCACTTTTCGACCGCCTCTTTGCCCTTCCCGCGTGGGTCCCGATCGTCGGCCTTCGACCTGTCAGTGGCGAACAGATCATCTATTTTACTGCCAGCGCCTTCTTTCTTTCCATGGTTGCTTTCCTGGTGCTGGGCGTGCGGGAGACCCCCCCTCCGGCCGGCGCCGGTGCGGCTCAAGCTCCGCCCCTCAAGCGGCCCGGCGCGGCGATCCGTCGGTTCGTGGCCGACGTTTTCGGCGACCGCCGATGGTGGTGGATCTACGGTCTCTCGCTCTTCGGCTCGGGCACAATGCTCTCGGACGCCTGTTGGTCTGGCATGGGCGTGCTGCTTACCACCGAACAATTCGGCTACAGCAAAATGACGGTGGCCCTGATGGGACTGCCGATGATCGTTTTCTCCATGGCCGCGGTGACTCCGTTCATGGGGTGGTACTCCGACCGGCTGCCGCGCATCTCGTACAAAATCCTGCTGCCGGTGAGCGCGGGCAGCGCGCTGCTCGCGGTCCATCTAGGCCGGGTCCATCTGCCTGGGGAGCTGCGCGAGCTGCCTTCCCTCGCGTGGACGTTCATCCTGAGCGGGCTGGCCGGTCTCGCCGCAACCGCGTTCTACATCGCCGTCGTGCAGTCGTTTCTTTCAACGGGCAAAAGCCTTGCCGGCACCCGGGCCTGGATCGCCTATCTCGGCGTCGGCTTGCAGGCGGTTTTTGCAGTCGCCGCCTGGGTGCTGATCAAGCACGGGACGCGCGGAGGCGTGCCGCCAGCCCTGACCTGGCTGCTCTTCACCCAGTTCACTGGTGTCGTGGCCTCGGCCAATGGTGTCGTCACCGCGCCGCTCCTGTTCGACTTCATTCCCCGCGACAAGATGGGCACGATCAGTTCCGGTCTCGGAATCGTCGGCGGGCTGTCGAGCGCGGTGATGGCAAACGTTGGCGGAGTGTGGATTTTTCTCTCAACCACCCACGGGGCCTCTGGCCAGTCCGCCGACTATGCCAGCATCTATCTCTGTCAGGCCCTGGTGGGCGCCGTGGCGTTCCTTTGCCTGACGTTTTTCGTGCGGGCGGTCCGGCGCGGGCAGGTGGTCGAATTCGGACGACTGGGCTTGGCCTCCGCTGAAGCGCCGGCGCCGATTCGCTGATCTCCGCGGGTCCGCGCCGAGGATACCGAGAATCATCGTTCAGCGCGGACTTTCCCCGGCGCCTTGCGCCTGATGCCAGTTAACGGGGTGACCAAATCTTGATTGGCCAACTTCGTGGTCCTCGTCCACACGACGGCCAGCCGCCGCCGCGGCCACCATGAAGCTATTGTGGCCATTAATTACCCTGGCGTTTCTCTCTGCCGCCTGCTCCAGCCTGCGCGGCGATCCGCTTTACGATTCCTTTCGTGACCCGCCCCTGAACACCCGTCCCTTTGTCCGCTGGTGGTGGAATGGAGGGCGCGTGGATGCCACCGAGCTTGTCCGCGAACTGGATGTGCTCAAGGCCGCCGGCATCGGCGGGGTGGAGATCAACACCATTGGCATGCCCACGGAGGCCACGGCAGCCAGCTTGGTCGCGCACCCGGCGGTATCCTGGCTTTCGCCGGAATGGGACCGCTTGGTCGCCCTGACGGCTGACGAGGCCCGGAATCGCGGCATGACCGCCGATCTCCTGGTCGGATCCGGCTGGCCCTTCGGCGGACGTTTTCTGGAGCCCGAGGAGCAGACCCAGCGCGTGCGCCTGGTCCGACTTGCGCTGCACGGTCCGTCCCGGACGGTCTTCAGTGCCGCCGAACTAGCGGCACTGAAACCGCCCGGCCCGCCGGGGGAACCGCCCGAGCCGACCCCCACCCGCAGCCAGTTGCTGTTTCTGCGGCTGCTCCCGTCCAGCGCGCTTCAAGGGACCTTCACGCCGGGCACTGACCTGATGGCAGGCTTTGATCAGGACGGCCGACTTGCGATCGACGTGCCCGCCGGCGATTTCGCGCTCTACGTGGGCACCTGGCAGACGGGATTCGCCCACGTCAAACTCGGGGCACCGGGGTCGGATGGACCGGTCGTCAACCACTTCGATGCGGCGGCGGTCCGGAAATACCTGGATCA
>Ga0265327_10002248_pt1 | contig 20917 bp, 17 predicted proteins | sample 41621metaG_FD_202089 | JGI IMG/M metagenome (GOLD analysis project Ga0265327, IMG submission 202089) | Rhizosphere microbial communities from Carex aquatilis grown in University of Washington, Seatle, WA, United States - 4-16-21 metaG | ecosystem: Host-associated > Plants > Roots > Rhizosphere...
CATGGCTGAGGGTTCCCATCGCGCTCGGCGGATAGGCCGGCACGCGTCCGAAGGTCGCCTTGATCCCCGGCAGGCCGCAGAAGGAGCAGGGTATGCGGATCGACCCGCCCGCGTCCGTGCCGACGGCGAGCGCTCCCATGCCCGCGGCCAGCGCGGCGGCGGCGCCGGCGCTGCTGCCGCCGGGCGTCCGGTCGAGATCGTACGGATTGCGCGTGATCCCGGTGAGCGGGCTGTCGCCGACCGCCTTCCAGCCGAACTCGGGCATCGTCGTCTTGCCGAGCAGCACCGCGCCGCTCTCGCGCAGCCGCGCCGTCGCGGGCGCGTCCTCGCTCCACTCCTGATCCTTCGGCACCAGCCGCGAGCCGCGCAGGGTCGGCCAGCCGCGCGTCAGCAGAAGGTCCTTGATCGTCGACGGCACGCCGTCGACGATCCCCAGCGGCTCGCCCTTCATCCAGCGCGCCTCCGACTCGCGTGCCGCCGCGAGCGCGCCGTCGGCGTCGACGAGGCAGAAAGCGTTGATCCTGCCGTCGAGCCGGTCGATCCGGTCCAGCGCCGCCCGCGTCGCCTCGACCGGCGAGAGCCGCTTGGCACGGTACGCCGCCACGAGGTCGGCGGCGGATAGGTAGGAGAGCTCGTCGGTCATCGCTGCCGCTCCGGAAATGCGGTGGGTGCAGGGACGGTACAGGCGCTCGCCGCGGGACGGCAAGCATGGGCATCGGCGGAGGTCCGGACTATTTCGTGCCTCCGCGCCGTTAGTACCGGAGGAGGTTCGCCGCCGTGACGCCACGCTTCGCCGCCGTCCTCTCCGCCGCTCCGACGCTCGCCGCGGCCGCTGCGATCCTTGCCGGCTGCGCCGTCGGCGATCCGGTCATCGACACGCGCGGCGTCGACCAGGCGCGCTATAGCCAGGACCTCGCCGAGTGCCGCGTCTATGCCGACAATGTCAGCACCGGCGGCCGCGCCGCGTCCGGCGCCGCAGGCACGGCGCTGCTCGGAGCGGCATTGGGAGCGGTCACGGGTGCGGTGACGGGAGATCCCGGCGCCGGCGCGGCGATCGGCGCCGGCACGGGCGGCATATTCGGCGGCGCGAGCGGCGCCGGCAGCGCCGCCGAGGAAAAGGGCAGGATCGTCCGCAACTGCCTGCGCAACCGCGGCTATGCGGTGCTCGATTAGCGATCGGCAGCCGCGGCCCGTCGTGAACGTTCCGTTGGCGGCGTGAACCGCGACGGGGAGTCCGGCATGTCGCCGGGGCAAGCGGATCGGATGAGGCGGACGGAACGGCGCAGCGACCGGCCCGCCCGCCCTGCTTTCAGTCCTTCCGCGGCTTTCCAGCCGGAGACGGTGCCGCAAGCTCCCGCTCCAGCTCCTCGATTCCCTTCAGGATCGAAGCGCGCAGAGCCGGGCTCTCGTGCGACTTCATCGCGGCCAGCCGCTCCTTGAGCGCCTTGAGCTGGGTCCGCTTCTCCTCGGGCGACCGCTTCCGCGCGACGCGGTCGGACCGCTGTCCTTCCATTGAACGCATAAATATCCTTGTACGCTAATGAGATCGCGGGCGCGGCGTTCCGGGGCTGGCGCAGCCTAGCCCGGATTTCCCACAAGGAGTAACGCTGCGCCGCACGGCCGGCGATGCTTCCACCCGCACCCCGATGCTAGCCCGGATTTCGCGCAAGGAGTAGCGCATCAATACCGGCCCGTCACGGGACGGAGCGCGGTCAGCAGGCCGGCGGTGGCGGCAACGGGATCGGCGGCGGCGATGACCGCTCCGATCACGGCGACCGCCGCCGCGCCCGCCTCCAGGCAGCGTCCCGCCGAAGCCGCGGTGACGCCGCCGAGCGCCGCGACGGGAACCGGGAGAGCGGCCGCCGCCTCGCGCAGCCGATCGATGCCGGCGGCCCCCTCGTCCGGGCCGTAGCCCGGCTTGCTCAGCGACGCGAAGACCGGTCCGAACGTCACGTAGTCGGCGCCGCCCGAGGCTGCCTCGCGCGCTTCCGCAAGATCGTGCGCCGAGACGCCGATCAGCGCTAACGGGCCGAGCCGATGCCGTGCCGCCGCCGCGGATCCTCCTGCCGGCAGATGCACGCCGGCCGCGTCAGCGGCGAGCGCCGCCTCGATGTCGCCGTGCACCGTCACCGTCGCGCCGTGCTGGCGGCCCAGCGTCACGAGGCGGAGGAGGAGCGCCGTCCGCTCCGGAGGCGTCAGGTCCTTCTCGCGCAGGCTGACCCAGCGGCACCCCGCCGCGAACGCCGCGCCGACGACGTCCTCGATCGGCCGCGGCGCGGCGAGCCGGCGGTCGGTGATGAAGAGCAGCCTGGGCGTCGGGAGCGGGTTCATGAGTTCGGCGATCGTAGCGGAAGGCGGGACGATTGCCGATGCGTCGGCGCACATGGTGATATGCGTCGTGGTGCGGCGGGCTGACCGCCGCCTTGAAGGGAGCACCGGAATGACGCTAGCCGCCGCCTACGATCTCGTGCTGCGCAACGGCCGGGTGCTCGACGGCTCCGGCACGCCCGCGATGGAAGCCGATGTCGCGATCCGGGGCGACCGCATCGAAGCGGTCGGCGACGTGCCGGCGGGCAGCGGCCGCCACGAAATCGACGTCGCCGGGCGGACGGTCGCGCCCGGCTTCATCGACGTGCACACGCACGACGATCGCGCCCTGCTGGCGACGCCGGACATGACGGCGAAGGTCAGCCAGGGCGTCACGACGGTGATCGTCGGCAATTGCGGGATCAGCCTCGCGCCGCTTGTCCCCGGCACGGACGGCGGCGGCGAGCTGGTGCCGCCGCTCGACCTGATCGGCGAGCCCGGCGACTACCGCTATGCACGCTTCGCCGACTACCTCGTCACACTGGACGCGGCGCCGCCCGCGGTCAACGCCGCCTGCCTCGTCGGGCATGCGACGCTGCGGGTCGGCGCGATGCGCGACCTCGGCCGGCCGGCCGACGGGCGCGAGCTGGCGCTGATGAAGGAGCGGCTTGCCGAGGCGCTTGATGCCGGCGCGATCGGGATGTCGAGCGGCCTCTACTACGCTCCGGCGATGCCGGCGCCCCGCGAGGAGATGACGGCGCTGGTGTCTCTCCTGCGGCCGGCCGGCGCGATCTATACGACGCACATGCGCGACGAGGCGGACGGCGTCATGGACAGCCTGGAGGAGACGTTCGGCACCGCCGCGGACGCAGGCGGCGTGCCGGTCGTCGTGTCGCACCACAAGGTGGTCGGCAAGCGCAATTTCGGCCGCACGCGCGAGACGCTGCCGCGCATCGCCGCGGCGATCACCGGGCAGGCGGCCGGGCTCGACGCCTACCCGTACCACGCATCCTCGACCGTGCTGCGCGCCGAGATGATCCCGGTCGCGCTAAAGATCCTGATCACTTGGTCGAAGAGCCATCCGGAACAGACCGGCCGCACGCTCGCCGAGATCGCCCAGGCGTGGGGCGTCAGCCAGGAAGACGCCGCGGCGCGGTTGCAGCCGGCCGGCGCGATCTACTGGTCGATGGACGAGGAGGACGTGCGCCGCGTGCTCGCGTTCGAGCACACGATGATCGGCTCGGACGGGCTGCCGCACGACAGCCACCCGCACCCGCGCCTTTGGGGCTCGTTCCCGCGCGTCCTCGGCCATTACAGCCGCGAGGTCGGGCTGTTCCCGCTGGAGGAGGCGGTGCGGCGCATGACCGGGCTCCCCGCCGCCCGGTTCGGGCTGACCGGGCGCGGCCGGATCGCCGTCGGCGCCTATGCGGACATCACCGTGTTCGACCCGGCGACGGTGATCGACCGCGCGACCTTCGCCGACCCGGCGACGCCGGCCGCCGGGATCGATCTGGTGCTGGTCAACGGCACGCCGGTCTGGCGCGACGGCGCCGCCACCGATGCCCGCCCCGGCCGCGCGTTGCGGCGGCAGGTGATGCAGGCGGAGGCGGCGGGGTTGTAACGGCCGGCCCTGGCGTCTGACCGGCCCTTCTACCGCTTCCCTCGCGCATCAACCGGCCAGATCTCCTCCAGCGTATCGCCACGCAGCACGTGGTAGAAATCGTGGAGGTTGACGGTCGGGTCGCAGTGCGGCGTCACCCATTCGACGCGGTCGCCGAGATCGGGCGGCGCCGCGCCGGGCGCCAGCACGAGCTTGCCGTGCTCGTCGCCGAACCGCTCGTAGCGGCTGCCGGCCGGCGCGCCCGACAGCAGCTCCGGCTGCGGTCCGTCGGTCGCGAAGCATTTGAGGCCGCCGTCGACGCTGACGAAGCCCATCGGCGCGGCATTGACGCTGACCACGGCGGTTTGGACGAACAAAGCCGTCTCGAACGGCGGGCCGTTGCGGCCTTCCGCCATCACCTGCCGGTACTCGACGTCCATGAAGACGTAGGACCCGCATTGCAGCTCGGTGAAGACATGCGCCTCGGGATCGAGGTCGAAGGTGCCGGTGCCGGCGCCGGTGACGATCTCGATCGACGCGCCGATGTCGCGGGCACGCGCCACCAGCGTCGCCAGCCGGTCGAGCCGTTCCAGGGCGACGCGACGCCGCTCCTCGCGGCCGGCGATGTGCTGGACGTTGCCGGAATAATGCTGGATGCCGCGCAGCCGCAGCCCCTCCGCCGCCATCGCCTGCCGCGCCAGCGCGAGCAGCGACGCCTCGTCGGCGACGCCGGTGCGGTGATAGCCGGCCGCGCAGTCGATCAGCACGTCGAGCTGCTTGCCCCATTTCTGCGCCGCCGCGTCGAGATCCGCGAGGTTCCGGGGATGGTCGACGACGACCATCAGCCCGTCATGGGCGCAGCCGTTCAGCGCGGCGAGCCGGGCGATCTTGACCGGCGTCACAACCGGCGACGTGACGAGCACTCCCTTGATGCCGCCGCGCACCATCACTTCGGCCTCTCCGAGCGTCGCGCAGGAGATGCCGATCGCGCCGGCCTCCTGCTGGAGCTTGGCGATGCGGACGGATTTGTGCGTCTTGGCGTGCGGGCGCAGCCCGAGCCCGATGGCGGCGGCGTGCGCCGCCATCGCAGCGATGTTGCGGTCGAGCGCGTCGCGATCGATGCAGAGCGCCGGCGTGTCGAGCAGTGACCGGCTGCCGGGCACTCCGACAAGATGTGCGTTCGGGCCGAGGGAGTAATCGGTCATCGCGGCAGCTCCGCCAATATCTCTCTCCGACAATCCATATAACGGCACGGCACGCGCCGGCCGCGGGTGAGCCTTGCTTTCCACAGCCCGGCGTCAAGGGGCAAACCGTGGCCTGAGCGCGGGAGCGTCGTTCCGCCCCGCCCGCACCGGCCGATCGTGGGCCGAACGGCGGAGACCGCAGTTTAGCGGGTGATGCCAGGGTATGTCCGACTTGAAATCCGCGATGCGCGGGTTGCAGAATTCCGCAATCGGAAGTGGCGGTGCGATATCGCGCCCCCGGCCCAAACGGAACGCGGGAGAATCTTGTGGGCGCCTGGAGCCGCTTCCTTGCCGCCGCCGTCCTGTCTGCCGCCCTTGCCGGCTGCATGCCGCCTCCGCCCGCCTCCGAGGGACCGGTCGCCTACCCCGCCGACGTACGCACGATCGGCGGATATCGGATCGAGGTCCGCAACCTGTTCGAGCGCAAGAGCGCCGGCGGCGGCGATGCCGGCGGCGAAGCGGCGGAGGACGAACCGCTCGACCGCCAGGAGCTGCGCATCCTCCGCAACGGCCAGGAATTGGCGAAGGTCGAGGACGCCAAGATCGACTATTTCGGCGGCGCGCTCAGCGACTTCGACCGCGGCGACAAGCGCAACCTCGTGCCCGCTATCGGCGGGAGCATCACCGGCGCCACCGAGCCGGAGCTGGCCATCGAAAGCTACTCCGGCGGCGCGCATTGCTGCACGACGGTCCATCTCTTCAGGCTTGGCGCCGAACGGCTCCAGCCGCTCGGCACGATCGAGGGCGGCAACTTCCCCGTGGCCTTCCGGCAGCTCGACAAGGACCCGGCGCTGGAGGCGGCGACGTACGACAACGCCTTCGCTTATTGGAAGGCGAGCTTCGCCGAGTCGGTGGCGCCGCAGGTGATCCTGGAGTTCGATCCGGCATCGGAGCGGTACCGCTTCGCATCGGCGCTGATGCGTGCCTCGGCGCCGAACGCTGCGACGCTGAAGCGGAAGGCGCAGGCGATCCGCCGCGATCCGCGATGGAAGCAGCGCGCGAACGGCGGCGACGGGAACATCTCGCCCGCGCTGTGGGAGGAGATGCTGACGCTGATCTATGCCGGTAACGGCGCTGCGGCGGACGAGCTGCTGCGGCAGGCATGGCCGCGCGACGCGATCGCGCGTGCGGTGTTCCGGCACGAGCTGATCGACTGCCAGCTCCGCCGCAGCATCTACTGGCCGGACATCGCCGCGATGAACCGCTGGCCGGCCGATCCACCGGGCGCGGATTGCCCGTCCTAGAGATCCGTGCCGGCGTAGATCGCGTCGAAGCCGAGCGTCGCGCCGACCGACTCAAGCTCGATGCGGCCTTCGGTCCGCGACGTGACGATCCAGGACGTTCCCGCACGCCGCCAAAGCTGTATCTCGCGCGCAGAAGACGAGACGAGCAGGATCTCGCGGACGCTCTCGATCGCGCAGTAGTCCGGCACCTTGCGCCCGCGGTCGTGCGTTTCCGTCGACGGCGACAGCACCTCGACGATCAGCGTCGGCGCAGGCACGTGACGAGCAACCGGCGGCGGCGCGCAGGCCACGACGAAATCCGCCTGATAGTACGTGTCATCACGATTCGCGAGCCGGATGCCGGCCTCGTTGAAGATACGGCACGGTGATTTTAGCTGAGGGCCGATCGCCAGAATTGCGTTTGCCGTTATTGCGCTGTGCCACCCGGACGGCGGCGCCATGGCAACGATCTCGCCTGCCACCAGTTCGTAGCGGCGGTCCGTCCCGTCGTCCCACGACAGGAACTCGTCAACCGTCATCCGCTTCAGTGCCGGATATGCCATAGCATGACTATATAACACCGCGCGCCGGCACGGGAGCGCCCTACGTAGCGCCCGCGAACGCCGCCGGCTCGACCTCGCGCAGATGGCAGGCGACGTGGTGGCCGGGACGGACCTCCAGCATCGGCGGCTCCTCGATGCGGCAGCGCTCGAAGGCGTAGGGACAGCGCGTGTGGAAGCGGCAGCCCGACGGCGGGTTGATCGGGCTGGGGATATCGCCCTTGAGGATGATGCGGTCGCGCTTCGCCTCGGGATCGGGGAGCGGCACCGCCGAGAGCAGCGCCTCGGTATAGGGATGGAGGGGGGCCGCGAAGAGCGAGCGCTTGTCCGTCAGCTCGACGATCTTGCCGAGATACATCACCGCGATGCGGTGGCTGATGTGCTCGACCACGGCGAGGTCGTGCGCGACGAAGAGGTAGGAGAGCCCGAACTCGCGCTGCAGGTCCATCAGCAGGTTGACGACCTGGGCCTGCACCGACACGTCGAGCGCCGAGACCGGCTCGTCGCAGACGATCAGCTTCGGCCGGAGCGCCAGGGCGCGGGCGATGCCGATGCGCTGCCGCTGCCCGCCGGAGAACTCGTGCGGATAGCGCGCCATCGCCTCGGGCCGCAGCCCGACCTTTGCGAACAGCGCGGCGACCTGCTCCCTGAGCGCGGCGCGACCGCCGCCGCCCGCGACGCCTCCGTAGTTGATCAGCGGCTCGCCGACGATGTCGCCGACCGAGAGGCGCGGGTTGAGCGACGAGAACGGGTCTTGGAAGACGACCTGCATCTCGCGCCGGACCGGGCGCATCTCGGCGCGCGACAGCGCCTCGATCGGCCGCCCCTGGAGCCGGATCGACCCGGCGGTCGGCTCGATCAGCTTGAGGATCGACTTGCCGGCGGTGGTCTTGCCGGAGCCGGACTCGCCGACGAGGCCGAGCGTCTCGCCCTCGCCGATCGTGAAGCTGACGCCGTCGACGGCATAGACGTAGCCGGCCGTCCGCGAGAACAGGCCCTTGCGGATCGGGAAGTGCTTCTTGAGGTCGCGGACCTCCAGCAGGGGGGGCGGCGGTGAGGCGGGCATCACGATCCGGCGACCCGGTCGGAATGGTGGCAGGCGGCGAAGTGGCGAGGCGTCTTCGCCTCGAAGGAAGGCGCCTCGCGGCGGCAGAGATCGGTCGCGAAGCCGCAGCGCGGCGCGAAGGCGCAACCGACGATCTCCTCGCGGAGCGACGGCACGGTGCCGCGGATCTCGGCGAGGCGATGTTCTTCGGCGCCCTCGTCGAGGCTCGCGCCCAGCCGCGGCACGGAAGCAAGCAACCCTACCGTGTAGGGGTGGAGCGGCCGGCGGAAGAGGTCGCGGACCGGTGCCTCCTCGACCTTTCGGCCGGCATACATCACGACGACGCGCTCGGCCATCTCGGCGACGACGCCGAGATCGTGGGTGATCAGCACGATCGCGGCGCCGGTCTTCGCCTTGAGCCCGCGCATCAGGTCGAGGATCTGCGCCTGTATGGTGACATCGAGCGCGGTCGTCGGCTCGTCGGCGATCAGCAGCTTGGGGTTGCAGGCAAGCGCCATCGCGATCATCACGCGCTGCCGCATGCCGCCGGAGAGCTGGTGCGGGTACTGGCGGACGCGCCGCTCCGCCTCCGGGATGCCGACGAGCCGCAGCATCTCGATCGCGCGCCGCGTCGCCGCCTGCGCATCCAGCCCCTCGTGCAGCCGCAGCGTCTCGCCGATCTGCCTTCCGACAGTCAGCACCGGGTTCAGCGACGTCATCGGCTCCTGGAAGATCATCGAGATCTCGTTGCCGCGGATCGCCCGCATCTCGGCGTCGGAGAGCGTCAGCAGGTCGCGGCCCTGGAAGCGGATCGCGCCGGAGACGATGCGTCCCGGCGGCGAGGCGACGAGCCGCAGGATCGAGAGCGACGTGACGCTCTTCCCGCACCCGGATTCTCCGACCACCGCCAGCGTCTCGCCCTCGCCGACCGACAGCGACACGCCGTCAACCGCGCGGACGACGCCGTCGCGGGTGAAGAAGTACGTCCGCAGATCCTCGATCTCCAGGAGCGCGGGCGCAGTCGCGGCGGCGCTCCCGGCGTCGGATCGCGGCGGTATCTCGGCGGCAAGGTCGGTCATCGTCCGGCCCGCCCGTCTCACATCCGCCGCGCGAGGCGCGGGTCGAGCGCGTCGCGCATGCCGTCGCCGACGAGGTTGACGGCCAGAACGGTCAGCGACAGGAAGACGCCGGGCGCCAGCACGATGTAGTAGGCGATCTGGAAGAGGCTGCGCCCCTCGGCCATGATGTTGCCCCAGCTCGGGATGTTGGGGGGCGTCCCGGCGCCGATGAACGACAGGATCGCCTCGGTGATCATCGCCGACGCGCAGATATAGGTCCCCTGGACGAGCAGCGGCGCCAGCGTGTTGGGCAGGATGTGCCGCCACAGCGTGCGCAGGAACGGCGTCCCGGTCGCGGTCGCCGCCTCGACGAAGGGCTGCTCGCGCAAGGTCAGCACGACGCCGCGGACGAGCCGCGTCACGCGCGGCACCTCGGCGACCGTGATCGCGAAGATCACGTTCTGCAGGCTGGCCCGCGACAGCGCCATCAGGGCGATCGCGATCAGCACCGCCGGGATCGACATCAGCCCGTCCATCACCCGCATGATCGTCGCATCGGCAAGACGGCTGAAGCCGGTCAGGAGACCGATCGCGAGCCCGACGGCGGTGCTGAAGGCCGCGACTGCGAGCCCGACGATCAGCGAGACGCGCGCGCCGTAGACAACCCGGCTGTAGACGTCGCGACCGAGCATGTCCGTGCCGAACCAGTACTGCGCGGAGGGGTGGCGCAGCCGCCGGATCGGCGAGAGCGCCTGCGGGTCGACGGTGCCGAGCCACGGCGCGAGCACGGCCATCGCAACCATAAGGCCGAGCAGCGCCAGGCCGATGACGACGGTCGGGTTGCGCCGCAGGAAGCCGCGCGAGCGATGCCCGGCAATGGCGGTCGCGGCGATGTCGGAGGTTGTCACGGCCATAGGCGCGCCTCGCCGGCGACTGTCGCGTGTCCACCCCCACCCCATCCCTCCCCCGTCGAGGGGGAGGGGGTTTTACGGTGCGAGACGGCGATGCTCGCGCGCCACTGTCTCCCTCCCGCCTTGCGGGGGAGGGTTGGGGTGGGGGGTAGTTCACGCACCACGCCCGCCCCCATCAGTACCGCACCCGCGGGTCGAGCAGCGTGTAGCTGACGTCGACCGCGAGGTTGACCAGCACGTAGGCGGCGGAGAACAGCAGGATCACGCCCTGGATGATCGGGTAATCGCGGCGCAGGATCGCGTCGACCGTGAGACGACCGAGGCCGGGGATCGCGAACACGGTCTCGGTGACGACGACGCCGCTGATCAGCAGCGCGACGCCGATGCCGATGATCGTGGCGATCGGCACCGCTGCGTTCTTAAGCGCGTGCCCGACCAGCACCTGCCGGTTCGACAGCCCCTTGGCCTGAGCGGTACGGATGTAGTCCTGGCTCAGCACCTCCAGCATGCTGGCGCGGGTGATGCGGGCGATCAGCGCGGCGTAGGTCAGGCCGAGCGCGATGCTGGGCAGGGTGATGTGCCGCAGGAACGGCAGGAATCCCTGCCGGATGCTCGTATAGCCCTGCACCGGGAACCAGTTGAGCCCGATCGAGAAGCCGAAGATCAGCAGATAGGCGACGACGAAGATCGGCACCGAGAAGCCCAGCACGGCGAAGAGCATCACCAGCCGGTCGATCCACGTCCCGGCTTTCCAGGCGGCGGCGACGCCCATCGGGATCGCGACCGAAACCGCGACCACCAGCGTCGTGAGCGTGAGCGCCACGGTCGGCTCCAGCCGCTGCGCGATCAGCGTCGTCACCGGCAGGTTGGTGAAGATCGAAATGCCGAGATCGCCCCGGACGACGTGCCAGAGCCACGTGCCGAACTGCACGTAGAAAGGCTGGTCGAGGCCGAGCGCCGCGCGGATGCGTGCGATGTCGTCGGCGGTGGCGGTGTCCCCGGCGATGATCAGGGCCGGGTCGCCGGGGCTGAGATAGAGCAGCGAGAACACGAACAGCGCCACGACGAACATGACCGGGATCGTCGCCGCGACGCGGCGGATGATGTAGGCGAACATCGGCTTCTATCCCGCGGCCATCCCCTCCCCCATCGATACGGGAGAGGGGATATCCGCAACGGCGGCGAGCGTCGGCCGGTCCCTCACTTCTTCTCGACGTTCCACAGGAAGACCGCGGGCGCGACGATGATGCCCTGGATGTTCTTGCGGTAGGCGGTCGGGATCAGGAACTGACCGGTCGGGACGTAGGGCACGCTCTGGAACGCCTCGACCTGGATATCGGTCGCCAGTTTCTTCTGGGTGGCGGGATCGGGCGCCTTGAACCATGCGTCGCGCAGTTCCTCGATCTTCGCGTCGCTCGCCCAGCCGAACCACGCCTTCTCGCCGTTTGCGCGCAGTGCAAAATTCACCGCGGGCGTGAGGAGGTCCGGCGCGGCGATCCAGGTATGGAAGATGCTCCAGCCGCCCTTGTCGACCGGCTCCTTAGAGGTGCGGCGAGTAATCAGCGTGCCCCAGTCGTTCGCCTGGAGTTCGGCATCGAGCCCGGCGGATTTCAGCAGCTCGACCGTGACCAGCGCCTGGTTGTGGACGATCCACTGGTCGGTCGCCGAGATCACGACGATCTTTTCGCCCTTGTAGCCGGCCTCCTTGATCAGCGCCTTCGCCTTGTCGAGGTTCGTCTTCTCGAACAGTCCCTTGGACCCGGCGTCGCTGGCGAGCGGCGTGTTGCAGGCATAGACCGAGGGGCAGACCTGCCAGTTCTTCTCGTCCCCGGCGACCGCGCGCATGTAGTCCCGCTGATCGACGAGCTGGAGCACCGCCTGCCGCATCTTTTCGTTGTTGAACGGCGGCTGGAGCTGGTTGAAGCGCAGTATCCCGGAATTGCCCAGCGGGTCGACGTTGGCGACGGTGACGTCCGGATTGCTTTGCATCAGCGGCAGCAGGTCGGTCGGCGGCTGCTCGAACCAGTCGACTTCGCCGGCAGTGAGCGCCGCCGCCGCCGTCGCGGCGTCCGGGATGTAGATCCATTCGACGCGGTCGACCTTCGCGACCTTGCCGCCCGCGGCGAAGCTCGGCGGCTCCTTCCGCGGCACGTAGTCTGCGTTCTTGACGTACACCGCCTTGCTGCCGGGGACCCACTCCTCCTTCACGAATTTGAACGGGCCGGAGCCGGTCGGGTCGGTGATCTGCTGGAACGCGTCGGTATCGGCGACGCGCTTCGGCATCATGAACGGCGTGTTGCTGCTCGGCTTGGCAAGCCCGTCGATGAGGAGCGGGAAGGGCTCCTTCAGCGTGATCGTGAAGCTCTTGTCGCCGTCGGCGGCATACGAGTCTACCGCCTCGGCCATCTTCTGGCCGAGCGGGTCGCGCTTCGCCCAGCGCTGGATCGAGGCGATGCAGTCGGCGCCGGTGACCGGCGCGCCGTCATGCCACTTAAGCCCCTCGCGCAGCGTGAAGCGGTAGGTCTTCTGGTCCTGGCTGACGGTCCAGCTGTCGACCATCTGCGGCTGCGGCTTGAAGTCCTTGTCCAGCGCGAAGAGCGTGTCATAGACCATGTAGCCGTGGTTGCGCGTGATGTAGGCCGTCGTCCAGATCGGATCGAGGCTGCGCAGGTCCGCCTGCGGGATGAAGCGCAGCGTCTTGCTCGAATCCTGCGCCGCCGCGTCGGCCGGCGTCAGCGCCATGCAGAGAATGAAAGCCGCGGCGGCGCACGCCGCCGTTCGCCGAATCCGAAGCAACACGATAATGATCCTCCCTGTCCGGAGCGCACCGGCGCAGCCGGCCGTTGCCGTTTTTTAGGCTCCGACCTTACGCCAACCGCACGGACCGGGACAATGCGAAACCCGTGCCACGGCCACGGCCACGGCCACGGCGCCGGGCGGGGCCGAGCCGTGCCGGGCTGCCCGACGATGCCGGGAGATACCGGGAAACGTCGCCAGCGAGGCTCTTTCCGGACGGCAGCGCCGGCCGGTCCGGTCAATCCTCCAGCATCTGGCTGATCTTCAGGGCGACGCCCATCGAGCCCTGCACCTTCAGCGAACCGGTCATGTAGGCGAAGGTCGGATTGAGCGAGCCGTCGAGCATCTTCTGCATCGTCGCGATGCTGAGTCCGAGCACGGTATCGACGTCGCCGCCGCCCGCGGGCGCTTCGTTGCCGATCACGGCCGGGGTCTGGGTCCCGTCCCAGAAGATCACGCCGTCCGGCCCGAGATCGAACGTCACGCGGTAGCCGAGCGGCAGGTTCTCCGCTGCTTTGCGCCGAACGGCATCGGTAAGGCTCTGCAGGATCGTCATCGCGAACGGGCTCCGGTACGTGCGTGTGAGGGGTCGCGAAGGGAAAGCGGAAGCCGCCCGGCGGAATGCCGAGGGATGCGGAGCGTCGGAAACTTCTCTTCCCGCGAGCGAAAAGACCGTCGGCGGCAGCCCGTCAGTCCAGCCGCTTGTCGTCCAGTTCCTTCTTGGTCCGTTCGGTCTCGCGCCGCTGCTTTACCCGGTCGGTCTTGGTCTGTCCGGTGCGGGCGCGGTTGGCGGCGGCGCGGCTCTGGGCCTCCTGACGCTCGCGCTGCTTGCGGAAGCGGCTCAGATTGACGATTTCGGCCATGGGCCCTCCTTCGCAGCATTTCGCACGCTTGCCCGTGGGCAAGGCGCGGTTATTCTCCGGTCTCAGCAGACTACCGCGACAGCGGGCAACGGTCGAGCAGAGGGATACGGAGGGGCTGGCTTGCGCAAAATTCTGATCGGCGCAGGCATCGTCCTCCTCCTGGCGATCGCCGGGCTGCTCGCCGCGCCCTCCTTCATCGATTGGAACGAGCATCGCGAGCGGATCGCGTCCTGGCTCTCGGAAACGCTCGGGCGCGACGTCGCGATCGACGGGCCGCTGCGCCTGACGCTGCTGCCGACGCCGCACCTCAGCGCCGGCGGGGTGCGCATCGCCGCGGCGCCGGGCGCCGCCGAACCGGACCTGCTGCGCGTGCGCGCCGTCGAAGCGACGGTCGCGCCAGCTGCGCTGCTCAGCGGCCGGATCGCGGTGACGCAGGCCTCGCTCGCCGACCCCGTCCTCACAGTCGAGCGATTGCCGGACGGGCGGATGAGCTGGGCGCTGCCGGAACGCGCGCCGGAGGGGGCGGCATCCGACGGCGCGCCGCCGAACAGACGCAGCGGCGGCGGTCCCGGTTTCAGCGTTGCCGTGGACCGGCTCACGATCGCCAACGGCACGGTGGTCTACCGCGACGGCACCGCTCCCGGCGCGACGGCACGCCGCGCCGAGTCGATCGACGCGGTCGTGACGATCGCCGGCCCGTCGGGGTCGGTCCGCGTGCAAGGCACCTTCGCCGCGCTCGGCGGCCATGCGTTCCGTCTGACGGCGAGCACCGACCGCCTCGATCCGGCCGCCCCGGCCCGCCGCATTCCGTTCACGGCGATGCTGGAAGCGCCGCAGGATCATGGCCGCCTGGAGGTCAGCGGAGAGGCCGCGCTCGACCCGGAACCGGTCTTCAAGGGCAGGCTGCGCCTCGGCGGCGACGATGCGGCGGCGCTCGCCGGCGCCTTCCTCGGCCACGCTCCTGCCGCCAGCGCCACGTGGCCGGGGGCGTTCGCCGGGCGGCTCGATGCAACCGCTTCCATCGCCGCCTCGGCGCGCTCCGTCGCGCTCGATCCGCTGTCGATCGAGATCGGCGAGACGCGCGGCAGCGGCGCCGTGCGCATCGAGCCGGGCAGCCCGGCGACCGTGACCGCCAGCCTCGCCGTGCCGCGGCTCGATCTCGACCGGGCAGCCGTCGCCGGAACACCGGAACGCCCGGCCTCGTCCGGTCCTGCCGCGGCGGCGGACGCGCAAACCGGCGCCCCCGCGGTCGCACCGGCCCTCTCCGCGATCCGCACGGCGTTGCCCGCCGCCGCCGCGGCGCTGCGCGGCAGCCTGGACCTCGACGTCGATGCGATCATCTGGCGGGGCGGCCTCGTCCGCGATACGCGGCTTGAGGCGACGCTGGACCGTGGTGAACTGCGGGTCGCACGCGCCTCGGCGCTGCTGCCGGGCGGTACCGGCCTGCGGGTGCAGGGTGCCGTCCGGACGGGTGATCCCGGCGATGCCGGCGCGGCGGCCCTGCGCGGCGACGGGACGATCGAAGCGGACGCCGACAATCTCCGCGGCACGCTCGACTGGCTCGGCGTACGAACCACGCGGGTTCCCGCCGACCGGCTCAGGCGCACGTCGCTGCGCGCGCGGCTCGCACTTGCCGGCGAGCGGCTCGCCGTCGACGATCTCGCCGTGTCGCTCGACGCGTCGCGAGTCACCGGCGCGATGACCGTCGCGCTACGCGACCGGATCGGCATCGGCGCGCGGCTCGCGGTCGACCAGCTCAGCCTCGACGCCTACCGGCTGGCCGGCGGCGGAACAGGCGGCGCCGGGGCCGGAACGGTAGCGGCCCTGCCGACGCCGTCCACCGGCACGGCGCCGCAACCCTCGCCCGACACCGTTCCCGCATCCGCCACCGCCGCTGCTGCTGCCGCCGCCAAATGGCCGGCGTTGGACGGCTTCGACGCGAACCTCGACGTTTCGGTCGGCACGCTGACGGCGGGCGGGCAGCCGGTCGAGGGGGCGCACCTCGTCGGGACGCTGCAACGGGGCGACCTGACGGTGAGCGAGGCGAGCCTGCGCAACCTCGCCGGCACGTCGCTGAAGGCGAGCGGGCTGGTCAGCCGGATCGGACAGGCCGACGCAACGGTCCAAGCCGCGTTCGAGGCGAAGGGAGAGGCGATCGAGCGCCTGCTTCGTGTGACCGAAGCCCCGCCCGCGCTCGCGACGCATATCACCGGCCCGTTCACGGCGAGCGGCGACCTGCAGGGCGAAGCCGCCAGCGGCCGGATGGCGGTCGATGCCGAGATGACGGCGCTCGATGGCGGCCGGCTGCATGCCAGCGGCGAGGTAGGCCGGCACCGGCTCGATCTGCTCCTCGATGCCGCGCACCCGTCGACCGCGGCGCTGCTGCGGCAGATCGCGCCGTCCTACCACCCGGCGGCAGGCGGCGATCTCGGCGCGTTGACGCTGTCCGGACATCTCGCCCGCGAGGAGGGCGGCCAGCGCTGGCACGCCGACGATCTCAATCTTTCGGTCGGCGGCGCCGTGCTGCTCGACGGCAGCGAGATCGCCCTGGCGCTGGACGGGCCGCGTCCGGCGCTCCGCGCCGACCTGCGGGTCGGCGATCTCGCGGTCGACCCTTTCCTGCCGGCCTCCCGCAGCGCCGCCGAAACCGCTCCGCCGGCCACGATCCTGCGCCCCGGCATCCTGCTCGCCCAGGCCGGCGGCAGACCGGCGGCGGCGGACGGGCCAAGCACCGCCGCCCCGCCGCCCCGCTGGTCGCAGACGCCGCTCGACCTGTCCGCGCTTGGAGCCGTCGACGCCGAGGCGACGCTCGCCGGGCGCGGACTCGCCTACGGCGCGTGGAAGCTGGAAAGCCCGGATGCGGCGCTGAGCCTGAAGGACGGTGTGCTCACCGTGCCGAAGCTGGCCGGCACGCTGTTCGGCGGCGCGCTCTCCGGGCATGGCCGGCTCGTGGCGGGGGCACCGGGCGGGACGCCGCCCGACACGAGCGCTGAACTGACGCTCCGGCAGGCCGATCTGCGGCCGCTGCTCGGCGAGACCGTCGGCGCGCACGTGGACGGGCGGCTCGACCTCGATGCCGACCTCGTCGCCGCCGGCCGGAGCCCGGCCGACCTCGTCGCATCGCTCGCCGGCACGGCACGGATCGCAAGCCGCGACGGCACGCTCAGCGGCATCGACGTGCAGGCGGTGAGCGACCGGTTGAAGGATACGAGCCGGACGGCGGACTTCCTCGCGCTCGGCCGCGCGATAGCGGGCGGCGCTACCCGCTACCGCACGCTCGACGGCACGTTCCGCGTCGAGCACGGCGTTGCGCGCAGCGACGATCTGAAGCTGACCGCAGATGCCGCGACGGCCGATGCATCGGCAACCGTCGACCTGCCGCGCTGGCAGCTCCGGAGCCGCATCGCCTTCACCCTGACCGAGCTTCCCAAGGCGCCGCCGCTGGTGCTGACCCTGGACGGTTCGCTGGACGACCCGCGCAAGGTCGTCGAGATCAACCCGTTCCAGCGCTACCTGACGCAGCGCAACGCCGAGCAGCAACGCTCCGGCGACGCGCCGCCATCAGGGGAGCCTCAACAATAAAGGCGAGGAAGACGGCGCCGCCTTCCGATGATCCGACCGGAGCGGCGCGCCGGTTCTCGATCTCAGCCGAACAGCGCCTGCCGGACACCCGTCAGGAGGAGTTGTGCGGCAAGCGCCGCGAGGATGACGCCGAGCACCCGGCTCACGACATTCGTGCCCGTGACGCCCAACAGGCGAAGCAGCGGACCTGCCGTGAGCAACACCGCGAACGTACCCAGCATCACAAGGACGAGCGCCAGGACGACCAGCGCTTTCGCCTCCGGCGCGCCACCCGCCTGCCGCATCAGCAGCACGATGGAGGTCAGCGCCCCCGGCCCGGCAAGCAGCGGGATGGCGAGTGGAAAAACCGAAATATCCTCGCTTCGTTCGGCTTCGGCGGTCTCATCGTCCGTCGTCTGCCGCAGACCGGAATGGCGGGCGAAAACCATCTCGGTAGCCAGGAGAAAGAGCAGCACGCCGCCGGCGACCTGAAAGGCGGGCAGTTCGACACCCAGCGCGAGCAACAGGAACTCGCCGCCGAACGCGAAGGACAGGATGAGCCCGGTGGCGATCAGCGTGCCGCGCAGAGCCATGCGCCGGCGATGCGCGTCCGAGCCGTTCCGGGTCAAGCCGGCGAAGATCGCCGCCGTCCCGACCGGATCGACGATCACCACCAGCGCGACGCAATTGAAAACGAACTGCCTCAGCATGGTGCATGAGCCCGCAGACGGTCTTCCCGTCAGCAGGAAAGCACCGGAACCATTTGAATTAAACCGGTCGCGCCTTCAATCGCCCATGACGCAGCAAATTTCGAACGCCGCGCTCGCCGCATCGGCACGGACCGGTCAGATCCTCGCCTACGCCACCGCCCTCCGGCCGCGGGCGGTGCGGCCGATCGTGCGAGGCTCCTCGTCGAACAGCTCGGCGAGCTTCTCCATCATCGTGCCGCCGAGCTGCTCGGCGTCGACGATCGTGACGGCGCGGCGGTAGTAGCGGGTCACATCATGACCGATGCCGATCGCCAGCAGCTCGACCGGCGAGAGGCGTTCGATTTCGCCGATCACCTCGCGCAGATGCCGCTCCAGATAGTTGCCGGGATTGACCGACAGCGTCGAATCGTCGACCGGCGCGCCATCCGAGATCACCATCAGGATGCGCCGCTGCTCGGCCCGGGCGAGCAGCCGGTTGTGCGCCCAGAGCAGCGCCTCGCCGTCGATGTTCTCCTTGAGGATGCCCTCGCGCAGCATCAGGCCGAGATTGCGCCGCGCCCGCCGCCACGGCGAATCCGCTCCCTTGTAGACGATGTGGCGGAGATCGTTGAGGCGGCCGGGGTTCGGCGGCTTGCCGGCGGCAATCCACCGCTCGCGCGACTGTCCGCCCTTCCAGGCGCGCGTCGTGAACCCGAGGATCTCGACCTTGACGCCGCAGCGCTCCAGCGTCCGTGCGAGGATGTCGGCGCTCATCGCCGCCACCGTGATCGGCCGGCCGCGCATCGAACCCGAATTGTCGATCAGCAGCGACACGACGGTGTCGCGGAAGTTCGTCTCCTTCTCGCGCTTGTAGGACAGCGGATAGGCCGGATTCGTGACGACGCGCGCGAGGCGCGCCGCGTCGAGCATGCCCTCGTCGAGGTCGAATTCCCAGGCGCGCGTCTGCTTCGCGAGCAGCCGCCGCTGCAGGCGGTTCGCGAGACGCGCGATCACGCTCTGCAGGTGCGCGAGCTGCTGGTCGAGCAGATGGCGAAGCCGGGTCAGCTCGTCGCCGTCGCACAGCGCCTCGGCCTCGACGATCTCGTCGAACTGGGTCGCGAAGGCGCGGTAGGTATTCGCGTCGTTCCCGGCCGCGCCGGGACGCGGCATCGTCGCCGGGCGGCCGGGCTTTGCCGTCTCGTCGTCGGCGGCGCCCTCCATCAGGTCGCCTTCGACCTCCTCGGCGGCGGCCTGCCCGCTGTCCGAGTCGTCCGGCGCACCGCCCTCCATCGAGGCCTGCGTCGCCGCGGTCTGGCCTTCGCTGCCCTGCGTGTCGCCCTGGTCCTGCTCGGAATCGTCGCCGTTGCTCTCGGAATCGTCGCTCTCGCTGGACTCTTCGACGTCGCCGAGATCGAGGTTGAGATCCTGGATCAGCCGCCGCGTCGCGCGGGCATAGGCGTCCTGGTCGGCGATGCAGCGGTTGAGCTCGGCGAAGTCCTTGCCGAGCTTCGCCTCCAGCGTCGGGCGCCACTGGTCGACCACCTTGCGCGCCGCCGGCGGCGGCGCGTCGCCGGTGAGCTGTTCACGGGCCAGCAGGCGAATCGCCTCGGCGAGGGTCACGTCGCTGCGGTCGTTGATCCGCTCGTAACCCTGGCGGCGGTAGCGCTCGTCGAGCATCGCCGAAAGGTTGGCGGCGACGCCGGCCATGCGGCGCGATCCCAGCGCTTCGACGCGCGCCTGCTCGACCGCCTCGAAGATCGCCCGCGCGGTCTCGCCGGACGGAGCCCGCCGCGCATGGACGGCGTCGTCGTGGTAGCGCAGCCGCAGCGCGGCGGCATCGGCCGCACCGCGCAGCGGCGCCGCCTCCGCGGCCGAGATGTCGCGGCCCGGCGCCGGGATGCGCACGCGCTGCCCGGCGACGCCCGCCGGCTCGGCGCCGAACGTGATCGTCACGTCGTCGCGCTCGGCGATCGCGCGGATCGCCGCCGCGGTCGCGCGCTTGAAGGTTTCCGTCGGGCTTTCCGGGTCGGCCATGGTGCTCCGGTGTGCGCTGGGGGTCTGCGCCGGGGGAACTCCGGGGACGATTACGACAGCGTCGCGTGCACGCCGCTCTCCGGCAGTTCGGTGCCGAAGCAGCGCTGGTAATATTCGGCGACCGTCGACCGCTCGACCTCGTCGCACTTGTTGAGGAAGGTGACGCGGAAGGCGAAGGCGACATCGTTGAAGATGCGCGCGTTCTCGGCCCAGGTGATGACGGTGCGCGGTGACATGACGGTCGAGATGTCGCCGTTGATGAAGCCGGCGCGCGACAGGTCGGCGAGCGCGACCATCGCGCTCAGCGTGCGCCGCCCCTCGTCGGTGTCGTAGGTCGGCGCCTTGGCGGCGACGATCTCGACCTCCTCGTCGTGCGGCAGGTAGTTGAGCGTCGCGACGATGCTCCAGCGGTCCATCTGGCCCTGGTTGATCTGCTGCGTGCCGTGATAGAGGCCGGTCGTATCGCCGAGCCCGACCGTGTTCGCCGTCGAGAACAGGCGGAACGCCGGGTGCGGGCGGATCACCTTGTTCTGGTCGAGCAGGGTCAGCTTGCCCTCGACCTCGAGCACGCGCTGGATCACGAACATCACGTCCGGCCGGCCCGCGTCATACTCATCGAACACCAGCGCGGTCGGGTTCTGCAGCGCCCAGGGCAGGATGCCCTCCTTGTACTCCGTGACCTGCATGCCGTCGCGCAGCACGATCGCGTCCTTGCCGATCAGGTCGATGCGGCTGATGTGGCTGTCGAGATTGATGCGGAGGCACGGCCAGTTGAGGCGCGCCGCCACCTGCTCGATGTGCGTCGACTTGCCCGTGCCGTGATAACCCTGGATCATCACGCGCCGGTTGTAGGCGAAGCCGGCAAGGATCGCCAACGTGGTGCTGCGGTCGAAGCGGTAGGCCTCGTCGATGTCCGGGACATGCTCGGTCGGCTTGCTGAACGCCGGCACCTGGAGGTCGCTGTCGATGCCGAAAGTCTGCCGCACCGACACCTTGATGTCGGGCAGGTCAAGGTGCTGCATAGAG
>Ga0265327_10002249_pt1 | contig 20915 bp, 22 predicted proteins | sample 41621metaG_FD_202089 | JGI IMG/M metagenome (GOLD analysis project Ga0265327, IMG submission 202089) | Rhizosphere microbial communities from Carex aquatilis grown in University of Washington, Seatle, WA, United States - 4-16-21 metaG | ecosystem: Host-associated > Plants > Roots > Rhizosphere...
CATGCATCGCCCGCGCTGGATGTGATGCGGGGATATTGAGCGCCTCGAAATTGTGGTAATCGTCTTCGATTTCCGGGCCTTCGACGATCTCAAAACCAACGTTGGCGAACAGTCGGCTGATCCGCCGCAAGGTCAGCGTGACTGGATGCAAGCCGCCGCCGCCCTGGCCCCGGCCGGGCAGGCTGACGTCAATGGTTTCGCTGGCCAGCCGCGCTTGCAAAGCCTGTTCTTCCAGGCTCAACTTGCGTTCTTCCAAAGCCAATTGGAAACTGTCGCGGATTTGGTTGATGACCTGCCCGGCCTCGCGGCGTTCCTCGGGCGACAGCTTGCCCAACGCTTTCATGCGTTCGGTGAAAACGCCTTTTTTGCCGAGGTAATGCACCCGGATCTGGTCCAGAGCGGCCAGCGTGTCGGCGGCGGCAAGCTGCTGCCTGGCCTGCGTGAGAATTTGATCCATATGCTGCTACACCTTGCCGATCTGAAGAATTCGCAACCAGTGACAAAAGGGGAAGGTTTTGAGGGGCTTTAAGGGAAAGGTTCGGCGTGAATCTTTCCCTTGGGAAACGCTAAGCTTGGTTTTACGCGGGGCGGACTTGCCTGACCAGTTGGGCGAAGGCTTCCTTGTCATGCACGGCCAGATCGGCCAACACCTTGCGATCCAGCTTGATGGAAGCCTTGTTCAGCGCGTCGATGAAACGGCTGTAGGACAAGCCATTTTCGCGCACGGCGGCGTTGATGCGGGCGATCCACAGCGCACGGAACTGGCGCTTCCTCTGGCGGCGGTCGCGGTAGGCGTACTGGCCTGCTTTGATGACGGCTTGTTTGGCGACTCGATATACGCGGCTGCGGGCGCCGTAATAGCCCTTGGCCAGCTTGAGTATTTTCTTGTGCCGAGCGTGGGCTGTGACGCCACGTTTTACTCTAGGCATGAATATGTCCCCTTTTTATAAAAACGAAATCAGGCGTAAGGCAACATGCGTGTCGCGCTCTTCACGTCCGAGGCATGCAGCATGGCCGGACTGCGCAACTGGCGCTTACGCTTGGTGCTCTTTTTGGTCAGGATGTGGCGGCGGTGCGAAGCATTGCACTTGAAGCCACCGGACGCGGTCTTGCGAAAGCGTTTCGCCGCGCCGCGATTACTCTTCATCTTAGGCATTTTCTAAAACTCCACTCTTGTCAATCAGGTTTTCTTTCTTTTAGGCGCGAGCGTCATGCTCAACTGCTTGCCTTCTAGCTTGGGGAACTGCTCCACCGTCGCATGCTCCTGCAAATCAGTTTCGATCCGTTTGAGCAAATCCATGCCCAATTCGCGGTGGGACAGCTCGCGCCCCCGGAAACGGACGGTGATCTTCGCCTTGTCCCCGTCGCTCAAGAAGCGAACCAGGTTGCGCAGCTTGATCTGGTAATCACCTTCGTCGGTGCCCGGACGAAATTTGACTTCCTTGATGTGGATCAGCTTTTGCTTTTTCTTGGCCGCTTGCAGCTTCTTGCTGTTTTCGAAGCGGAACTTGCCGTAGTCCATCACCCGGCAGACCGGCGGCTCGGCGGTGGGGGAAATTTCCACCAGATCCAGCTCGGCATCGAAGGCGATTTGCTTCGCTTCCCGGCTGGAGACGATGCCCAACTGCTGTCCATCCGCTCCGATCAACCTGACTTGCGGCCAGTTGATCTCGTCGTTCAGGCGCGGCTCTTTTCTGTCGTTCGCAGTGATACCCTATTCCTCCAAAAAAGAATTATGCAATGGCGGCCCGCTTCGCAACTTCATCGGCGAGCTTTTCAACAACCTGGGACAGCGTGAAACTGCCGAGGTCGCTTCCGTTCTGTGTGCGCAAGGTGACAGTGTCCGCCTCAACTTCCTTGTCGCCGACAATCAGAAGATAAGGCACCCGCTGCATCGAGTGCTCGCGGATTTTAAAGCCGATCTTCTCATTTCTCAAGTCGGATTTCACCCGCAAGCCCTTTGCGCTCAATTCCTTAGCTATTTTATCGGCATATTCCGCCTGGCGGTCGGTGATATTGAGCACGGCGACCTGGACTGGTGCCAGCCAAAGCGGGAAAAAACCCGCGTGATGTTCGATCAGAATGCCGAGGAAGCGCTCCATTGAGCCTAAGATGGCCCGGTGCAGCATGACCGGCGGCTGCTTCGCGCCGCTCTCCGCCACATAGACCGCGCCCAATCTGTCCGGCATGGAAAAATCGACCTGGATGGTGCCGCACTGCCAAACCCGGTTCAGGCAGTCTTTCAAGGAAAATTCAATTTTGGGGCCGTAGAAAGCACCCTCGCCCGGCTGCAATTGCCAAGCCAAGCCTTTGCTGTCCAAGGCCTCCCGCAAAGCCGCCTCGGCCTTGTCCCAGACTTCGTCTGAGCCGACGCGCTGGGCCGGGCGGGTCGATAGCTTGACCAGCACCTCGTGGAAACCAAAATCGGCATACACTTGGTGCAATAAGTCGATGAAATCGGACACTTCGTCCTGAATCTGCTCTTCGGTGCAGAAAATATGCGCGTCGTCCTGGGTGAAGCCGCGCACGCGCATGATGCCGTGCAACACGCCGGACAGTTCATTGCGGTGGCAAGAGCCGAACTCGGCCAGGCGCAAGGGCAAATCGCGGTAACTCTTCAGACCTTGGTTGTACACCTGGATATGGCAGGGGCAGTTCATCGGCTTGACGGCGAAATCCCGCTCCTCGGAGTGGGTCGTGAACATATGCTCCTGGAATTTCTCCCAGTGCCCAGACTTTTCCCACAACTGCCGCCCGACGATCAGCGGCGTTTTGATTTCCTGGTAGCCGTGGTCGCGGAACACCTGGCGCATGTATTGCTCAACCGTCTGCCACAGCGTCCAGCCGGCCGGGTGCCAAAACACCATGCCCGGTGCTTCCTCTTGCAGATGGAACAAGCTCAGCGTCTTGCCAATCTTGCGATGGTCGCGTTTTTCCGCCTCTTCCAGCCGGTGCAGGTACTCTTTAAGATCTTTTTTGTCGGCCCAGGCCGTGCCGTAGATGCGCTGCAAGCTGGCGTTGTTGGAGTCGCCGCGCCAATAGGCCCCGGCCACCTTCATCAACTTGAACGCCTTCAGCTTGCCGGTGTCCGGCACATGCGGGCCACGGCACAAATCGGTGAACTCGCCCTGCGTGTAGAGGGAAAGCGCCTCGTTGGCCGGAATGGACGCGATGATCTCCGCCTTGTAGTTTTCGCCCAGCTCGCGGAAAAAGCGCACCGCCTCGTCGCGGGACAGCTCGCTGCGCTTGACCTCCAAACCTAGCGCGGCGATTTCCTCCATCTTCTTCTCGATGGCCTGCAAATCGTCCAGTGTGAAGGGGCGCTCAAACGCGAAATCATAGTAGAAGCCATTTTCGACCACCGGGCCAATGGTGACTTGCGCACTGGGATAAAGCGTTTTGACCGCCTGCGCCAACAAATGCGCCGTGGAATGGCGGATGATGTCCACGCCTTCCGCGTCGCGCCCGGTGATCAGGGCGACCTCGGCGTCGGCCTCGACAGGAAAGGAAAGATCGACCACTCGGCCATCCACCTTCCCCGCCAGCGCCGCCCGCGCCAAGCCTGCGCCGATGGACTCGGCCACCTGTCGCAGCGTGACGGCGCGGTCGAATTCGCGCTTGGAACCATCGGGAAGCGTAACTACGGGCATCGTGCGGGAAGACCAGCTTAAAAAAACAGCATTAACAAAAAAGCATCGCATGTGCGATGCTTTGGGATTTGGTAGGCGCGATTGGACTCGAACCAACGACCCCCACCATGTCAAGGTGGTGCTCTAACCAACTGAGCTACGCGCCTAAGGTCATTTATTCAGTCGGGATAGTATAGCGACAGTGCGGACGAAATGGAAGAGCCAATTTGCAATTTCGGATTTCAGGCCAATTCTGCGAAACTTGCGCGGCCCTTCGCTGCCTAACGCGGGCCAGGACATGCGCTTGGGCGAGGCTTGCATCATCCACAACCATTTACAGGGGCGAAAAGTGTTTCAACGATCCGACATCGCAGACTTTTCCGACATCGCGAGCTGGCTACCCGCCGTGCATGGCGGGGCCGACGCGGCGGGCGGCGGCTTGGTTGGCCTGCTCGACAAGCTGCTGGAAAACGCCACCCGCAGCGTCGAGCCCGGCGGCTCCTTCCAGTTGCTGCCAGGCATCCAAGCCCTGGGGCCTAACGTCCACCCAACCCTAGTCCACTTCCCCATCGTTTTTTTGTCCGCTTTCTTCCTGTTAGAAGTGCTGGGCTGCCTCGTCTACCGGGAAAGGCTCAGGCGAGCCGCCGCGCCCATGCTCTATTGCGGTGCGGTGGGCGCGGCGGCGGCGGTAGCGGCGGGTTTATACGCCGCCGCCACCGTCCCCCACGGACAAGCCGTACACGAGATCATGGAATGGCACCAGCGGATAGGGCTCATGGTGGCGGGCTTGGCGCTCATCCTCAGCATTTGGCGGCGTTTGGCCAGGCGCGCGATTGACGGCATGGACAGGGCGCTGTATCTGTTCCTGGCCGGCATCATGACCATCGGCATGGTTTTCGGTGCCGACTTGGGCGGCTTGATGGTCTACCAGCATGGCGTGGCGGTGCAGAGCCTGCAACAGGCGGACGCCCACCATCGCCACGAAGGAGCCGAGCCCGCCGACGGCGGCCCGCGCTAAAACCCAGATCCCCGGCGCAAGCCGCCAACAAACTTGGACTACCCTTCCCCGCTTCCCGTCGTATAATCTGGCCCGGCCCCAAGCAACCGGCTTTGGGCCCGCCAACACCGACCAACAACCCCCACCCCAAGACTTTGCCAAAGCCGCACGAGCCCAAGACAGCGATGATTTCTTACGCATCCATTGGCAACCGGAGTTGGATCGTTCTCGGCGCGCTCCTATGCGCAGGCTGTTCGTCGATCCACACCAAGACGCCGGAAGGCGAGCCGATCCTGATGGACGAGGCGGCGTTCGCGAGCTATTTTGAACAAGTTTTCCGCCATCACAACGCCGTGGTCAACGAATCGCTATTCGCCGCGCCCGGCCAGCCGAACCCAGGCAATGGCCCCGAACTGGCCGCAGAAATGAAAATGCGCCATGCCTGCCAGCTATTGAACGAAGTCGCCTCCGCCAGCGCCACTGGCGAAGCCCCCGGCTTCTGGACAAAAATGAAACTCCCTGACGCCGTGCCGGAATGCGAAGCCGCCACCCGCCGCCTGGAAAAACTGCTGTCCACCGACCAATAGCCTGGGACCAAGCGATTCCCCTGGCTTTTTACCGCTATCGGGCGGAACATGGGGTTTCGGGCATTCCAGCCCCCAACCCAACGCAGGCCCGCCATGCCCGATCAAATAGATCTGCTGATCGAAAAAATCCGCGCACTGGAGGCGGAACTTGAAATCCAGTTGGCGCAACGGGCCGAGGAACTGCGCATCCGCATCCTCAACGGCAAGATCGAATACACCCGGGAAATCCTCGCCGCCCACCGCGCCCTGAAATCCGGCCTACTAAACTATATCCTCGGCGCACACCCGCTCAAACTCCTTACCCTACCCTTCATCTACGGCCTCATTATTCCCTTTGTCTTGCTCGACGCCAGCGTCAGCCTCTACCAGGCTGTCTGCTTCCCGGTCTACGGCATCCCCAAAGTCAAACGGCAAGATTACCTGGTGTTCGACCGCGCCAACCTCGCCTATCTCAACTTGATCGAGAAAATCCATTGCGCCTATTGCTCTTACGGCAACGGCGTGCTCGCCTATGCGCGGGAAATCGCCGGGCGGACAGAACAATATTGGTGCCCGATCAAACACGCAAAACGGATCAAAGCCGCGCATGCACGCTACAGCCGGTTTGTCGATTATGGCGACGGGGAAGGCTATCGTAAAAATTTGCAAACGTTGAGGAAGGATTTTGAGGACGGGGGCAACGCTTGACCGGGTAGGGCGGGTTAGATGCGCCGCACAAAACTATGGAAATTCCCCGTACCTACCCGCGCGCCGTAACCCGCCATTTCTTTGATATGGCGGGTTACGGCGCGTGCAAGTCCTAAGGAAATATCAAGCCTTGCCGAAACGCACCTAACCCGCCCTACGAGCTACGAGCCAGCCAACGCGGTAAGGCGCATTCCGTAGGGCACAATATGGCGTTAGCGTATTGCGCCGCATGATTAAGCTTCGCATTCGGCGGAATACGCTTCGCTATTCCGCCCTACGCTGGCTGGCAGTCTATGCAAAATAATTTCGCAATTCTTTCAATGACTTAAACTCGCCCCAAATCCCTTGGGTTCAATCGCACGGCTTTGCTCGAAACAAAATGCAGCTTATCAAACAGCCGCGCCCGCCTGTCTGACGGACAGGCGGGCGCGGCGGCGGTTAGAGCTAAGCTCAATGGGCAGGAGCCAGCCGCAAGTCAGGATGCAAATCCGCTATTTGTGGACGCACGGCGAATGCGGACAGTTGCGAAGATGGGTTCAAGTCGAAGGCGTACAGATTGCCGTCATCCGAGCCGACATACACCACGCCGTTCGCCACCGCTGGCGAGGAGTGGATGGCCCCGCCCGTCCAACCCGACCAGACCGGCGAACACGCCGCCCCGCCGCTGCCGCAGTTGGCCGGGAAGGCGTACAGATTGCCGTCAACGGAACCAACAAAGACCACGCCGTTCGCCACCGCCGGCGAGGCGGCAATCACATCATCCGCCGTGCCGATCCAAAGCGGTTGGCAGGCGGCCCCGCCTCTCGCGCAATTGGCGGGGAACGCATATAGCTTGCTGCTATCCGAGCCGATGTAGACCACGCCATTCGCCACCGCAGGGCTAGAGTGGGTGCCTGCCATCGCGCCAATCCATAGCGGCTTGCAAGCGGCCCCGCCGGTGCCGCAACTGGCGGGGAAGGCGTACAGGCCGTTGTTACTTGAGCCGATATACACCACGCCGTTCACCACGGCCGGCGAGGAAGTGGCAGGACTGCCGTTGCTGCCCAGATTGCCAGTCCAAAGCGGCTTGCAATTGCTGCCGCAGTTGGCGGGGAAGGCATACAGTAAGCCGTCATCCGAGCCCACGTATACGACGCCATTCGCCACCGCCGGGGAAGAGGAAATACTCCCGCCAGTCTTGAAGTTCCACAGGGGGTTGCAGCTATTTCCGCCGCTGCTGACGCAATTGGCCGGGAAGGCATAGAGATTTTTGTCTGCCGCCCCGATATACAGCACACCGTTCGCGACTGCCGGAGAAGAGGTAGTCTTTAAGGGCACAGAGGAAATCCACAGCGGCTGGCAGGCAGCCCCGCCCGTGCCACAATTGGCTGGGAAGGCATAAAGACTGCCCAACGATCCCACATAGACGACGCCGTTCGCCACCGCCGGAGAAGATGAAATAGGCCCACCTACCTTGCCGATCCACAGTGGCAGGCAAGGCGCTGCGGCACAATTGGCCGGGAAGGCATAAAGATTCTTGTCAGCCGACCCGACATACACCACACCGTTCGCCACTGCCGGGGAAGAAGAAACCACATCCCCCGTGGCGCCCGTCCAGTCGTTGTTCAGTGCCGCTACGTTCGCCAGACTCAGCACGTTTTCGACGGCGTTGTAAGCCAGATGGGAGGGCGCGTTGCGGTACTGGGCCCAATCGGTGTTCACCGTGAAGCCGGTCTGAACGCCTTGGGCGCTACTCCTCCCGACCGCCGAAATCCAGTGGGAACCCGGTAGCGCCGTGGCCGGCACTTGCAAATTGGCGCTGAAATTGCCGTTGGCGTCAGCAATGGCCAGAGCCTGGTCATTGGTATCGAAGTACACATCCACCGCTGTTTTAGGCGGGAAGCCCGCGCCATACACCGCCAGAGCAGCCTTGGGCGGGCCGACAAGGGTCAGCAAGCCAACGCTCATATTGACGGTGAAAGGGCTGGCGCTGGTTGCCGTTGTGCTGGGCGTGCTCACTTTTATCAATCCGGTGCTGGCCTTAAGCGGCACCGTGGCGGTGATCGAGGCGCCGGAGTTGATCGTGAACGCGGCCGGCACACCGTTAAAAGTGACTTGGGTAGCGGTTTTGAACGCCGCGCCGCTCAGGGTGACCGTATCGCCAATGCCTCCGCTGGCCGGGGAGAATGAATTGATTAGCGGAACGGCGACGGTAAAGGAAGGGCCAGTGGCGTCGCCGTCGGGTGTAGTGACCTTGACCGGCCCGCTGGTGGCGCCGGCAGGCACTTTAGCCGTGATGCTAGTTACGGAGCTAATCGTAAACGCCGCCGGTGTGCCATTAAAACTCACTTGGGTGGCGCCCGTGAAAGCCGAGCCGCTAATCGTGACGCTATCGCCGATATCTCCATTCGGCGGAGAGACAGAGGTGATAGACGGCAGCACAATGAATTTATTGGGGCTGTTTGTGGACAAACCGCCGCCTGCGGTACTGACCTGAATATAGCCGGTGGTGGCCCAATTCGGCACATTGACTTTGATCCTCGTATCGTTGGTTTGTCCATTTCGGTCCGCCAGGGCCTGGCCATTAAAAAGCACTTGGTGAAGGCCGGTAAAGTGTGCGCCGTCAATGGTGATCGTATTGTTGTACGTCCCGCTGGACGGGCTGATCGAGGTGATGTTTGGCGGCGGTGCGGTGAGAGTAAATACGTCGGCACTGATAACCGCCGTCTGCGTGCCGGCAGCGATTTTGATCTTCCCAGTGGTGGCATCATTGGGCACTTTGACCGTGAAGCTAGTGTCAGAATCGTTGAGATGGCTATTATTAATCGTTATGACGTTTGCACCCTGGAAATTCACTTTGAGAGCGCTTACCTTAAATCCCGAGCCCTTGACGGTAATAGTGTCGCCGTAAGTCGCGGTCAGCGGGGCGAACGAAGAGAGAGTGAGCGCAGCCCGTGCGGGCAAGGCCGCAAAGAAAAGCATCACTGCGATAATTAGGAGGCTGGCCCAGCCCCAACACCCGGCGGGGGCTGTGGCGGGAGCCATAAGGTTAAGTTTTGCTGTGTTCATGATGACCGTCCATAACTCTTGAATGCAGCCTCAAGGGCGCAAAATAGGAAATAATGCCAAGGCAATTACACGAAGCATCACTGCTTGAATGGGCTGGAAAATACTCATTTTTATGACGGTATTTATGCCGGTTTTGGCGCAATGAAACTCAACCTTCCTTGCCAAGCGAAAGGGTATTTTGAAACTTGCGGTTTTTGCTGAAAAAACCTGGGCCACCCACATTGTCGAAGCGTGGCAAGGCTTAGGAAGCATAGTAAAGCGACAGCCGATGAAATAGCACTAGTCCAAATGGACTAGGCCGCGCCCATGGTGCGCTCCCACAGGCATTTTGCGTCAAAATTTAAATTCTCTAAGCGGCAAGGGCATCAAGCTGGATTGGGCTTGACTCAGTGGCAGCGCCGGTAAGCAACGGCGGTAGGATCAGTGGGCAAGTCAAATGCGGCTTGCCCACCTGAGGATGCGGGCTTAGGACTTGCCGAACAATGCCCAGTAATTGCGGCTGGTTTGCTCCGCCACCGTGGCGATGGGAATCTCCCGCAGATCGGCGACAAACTGCGCGACATGGCGGACATGGTGGGGATAGTTGGGCTTGCCCCGGTGCGGAATCGGGGCAAGATAGGGCGAGTCGGTTTCGACCAGGTAACGGTCGGCCGGCACTTTGCGGGCGGCGTCCTGGATTTGCTCGGCGTTGCGGAACGTGACGATGCCGGAAAACGAGATGTAAAAATTCAGATCCAGCGCCTGCCGGGCGGTCTCCCAGTCTTCGGTGAAACAGTGCAGCACGCCGCCGACCTCCGCCGCGCCTTCCTCGCGCAAAATGCGCAACGTGTCTTCCTTGGCCTCACGGGTGTGGATAACCAAAGGCTTGCGGATGGCCTTGGCGGCGCGGATATGGGTGCGGAAGCGCTCGTGCTGCCACGCCAGATCGCCCTCGCTGCGGAAATAATCCAGGCCGGTTTCACCGATGGCGACGATTTTCGGATGGGCCGCCCGTTCGATCAGATCATCCTCAGTCGGCTCTTGGTAATGCTGTTCGTTGGGATGCACGCCCACCGAGGCGGAGATATTGCCATGCCCCTCCAGCAACGCCATCATGCCCACCCATTTTTCCAGCGTGATGGAGACGCAGAGCATATGGTCGATGCCGGATGCTTGGGTTTCTCCGACGAAACGGTTGAAATCGCCGCCATAGGGTTTGAGATCGACGCGGTCGAGGTGGCAATGTGAGTCGATTAACATGGGGTCACATGGTATGGGTGGGACGTTCGGAACCCAAGGCGCCGGCCAGATAAGTTTCAATGCGGTTGCGGGTGCTGCCGTTGTCTTTGTCGCTGAACTGCACGCCGATGCCGGTGGCACGGTAGCCTTCCGAGTTGCGCGGGGTGATCCAGATGACTTTGCCAGCCACCGGGATGCGGTCAGTCTCTTCCATCAAGTTCAACAAGATGAACACATCATCGCCCAAGCGGTATTGCTTGTTGGTCGGGATGAACAACCCGCCGTTGTTAATGTAAGGCATATAGGCCGCGTACAAAGCATTCTTGTCGCGGATGGTGAGGGAAAGGATGCCTTGCCGGGATTGCGGTTGGTCTTCGCTCATGGGATTAACCTGTGTTTGTCGTTGCCGTGGGCCATGCCTAGCCAGAGAATTAGCAGTTCTTCCAACAGGAGTTGCCGGTTGGCCTGGCCGGCCAGCATCCGCCGGGCGGCGGTGAGGCGGTCTAAATAACCGAACAGCGCGGGTAAGTTTAGCTTTTGCGCGATGGCTTGCAAACGATCCGCCAAGTCCGGGTTGTCTAGGCTGCGGCAAGCCGGCGCGGCGCGGAGCCGGATCAAGTCCATCGTCCAGGAAATCGTCCAGTCGGCCAACGTCTCGACCGGAAATTTAACCCATTTTTCCGCCAGCAGGCTAGGCTCGGCGCCGCGCTCCAGCACCGCTTGCCACGCTGAAAAATACTCGCCACGCTTTTCGATGATGCCTTCGTTCGCCAGCCCCAAAGCCTTGAGCGGCGCGCCCCGCGCCAAGGCCAGCAAGACCTCGGCGCGTTCGCCCTGGCCTTTTTCCTTGAGCCAGGCCAAGGCCACGGCGCGTTCCGGCAGCGGGATGTCCAGCCGCTGGCAACGGCTCAATATGGTCGCCGGCAACAGGTGGGGGGCTTCCGTCAGCAACAGCAAGGTCGTATGGCTGTCGGGCTCTTCCAAGGTTTTCAGCAGGCTGTTGGCGGAAGAGGCGTTCATTTGATGGGCCGGGGACAGCAGCACCACGCGCCGCCCGCTGTATTGCGGTTTCAGCGCGAGCTTGGCGATCAAGCCACGGATGGCGTCCACCGGGATGATCTTGCCCGCCTCTTCCGGTTCGATGCGCAGGAAATCGGGCAGGGTCTGAGCCGCGTACAGCTTGCAACTCACGCACTCGCCACAAGCATATTCGCTTGGGCTGCGGCACAACAGCTTTTGGCTGAAGGCCTCCGCCAAAATCGTTTTGCCAACGCCGGCCTTGCCGACGATGAGCAGGGCTTGCGGCACCCGCCCGCTTTGGACGTAGGCGTCCAGCGTCCGCCATTGCGGGGCAAGCCAGCCGGCCTCGTCAAGCAGGCGCATGGAACTCGCGCAGCGCTTGCGACAGATGGCGAGCGATGGCCTCTTGCACTTCACCCAGCGGCCGAGCCGCGTCGATGGTTTTGACGCGCTGCGGACAATCGCCGGCGACGCGCAGATAAGCGCCACGCACCCGCTCGAAAAAAGCCAGCGTCTCCGCTTCCATGCGGTCGGAGGGGCCGCGCCGCTTGGCCCGCGCCATGCCGATTTCGACCGGGGCGTCGAACAACAAGGTCAAATCGGGCGTGCGGCCTTGTTGCACTTGCGCTTCCAAGCCGCGGATGAACTCGATTGCGACACCCCGTCCGCCGCCTTGATAAGCGTAACTGGCGTCGGTGAAGCGGTCGCACACCACCCACGCGCCGGAGGCCAAGGCGGGCTCGATGACATCGCGCAAGTGCTGGGCGCGGGCGGCGAACACTAGCAGCAACTCGGTTGCCGGTGCAATATCCTGGTCGCCCAAAAAAATATCGCGGATTTTTTCGCCCACAAGGGTTCCGCCCGGCTCGCGGGTGACGACGACGCGCAGCCCTTGGGCTTCGAGGAATTCGCGGACAAAGCCCAAGTTGGTGGTCTTACCCACCCCCTCGCCGCCTTCCAAGGTAACGAAAAAGCCTTTATTCATGACGGTGTTTCTGAAATTGATCGACGGCCTTGTTATGTTCGGCCAGGGTTTTGGAAAACACATGGCCGCCGTCGCCGCGCGCCACAAAATACAGACTGTCGCCGTCATCCGGGTGCAGCGTCGCGTGGAGCGCGCCTAGGCCGGGCATGCTGATCGGCGTGGGCGGCAAACCGGCATGCACATAGGTGTTATAAGCCGTGTCGCGGAGCAAATCTTCGCTGCGGATGTTCCCCGCGTACGCCTCGCCCATGCCGTAAATCACCGTCGGATCGGTTTGCAACAGCATCCCCCTGGCCAGGCGGCGGTTGAACACACCGGCGATGCGCGGACGCTCTTCCGCCAGGCCGGTTTCCTTTTCGACGATGGAAGCCAACGTCAACGCCTCGTAGGGATTGCGCAGCGGCAAGCCCTGCGCCCTGCCCTGCCACGCCTCGGCCAGCACAATCTGCATCTTCCGGTAGGCCCTTTTCAACAACTCCAGGTCATCGGTTCCGCGAGTGAAAAAATACGTGTCGGGAAAAAAGCGGCCTTCCGCGTCTTCGCCAGGGGCGTCGATCATCGCCATCACATCGCGGGGCGACTTGCCCGCGATGTGGTGGGTCAAGCCCGCCTGCCGGTTCATCACCTCGGCCATTTGCCGAAAATTCCAGCCTTCGACGAAAGTGAGGCTGAAATGGCGCACCTTGCCGGAGACGAGCACAGCCAGCAATTGGCGCGGGGTGGTTTGCGCCGGGATTTCGTATTCACCGTATTTCAAGCGACCCTGGGACTTCTCGGCCCAGGCCAGCAGGCGAAACCAACGCGGCCTAGTGGTCAAGCCCCGCGCCTGCAAAGCTTCCGCGATGGAAGACAAGCTTTGGCCTTTGCTGATTTCAAAATAAACGGTTTCGCGGTTTGCCAACGGGGCGTCCGCCGTGTGGAGGTAGTCCGCCCACAAGCCGCCGACGGCGAGGGCGGCGACTAGACCGATAGCCCAGAACAGCCGTTTCATGGACATGCCAGCTCTGCGGCGGCCAAGGCGTCGATCCGCGCCGCCAGCAAGCGGGTCAAGCCGCCGACCGGGAACGGGCGGCCCTCCAACGCGCAAACCGGCCAAACGCCAATCACCGAATTGGTCAAGAACAATTCATCGGCGGCGAAAGCGTCGCCGGGAAGCAAACGCGCCTGCTCCACGGGGAGCCCGGCCTCTTCCGCCGCGTCCAAGACCAGGCCGCGCATCACACCGGCCACGCCGCAGCGATCCAACAAAGGCGTGCGCAGACGGCCGCCCTGGACTAAAAAGACATTGCTCATGACGCCTTCCACCAGAAAGCCCTCGTAATCAAGCAGCAAGCCTTCCCGAACCGCCTCCTCGCACCATTCCGCACGCGCCAGAACCTGCTCCAAGCGGTTCAAATGCTTGATGCCAGCCAAGCGCGGGTTCAGCCCCAGGCGCAGATTGCAAACCCGCGTCTTGACGCCCTGTTCGCGGATCTCAGGAGAATAGTCGGGCCAGGGATGGGCACTGAGGACACGCGTGCCCGCGGCATGCGCCGGCGGGCGATAGCCACGTCCGCCCGTCCCGCGTGTCAGCATTATTTTCAGAACGGAAGCCGGGTGGAGGACGCAAAGACGGTGAGCCTCGTCGGCTAACACCGAGACGCCCGGGAAAGGCAAGCCCAAGCTCGCGGCGTCGGCTTGCAAGCGGGCCAGATGGCGGCTTAAAAACAAGGGCACGCCGCCGCGCACCGCGAGCGTGGTGAACACGCCGTCGCCGTAATGCAATCCGCGGTCGGCGACATCCAGGCGACTCGCCGGCTCGCCGTTAATCAGGCAGGAAGCGGAACCTTGCGGAATGACGGCCATGCGTTGGATAGACTTACGCCACGAAACGGAAGAAGTCCGCCCCCCTCAGCAAGGATGCCCAGGAAAGGCGGCTATAGCGGCAAACCACTCTTTCGAGTGTCGAGAGTAAGCCGCAAAAGCTGCCTGCCCCGGTTCAGCCGAATTTTTTGAAAATCAATGTGCCGTTGGTGCCGCCAAAGCCGAAGGAATTGGACATGACGATATCCAGCTTGGCGTCCCTGGCGGTGTGGGGCACAAAATCCAGATCGCAACCTTCACCCGGATGATCCAAGTTGATAGTCGGCGGAATCACGCCGTCGCGCAGAGCCAGCACCGAGAAGACCGCTTCGATCCCCCCTGCCGCGCCCAGCATGTGCCCCGTCATGGATTTGGTCGAACTCACTGGGATAGCGTAAGCCGCGTCGCCCAAAGCCGCCTTGATCGCCTTCGTCTCGGCAAGGTCGCCGGCCGGCGTGGAGGTGCCGTGGGCATTGATGTAATCCAGTTCCTCCGGGTTCAAGGCCGCGTCGCGCAAGGCGTTTCTCATACAGCGGGCGGCACCTTCGCCATCTTCCGTCGGCATGGTCATGTGATAAGCGTCGCCGCTCATGCCATAGCCGATGACTTCGGCATAGATCCTCGCCCCACGCTGCCGGGCATGCTCCAACGCTTCCAACACCACGACCCCCGCACCGTCGCTGAGCACGAAACCATCCCGATCTTTGTCCCAAGGGCGGCTGGCCCTGATCGGCTCGTCATTGCGCCGCGACAGCGCGCGCGCCGAGGCAAACCCGCCCAGGGAGCTGGGCGCGGTAGCCATTTCCGCCCCGCCGGCCACCATGACATCGGCGTCCCCATATTGGATCAGGCGATAAGCGTCGCCGATGCAATGGGTGCCCGTGGCACAAGCGGTGACGATGGCGAAATTGGGGCCTTTCAAACCATACTTGATGGAAAGGTTCCCGGAAATCATATTGATGATGTTGCTAGGCACGAAGAAAGGCGAAATCTTCCGGGGGCCGCCCTTGAGGAAGGCATTGTGGCCATGCTCAATGCCCGTGATGCCGCCGATGCCGGCGCCAATGACCGTGCCGATGCGCTCGGCGTTTTGCTCGGTGACTTCCAGCCCCGCGTCCTCAAACGCCTCGCACCCCGCCGCCAGCCCGTAATGAATGAAGACATCCATTTTTTTGGCGTCTTTCTCGGGAATGTACCGGGTAATGTCGAAACCCCGAACCGACCCGCCAATGCGGGAGGGGAATTCGGAAACATCGAAATGCTCGATGGGGCCGACCCCGCTTTTACCGTTGATTATGCTGTTCCAGGAATCAGCGACATTGTTGCCCACGGGGGAAAGCGCCCCGAGGCCGGTGATGACGACGCGTCTCTTACTCAAGGTGTTTCCTCGCAGGAGGGCCTATAGGACGAAACCCGACCCCTCCGGTTTAAACTCTCTGCGGCTCGATGCGCAAAACGGCGAAGACAATGCGGAAAGCGCCGCCGCCAAGGCTTCGCCTCTGCGCAGCTAAAATTAGCTTTTCGGTTTTTCCCGGTGGCTACACGCTTGCCGACTGTCTCTGCGGAAGCATTAAGAGGCTTTTCGCGCCGGACAGATTGCGACTTGGCAGGCAGACCGTCCAAGTTCCGCTGAAAAAACAACGCCCCCGAAACCCGTCCAAGCGTTCCGGCGGGGCGAGCGATGCAAGAACTATACGTTTTTTTCGATATAGTCAATCGCTTGTTGGACGGTGGTGATTTTCTCGGCGTCCTCGTCCGGGATTTCGCATTCGAATTCTTCTTCCAACGCCATCACGAGTTCAACCGTGTCCAAGGAGTCAGCGCCAAGATCGTCCACGAATGAAGCGCCGTTCTCAACTTCTTCCTTAACGCCCAACTGCTCTGCCACAATCCTTTTAACACGCTCTGGAATATCACTCATCTGTTTGTATCCTCAATAGTTTACGCTTGAATTTATCAGTCGGAAAATTTGTGTGGAATTCCAGGCATTACAAGCCCTCCCCTCAGCCGACCGAATCTTGTTATTGTGGGGTGGCCGGATTCTGATCCGTGGAACCGCCAAGCGGGTGAACAATACCACGATCCAAGCCGATAGTGAACGACTTGGCCTGGATAGACCGGAAATTTAGCGGATTTCCCGTCAAGCCATGAACATGCCGCCGTTCACGTGCAAAGTCTCCCCGGTGATGTAGCCTCCGTCGGACGAACACAGGAAAGCCACCGCGCCGGCGATTTCCGCCGCCTCGCCCAAACGCCCCAAGGGGATCTGCCCAAGCAGGGCTTTCTTGTGCTCTTCGGGCAAGGAGCGGGTCATGTCGGTGTCGATGAAGCCAGGCGCCACGGCGTTGACGGTGATGTTTCGCGAGCCGACTTCCTTGGCCAGGGACTTGGTGAAGCCGATCACGCCAGCCTTCGCCGCCGCGTAATTGGTTTGCCCAGCATTGCCGGTCGCCCCGACCACAGACGTGATGTTCACAATGCGCCCGAAACGGGCCTTGGTCATGCCGCGCAGAACCGCCTTGGACAAGCGATAAACCGAACTCAAATTGGTCTGGATAATCGCGTCCCAGTCCTCGTCTTTCATCCGCATCAACAGATTGTCGCGGGTGATGCCGGCATTGTTGACCAAGATCGTGGGTGCGCCGAACTCGTCGGACACCGTCTTGATAAAACTTTCTATGGAAGCGCCGTCGGCGACATCCAACACTTTGCCCGCACCGCCGAGGCCGGCCTCGGCCAGCGCCTGGCTTATCGCCTCGGCGCCCGCCGGCGTGGTTGCCGTGCCGACGACGGTGTGGCCGACTTGCCCTAAGCGCAGGGCAATGGCTCGCCCTATGCCGCGGCTGGCACCCGTGACCACTGCTATTTGCTTGCTCATTGCGCTAACTCCAATGCCTTGTTGAGAGAATCAGGGCTGAACACCGCGTCCGTCCTGGCGTCTTTGACGATGCGCTTGTTCAGCCCGGCCAGTACTTTGCCGGGGCCGCATTCGACAAAGTGGCGAACCCCCTGGTCATACAGGAAACGGACGCTGTCCGACCAGCGCACCGGACTGTGCAACTGGCTTGCCAGAACCGAGCGCACGACCTCGGCCGCCGTGTGGCTGGCCACATCGACGTTATGGATCACCGGGACGCTAAATTCATGGATGGCGACCTTGGCCAAAGCCTCGCGGAACCTTTCCGCCGCGTCAGCCATCAAGGGGCAATGGGAAGGCACGCTGACCGGCAGGAGCACCGCTTTTTTCGCGCCTTCCGCCTTGGCCGCTTCGACAGCCCTCGCCACGGCCGTGGAATGGCCCGCGATCACAATCTGCCCGGGCGCGTTGAAATTAGCCGGCGTCACAATGTCCCCCGCCGTGGACACGGCAGCGCAGACGCCGACGACCTTGCTGTCGTCCAGGCCAAGAATCGCGGCCATCGCCCCGACCCCCGGCGATACGGCCGCCTGCATCAGCCGGGCGCGTTCGGCCACCAATCCGACCGCGTCCTCGAAACGAATCGCCCCGGCGCACACCAAGGCGGAATATTCGCCGAGGCTGTGGCCTGCCATCCAAGCCGGCGTCGCGCCGGAAACCTTGCTCCAGATCCGGAAGGCGGCGACGCCGGCGGCCAACATGGCGGGCTGGGTGTGTTCGGTGAGGTTCAACTGCTCGCCCGGCCCCCCGCTGGCCAAGCGCCACAGATCGTAGCCCAGCACATCGGAAGCGGCGCGGAAGGTTTGCTCCACCTCGGGATGCTCGACCGCCAATTCCGCCAGCATGCCGACGGATTGCGATCCCTGTCCGGGAAAAACAAGGGCCAAGCCGTTGTCTATATTGGCCATCGAAAAAACTCTTTAAACAAATTGTTAATAACGCGCCAAGGCTGAACCCCAGGCGAAGCCGCCGCCAAAGGCTTCCATCAAGACAATGTGCCCGCGCTGGATGCGCCCGTCGCGGATGGCTTCGTTCAGCGCCAGCGGCACAGAGGCGGAAGACGTGTTGCCTTGGGTTTCGATAGTGCAAACGACCCGCTCCATTGGCATTTTCAGCTTTTTGGCGGTCGCCGTGATGATGCGGATATTGGCTTGATGCGGTACCAGCCAGTCGATGTCAGACTTCTCCATGTTATTCGCCGCCAAGGTTTCATCGACGATTTTACCCAAGGTGTTGACGGCAATTTTAAAGACCTCGTTGCCCTGCATCTTGATGTAGCGCTTGTCGCCTTCGCGCTTGTCGAACTCGGGAGCCGGATTGGGCAGGTACAGCAAATCCTGGTACTGGCCGTCCGAGCTGATATGAGTGCTCAACAAACCCGGCTCGTCCGCCGCCTCCAGCACCACCGCGCCGGCCCCGTCGCCGAATAGAATGCAGGTCGTCCGGTCTGTCCAATCGACCAGGCGGGAGTTGATCTCGCTGCCGACGACCAGCACGCGCCGGACGTTGCCGGTGCGGATGTACTGGTCGGCCACGCTGAGGGCAAAAATGAAACCGGAGCACGCCGCCTGCACATCGAAAGCCGCGCAGTCGCGTATATTGAGCCGCTGCTGCAACAGGCAGGCGGTGCTGGGAAAAACCCGGTCGGGAGAACTCGTCGCCAATATGATTAAATCGATATCGGTCGCCGCGCACCCCGCCGCCTCGATGGCCTGGCGGGCGGCGATCTCGGCCATGCTCGAAGCCGTCTCGTGCGGGCCCGCGATGCGCCGCGAATAAATTCCGGTGCGCTCCATGACCCACTCGCTAGAGGTGTCCACTAAACGGGCGATGTCGTCGTTGGTGCGCACAGTCTCCGGCAAATAGCCCCCGGTGCCGGCGATGCGGGCGTAACGCCTCACGCCGCCTTCCCCTCGGCCATGATCTCGGCCACCCGCTCGCCAATGCGCTCGGGCACGGCTTTTTCGATTTCCAGGGCGGCGACCTCGATGGCCTTGGCAAAGGCGGCACGATCCGCATTGCCATGGCTTTTCACGACGATGCCGCGCAACCCCACCAGACTGGCGCCATTGTACTGCCCCGGATCGAAGCGCTTTCTAAACGCCCTCAACACGGGCAAAGCAACCAGCCCGGCACCCTTGGCCAGCCAATTCGCCGAGAAAGCCTGCTTCAGCGCAATGCTAATCATCTTCGCCAAGCCTTCGCTGCTTTTCAGCGCGACGTTGCCGATAAAGCCATCGGTGACGACAACATCCACGTCGCCGGTGTAAATATCGTTGCCTTCCACAAAGCCGATGAAATTAATATGTGAATCCGCGATCAGCTTCACCGCCTGCTTGACCTGCTCATTGCCCTTGATCTCTTCCTCGCCGATATTGAGCAGGCCGACCTTGGGATCGGAAAGGTTTTCCACCGCCTTGACCAGCTCGTAGCCCATGATCGCAAACTGGCGCAGATGCTCCGCGCTGCAATCAACATTGGCACCTAAATCCAGCACATGGGTATGCCCGCGCAAAGACGGCACAATGCCGATGATCGCGGGGCGGTCAATGCCGGGGATGGTCTTGAGCACGAACTTAGCGATAGCCATCAGCGCCCCGGTGTTACCCGCGCTCACGCAGGCACCGGCCGTGCCGTCCTTGACCAAGTTGATGGCCACCCGCATGGAGGAGTCTTTCTTGTTGCGCAAGGCCTTGGAAGGCGAATCATGCATCTCCACCAGCTCGGAGGCGTGGTAAACGCTGAGGCGGTCGCCTAGGTGGGCCGAATTGCCCAAGGCAGCCCGCAGAATCTCCCGGTCTCCGACCAGGATCAAACGCAGCTTCGGGTTGCGATCCAAACTGTCCAGGGCCGCCGGCACCACCACCTGGGGGCCGTGGTCCCCGCCCATGGCGTCTAGGGCTATCGTGGGGTGTCCGCTCATCGCGCACACCGTTCGCTATCCACAGTATGTTCTGGCATCAGTCTGATTAGTTTTGAAAGCCTGGCCCGCTTGACGGGAACCCGGCTGCAATCGGCAGGATTGAATGAAGCTTAAGGGCTGGGATTATTCTTCCGTCTCGACTTCCGCTTTAGACGCGACGATCCGTCGGCCACGGTAGAAGCCATCGGGGCTGACATGGTGGCGCAAGTGGGTTTCACCGGTCGTCGGCTCAATGGAGAGCGTCTTCGCGGTCAAGGCGTCGTGGGCGCGGCGCATGCCCCGCTTGGAACGGGTTTTACGATTCTGTTGTACAGCCATGGATAACTCCTATTCGTTGATTTCAGTGTTTCAATTTAGCCAATACGGCGAACGGATTGGGCCGCTGTGGCGCCGCGTCCGCCGCCTTGGCCTGCTCTGGCGCTGCCTGCGCGGCGGGCTCGCAAGCGCTATGCCGGGGAATGGCGGGCAGCGCAAGCAGCAGCTCTTCCTGGACGATATCGGCCAAGGCCAAGGTGTCGCCCTCCAGCAGCAAAGGCTCGTAAGACTCGGCGAGCAAATCAGCCTCGGCGATGGAACGAACCACGCCCAAGCTCACCTTGCAGCTCACCGGCCACAAGACCGCCCCGAGGCAACGCTGGCACTGCAACCGGAGCTCGGCCTCGACGAGGCCCGTCACCGTGGCAAGCTTGCCGTCCTTGCCAAACCGCAGCACAAAGCTCACCTCGCCCGGCCCGTCCAACAGCACGTCCTGCAAGCGGGTCATTTTGGACAAAGGCAAAGACCCCTTAAACTGGCGACCTCTGTCCGCCAGCGCCAGGGGATCGATAAACTCAGGCAAATGTTCGACCATAATCCTCAAATGATACCGATAAACCAGCAAAATTGAAACCATCTATGTCTTATCAAGCACACACCCATCCAGCCGCCCCCCGCTGCCTAATCCTCGCCTCCAGTTCCCGCTATCGCCAGGAATTGCTTGCCAAGCTGGGCCTGCCCTTCGCCGCGGCCGCTCCAGCCATCGACGAAAGCGCCAGGCCCGGCGAAACGCCGACAGCGCTGTCG
>Ga0265327_10002251_pt1 | contig 20867 bp, 26 predicted proteins | sample 41621metaG_FD_202089 | JGI IMG/M metagenome (GOLD analysis project Ga0265327, IMG submission 202089) | Rhizosphere microbial communities from Carex aquatilis grown in University of Washington, Seatle, WA, United States - 4-16-21 metaG | ecosystem: Host-associated > Plants > Roots > Rhizosphere...
GTCGCCGTCCAGCTTTACGGGGTGCGCTCGCCGCGCAATTGGGGCATCGGCGATTTCACCGATTTGAAGGCGCTCATCCAGCCCTGGAGCAGGAGCAGCCCAACATCCTTGGGAGCGGCGACCGCTATCCGAATTGGCGCCGCAAGCTCTCCATGGATATCGACGCCATCTTCGACGATCCCCGCGCCGCCGCCGTGACCGCCGCCATCCGCCGGGAGAGGCCCAGAGCTCCGTCGTAGCGCGCGTGACGACCGGTCGGAACTGAATCCGGTCAGAGGACGTGGAAGACGTAGAGCAGGATAATAATCGGAATCGGAATACCGATCACCCAAAGCAAAACCGGCCGCATGACTGCCTCCTCGATCTCTATTCGCCGGGGCGCTTTTCGTCCTGACCCGGCCCGATCCGCTAGCCGGCGCGGGAGAAGGTATTCCGCAACTCCCGGACACGGTCGTGATTCTCTTTCACGCCCTGGTACTGGCGCTCGACGATAGACCGCACATCCGCCGGCAGACCCTGCTCAAGCGCGCCCTCATAAGCCTTCCTGGCGGCGTCCTCGCCGTGTTCGCACTCTTCAAGGATCGCGCCTTCGTCCATGCCGGTTATGACGGATTTGAGGTTGACCCAGCCACGATGCAGCGAGCCAGCCACCGAACCGCCATGGGAAGGCGTGCCGCCGAGGCTGCGGACCTTGCCTTCCAATTCCTGCGCACCCTCGGCGCAGCGGTGAGCCGCCTCCTCGAACACCGGCTTGAGATGTGCGCTCCTCACCGAATTCGCCGATGTACGGAAACCGTACTCGCCGTCCCTGCTGATTTCGATCAGATGGTTCAGGGTCAAGATCACGTCATTCCTGTCCATGGTCGTTTCCTCGTTTCAGGTAAGCCGCGCCAAGGGAGAACCCCTTCATCCGCAGCCTGGTCCTGGTCCAAAAGCCATCCAAGCTACCGAATAGCACCACCGCATCCGCTACCAAGCCCATGCACCTCTCGTATCAAACAACGGTCGGGACGCGATCACTCCACGGCATCTTCCGGAACGGGGTGCCCGGCTATCGCGCCAGAGCCGAGATCACATTGCCCGTGGTCGGGTTGATGAGAAGATTGACCGGCGATCCGGACGGGTTTAGCGCCGAGGCCTGTAGCGCGTCGCCTTTTTCGGTCGGGCCGAGCCCCGTGACCCCCGTATATCCCTGCTTCCCCAGGAGGCTCAGGATCTTATCGAGCGGCAGGCCACCGGCGATCCCGCCACCCCCGCCGAGCATGGACCCGGCCCCTCCCCCGCCAAGGAGGGATTTGCCCTTGTCCAGCATCCCTTGCGCCAACCCGGAATGACCGGTGGCGAAGCTCGTGGCAAGCAGCAACCATGCACTGAACCAAATCAGAAATCTCTTCATGTCGATCCTCCCTTGGCTTGGGCTCGCCCGGCCTCTCGAACAGGAAACGGTCGGGCGAGCCTTTGGTTTCAAGCAGGCGGGCAGGATGATGCCGCCGCACCCTCACTCGTAGCGCAGCGCCTCGATGGGATCGAGGCTGGCGGCCTTCCGCGCCGGATAGTAGCCGAAGAAGACGCCGACCGCGGCGGAGAACAGAAACCCCCCGGCGACGGCGCCGGCGGAAAACGGCGCGGGCCAGCCGAAGATGAGCGAGATGCCCGCGGAGACCGCGATGCCCATGACGATTCCAGCGAGGCCGCCGCTGACGCTGAGGAATACGGCTTCCGCGAGGAACTGGAGAAGGACGTGCAGGCGGCGCGCGCCGATGGCCATCCTGAGGCCGATCTCACGTGTTCGCTCCGTAACCGAGACGAGCAGGATATTCATGATCCCGATGCCCCCGACCAGAAGCGAAATCGATGCGACGGCGGCGAGAAGGAGCGCCATGATGCGGCTGCTGCTCTCCGCCGTCTCGACATATTGGCTGAGGTTGCGAAGGTCGAAATCCTTCACCTCGCCGGGCTTGATGCGATGGCGGCGGATAAGCGTCTCGGTTGCCTGGGCAATGGCCGTCTGCACGTCGCCCTGCTTCACCGCCTGGACATAGATCAGGTTGGCGAAACCCGTCAGCCGCGGTTGCAGATTGTAGGGGTTGGGCGGCGGGAGATAGGACCAATTGAAAGGCGTTTGCTGCTGGCTCGGCGCGGCAACCCCGAGCACCTTGCGCTCGGCGGTCGTGAACGGGGTCATGACGAGATCGTCCTGGTCCTGACCGAAGGGAGATTGCCCCTTGGAAGCCAGGACGCCGATCACCCGCAGCGGCACGCTCCTGACCTGGATGAAGGCACCGAGCGGGTTCTCGTTGGCGCCGAAAAGCTGCCGATAGACCGTCTCGCCGATCACGACGACGAGGTCCGCCTTGCTCTCGTCTTCAGCCGTGATGGCCCGCCCGGCGGCGATGCGCCAGTTGGTGATCGGCGGATAATTGACGCTGACGCCCTGGATCGTCGTCGTCCAATTCTGGCTTCCGGACTGGACCTGTCCCTGCTGGCGGATAAGGTAGCCGACCTGGGCGACCGCAGAGTCCTCGCGGCGGATCGCCTTTGCATCCTCGACCGTCAGCGTGCTGGCACTGCCGAAGCCCGCGCGGATGCCGCCCGAGGTGAGAGCGCCGGGCAGGATCACAACCATGTTGCTGCCGAGGCTCTCGATCTGCTTGCGGACGGCCTCGTTCGCCCCCTCGCCCACGGCAACCATCACGATGAGCGCGGCCACGCCGATGAAAACCCCCAGCATCGTGAGGGCCGAACGCATCTTGTTGCGGCCGATCGCCTGAGCCGCCGAGGCGAGGATCATCAGCCCGAAGGCCCAGAAGCCGGCGACGGGTATCGCCGATGCCGCGCGGGCCTCGGATGGAAGGAAAAGCGAGGCCCGCGCGGCGGTTCCTGTCGTACCTGCCGGCATGGCCGCCACCCGCCCCGGCTTCGCGGTCCGTTCGTCCGAGATGATCCGGCCGTCACGCATGGTCACGAGACGGTCCGCATAGGCGGCGACGTCGGCTTCGTGCGTGACGACGACGATGGTGACGCCCTGTTCCCGGTTGAGCGAGACGAAAGTCTCCATGATTTCATGGGACGTCCGCGTATCGAGATTGCCGGTCGGCTCGTCGGCAAGAAGGAGACCCGGAGCGTTGATCAGCGCCCGCGCGATGGCGACGCGTTGCTGCTGCCCGCCGGAAAGTTGGCCCGGCGTGCTGCGCTCGCGATCGCCGAGGCCAAGGATGCTCAGCGCCGCCCGCGCCCGGTCGAGGCGCGCCCGAGATTCTGCCGGCCCCGAGGCCGCATAGTAAAGCGGCAAGCCGACATTCTCGATGGCGCTCGTGCGCGCCAGCAGGTTGAAGCTCTGGAATACGAAGCCCAGACGCTCGCTCCGGATGCGCGCGAGTTCCGGCTCGGGCAGCACCGCCACGTCGACACCCTCGAAGTAATAATGACCGCTCGTCGGCCGGTCGAGGCAGCCGAGGATTGCCATGAGAGTCGATTTACCCGATCCCGACGACCCCATGATCGCCACGAACTCTCCGGGCTCGATCACCAGATCGACGCCGCGGAGCGCCTGCACCTGCTGGTCGCCGAGGACGAAGCTCCGCGTCACGTTCTCGACCTTGATGACCGGCTGTGTCATTTCAGATCCTTCGCCGCCCTTCATCCTCCCACCTCAGAAGCGGGGGCGCGGCAGGCCGGTTTGGCCGCCGCCCGAGTTGTGCTCTTCGCCGACGATCACCTCGTCACCGGAACGGAGATCACCTTTGACGATCTCCGTGAAGTTCTCGTCGTCGAGGCCCGGCACGACCGGGAGCGAAACCGGCCGGCCGTCGCGCAGCACCCAGACATGGGATCCATCGCCGGCGCTACCGGCAAGGCCGCCGGGCGCGTAGCGCAGCGCCTGGTTGGGAACACGGATCACGTCGCTTCTCTGATCGACGACGATCCGTGTGGAGGCGGTCATGCCCGGCTTCAGCGCCAGATCCTCGTTCTTGACACTGACCACCGCATCGAACGTCACGACGTTCTGCACCGTCTGCGGTGACTGGCGAACCTGGGGCACCGTGCCTTCGAACACCCGCTTGGGGAAGGCATCGACGGTGAAGCTGGCCTTGTCTCCCTCCTTGATACCGCCGATGTCACTTTCGCTGACATTCGTATCAACCTGCATTTTCGTGAGGTCGGTAGCGATCAGGAACAGCGTCGGCGTCTGGAAGCTGGCTGCGACGGTCTGACCCTGGGTCACGTTGCGGGACACGACGGTGCCGTCCACCGGCGAGACGATGTCGGTGTAGCCGAGATTGATTTCGGCCGCTTCGAGTTCAGCCTGACGTTGCTCGATCGTCGCCTCGTCGAGGCCGATTTGGGCTTCCGCCTGATTGTAGGTGTTCTTCGCGACATCCCCCGCATCCTTGGAAACGGAGTCGTGCTCGACCAGCCAGCGATTACGCCCGTAGTTCAGCTTCGAGTAGGCGAGGTTCGCCTTGTCCTTCTCAAGCTGCGCTTTCGCCACCCCCAGGATGGCCTTGTCCTGATTGACCACCGTTTGGTAGGGCCGCGGATCGATCTTGGCACAAATCTGACCGGCTTTTACCTTGGTGTTGTAGTCGCAAGAAAGACTCTGAATGACACCGGACACATAGCTCCCGACGATGATCGTGAGTTCGGGATTGACGGTGCCGGTCGCGGTCACCGTGCGCGCGATGACGCCACGCGACGGCGGCACGGTCGTATAATGCACGGTCGCGGTGCTCCGCATGGTCCACCATACCGTGCCCCCCGCCGCGGCAAGCAGGAGAAGCAAAGCAATGGCCAGCCAGAAGCCGCGGCCGCCAAGCCAGCGCCGACGGGTCGCCGCCACGGCTTGAGAGACCGGCGGCGACACAGGCTGTATGACGGGTCTCGTTCCAACCTGCTTGTCCATCAATCCGACTTCCAAGGAGCTGTGGGCAATTTGGGGTAACGCGTGTCGGGCCGCATTGATCTGGCTCAAGATCAGTTCGCCAAGGAAGGTTGCGCCGGATGCCTTATCCCGATGTTTCAGGTCAGCCCACATGTTGTCCCCGGCGTCTTGGCCGGGCTTGACCCGGCCATCCACGTGAGTCCGCGTGTACATCATTGGAAATATTGGTGTTTGTGGCTGCCGCGTGGATGCCCGGAACAAGTCCGGGCATGACGCTGGTGGTCATATCTTGATCTTCCCTGAACTATCGGGATAAGCCATTGCACCGGATAGGCAACGAAGCAGCTGTGTTTCGGCAGCATGATGGGGATGGGGCCGGCAACTGATTCCGGTTCGGAGGCGAAGCGGTCAGGGCGTGTGTTTCGCCAGATGCCGCGCCAAGTTCCGACGCACCTCGTCGGGCGCGATCCGGCCGAGTGCGTCGCTGAGCTCGCGCACACGGCGACGCTGATCGTACAGTTGGTCAAGGAGCGACAGCACCACGGGCAGCGCCTCCTCGTTGACCTGCATCTCGTCGCGCAACTCCTGGATCAGCCGCACGCGGGCAACGTCGATCTCCTGGAACACGTAGTTGCCATCGCGGCCCTCCGGCCGCACCCATTCGTTGGAAATCCAACGTTCCAGATCCTGACGCCGCAGACCGGACAATTGTGTGACGAGGATATCGATGCTGATCATTGGCCCGCCTCCATCGCTCGCCTCGGGTCGGCCGGATGCGCCGGTTTCCATTTGCCGAGGAACTCGTCCAACGCCGCATCCGGCGTTCCAAGCACCACGCGCAAGGTGGCGTAAAGGTCGCCCTGGGCCAAGCCGCCATGCGCCGGAACGCCCCGGCCACGCAGCCGAAGCTCCGTCCCGGTGTCGGAGTGAGGCGGGATGCGCATCCGCACCGGACCTCCCGGCGTCGGCACCTGCACGGACCCCCCAAGCACGGCTTCGTGCAAGGTCACCGGCAACACCAGCCGGATGTCCTGGCCGTCGCGCTCGAAATAGCGATGCGCGGCGACGTGGATTTCGATCAAGGCATCGCCGGTGGGGCCGCCATTCACGCCTTCGCCGCCCTGGCCGCGCAGACGCAGCACTTGGCCATCTGTCGTTCCCGGTGGGATCTTCACATCCAGCGTGCGCCCATCGGGCAGGGTCAGCCGCCGGATCGCGCCGTTGACGGCGTCAAGAAAGTCCGTGGTCAGCGCGTAGTGCTCGTCCCGCCCGTGCATGCGGGGCTTACCGCCGGGGGTCTTGCCGCCGGGCCGGCGATCCTCGTTGAACATCGAGCCGAAGATGTCGTTGAGATCCTCGGCGCTCCATTCTTCCGGCTGCGGGCCGGTCCGGCCATAGCGACGGCCGGGTTCGCCCTCGGCATAGTGGCGATAGGACGGCTGCGGCGCCCGCTCCCGCCGGGCGCCGTCGATCTCGCCCCGATCGAATCGGCCGCGCTTCTCGGGATCGGATAAGAGTTCGTTGGCGGCCGATACGGTCTTGAAGCGCTCCTCCGCCTTCGCGTTGCCGGGGTTGAGGTCGGGATGGTGCTGCTTCGCCAGCTTGCGGTAGGCGCGGCGGATGTCTTCCTGGCTGGCATCACGCGACACGCCGAGCGTCTTGTAGGGATCCTCCAACCTGTCCACCCTCAGCCGTCAGTTGCGTCGTGATCGTTCGACGTAATCCTGGCCGTTTCCAACTTGCGGATCGACCGTCCATCTGGGAAATGTCGGATTACAGTTAACTCAGCGGCCGACGCGAAAATTATCCAGCGCCCCCAACAATCCGAAAACTTGCAGCAACCATATCACGACAACGATGACGACGACGCCATTCAGGATGCTTTTGATCTTGCTATCCATAGGTATGTAGGTGTTGACAAGCCAAAGCAGCACGCCAACGACGATCAAGATAACGGCCAGGTTAATGAGAGGCATGCGGTTTCTCCTGTTAGATCACTTTGTCCCGATAGGGAGCGTCAGCATCTTTTTATTTGTGTTTCACGCGTCACTCTAGAAGATTTTGTTTCATCGACACTCACGCAATCCGTCAATCTTTGATGCCTAAAGATAAACGCATGGCGCAAGCCCAGGAAAACACCGCCGCTGGCATTTCGTTGCATGGGGCAATTAAATGACGGACATTCCTCGGATGGTCGGCATCAAAGCATTCTCACCGAATGCCCGTACTCGGCTCGACCTTTCAGTGCCTCGCAAGCCACTGATTATGCAGGACCCGGCACCGTCCGGCACGCGGGTTCAGGTAAGGTCTTGTCTGCACATTGGTTTTTTGCGGTGACGGGCGGCACTGTCCCAAATCCGGCGGCACAGGCGATTCGGCACGACGGCTCGGCAATGCTTGAGTTTTGCCGTGCCGCGCATCCGACAGTGCCGTTGGGCACCCTTGGCACGGGTCAGCGGGCGCACCATTCTTCTTCCATGCCCTGCCCCGCTCCGACGATGAATTTGAACCGCCCCGTTGCGAACACGAACCGGCTTATTCCGCCGTGTCCGCATCCTCGCCGGTATCGAGGCTTAGGATACCGGAATTATAATTGTAGCTGAACAGCTCCGCATACCGGCCCCAATTGATTGCCGTCTCCAGAATCTCTTCGGCATCACCCCGCGAAACCGTGTCTTGCAATTCAGACAGGAACCGATCCTCCGGCGCCTCCGAATCCTGCCGATCGGTCAGGACTTGGTTGATATGGCGGATGAGCGGCACGTGTTTGAGCGCATGTTCGCGGAAGATGCTCTTGCGCTCTTGGATATTGGCCTGATGGAAGCCGCGCGCTTCCTTCGTCAGCGTTACGGTCATGTCGGACAAGGTAATGAAATTAAGCAGCTGCAACCCGTCGATCAGCGGCATCAACTGGTCCATGACCAGCGTTTCGCTTTCGGCCAGATCCGCAAGGTCGGCAGTCCCGTTGTAGGGCGGATAGTCGATGGCGTCGATGAGACCCAACATGGCCTGCACGCCAGCATCCGGCAGGCGATAGGAAATCGCCAGCGAGGGCTCTTGTGGCGTAGGCTCATGCGGAGCCGGCACATGCGCGCGCGCCATCCCAACCGCCAGATGCCGGTAGATGTTGTCCACGATCGCCTTGAAAGCCTCGCTCTCGGGATCACGGGGATGCGGGAGATCGATCTTGAAATCGGTGCGGATACGGCCCGGATGGGGCGACATCACGATAATGCGGTCGGAAACCTCGACGGCCTCCTGGATGTTGTGCGAGATGAAGACGATGCCGCGTGTCGGAATCTTCCGCTCCGTCCACAGATCCATCAAGTCATCGCGCAGAACCTGAGCCGTCAATACGTCGAGGGCGGAGAAAGGCTCGTCGAGCAGCAGCAGATCCGGTTCGACGACCAAGGCACGGGCGAAGCCCACCCGCTGGCGCATGCCGCCGGAAAGCTCCTTCGGATAGGCACTCTCATAGCCGTCAAGACCGATCATATCGATCGCCTTGAGCGCCCGTTCGCGCCGCTCCGCCGCTCCGACGCCCAGCGCCTCGAGTCCGAAGGAGACATTTTCCAGGACCGTCAGCCAGGGAAACAGGGCGAAGCTTTGAAACACCATGGCAATGCCGGGCATCGGCCCGGTGACCTCATGGCCCCGATAGAGAACCTCCCCGCCCGACGCCGGAATAAGGCCGGCGATGATCCGCAGCAATGTCGATTTGCCGCATCCGGATTGTCCCAAAATGGCGACGATCTGACCATCCGCGATGGTCAAATCGATGCCGTCCAGGATGACGGGGGGATTGGCCGCACCGGTGTCGTAAGTTTTGACGACCCCCTTGAGGACCATGGGGGCGGCAGTTTCGAGTTTGCTTGGCAGGGAATCGAGCATCGGGAGCCTCCTGGCCTAATTGAGTCGAACGCGTTCTTCGGCCCACGCATAAAGCCGGCGCCACAAGAGACGATTGACGAGGGTAACGAAGACGCACAAGACGGCACTGCCCAGGACCACACGCGACATGTCGCCCGTCGCGGATGCCTTGGCGATATAGGCGCCGATCCCAGTCGCCGTGAGCGTCGTATCCCCCCATTTGACGATTTCGGAAACGATGCTGGCATTCCAGGAACCGCCGGAGGCCGTCACGACGCCGGTGACATAGGCCGGCAACACATAGGGAAGCGCCACCTTACGCCACCACATGAAACCCTTGGCGCCGAAATTCTGGGCTGCGAACTGCAACTCGGCCGGCATCGTGGACATCCCGCCGATAACGTTGAACAGGATGTACCACTGCGTGCCAAGGATCATCAGGGGCGAGAGCCAATATTCGGGGTTCGCGCCGAACCGGGTGATCAGAATGACCGCCAGCGGAAACAGAAGATTGGCGGGAAAGGCTGCCAGGATCTGAACGATCGGCTGCAGGGTCTGCGCCAATCTGGGGCGGAGGCCGATCAGCACGCCGATGGGCACCCAAATCAGGGAAGCAATGATGATCCAGAAAAATACGCGTGCCGCCGTCAACGCGCCAAGGACAAAGACGGACTGTATTTCGGACCAATCCGCCTCTTCCGTGACGACGGATTTGACTTCCCACAGGCTATAGGCCGCGAGGCAGAGCAGCGCCAGGTTCCACAGGATATCGATGGCACGGCGCATGACCGGCGGCATCGGCTTCCGGAACTTCGGCCGATAGGCCTTTCGTTCCGCCTGGGGCAGAAGCTTCCTGCCGAGAAACGCCGCCACGGCGCCAACCGTATCGGCGGCCCAATGCGTAAAGTCCGCACCCTGAAGCATATTGAGGAACCAGCTTTCCCGCGGCGTTTCTCCCGGATCATCGGATGGCTTGAACCGGTCGGACCATACCAGCAGCGGGCGCATCACCATCTGATCCACCGCGACGATGATAATCAGCATCGTCAGGAGCGCGTAACCGACCGCCGGCAAATCCTTGGCATCGATCGCCGTGGCGATATAGGAGCCGATACCGGGGAGAGTCACTTGGGTGTCGGATACGGTAATGGCCTCCGACGCCACCACGAAAAACCAGCCTCCCGACGCGGACATCATGATGTTCCACACCAGTTGCGGCATGGCGAAAGGCACTTCGAGGCGCCAGAACTTACGCCACGGCGAGGCCCTGTACATGCGCGACGCTTCCTCAAGGTCGAGAGGGACCGTGCGGAAGGACTGATGAAGGCTGAAGGTGATATTCCAGGCCTGCGAAGTGAAGATCGCGAATATGGAGGCGCACTCCACCCCCATCAAGCTGCCGGGAAACAAAGCGACAAAGCCCGTCACCGTAATCGTCAGAAAGCTGAGAATGGGTACCGACTGCAGAATGTCGAGAACCGGAATCAGCAGCTTTTCCATCATGCTGCTTTTTGCCGCCACCGCAGCGAAAACCAGGCTGAAGACAATCGAGCAAATCATGGCGATCGCCATGCGCAAGGTTGTGCGCAACGCATATTCGGGCAGGTTTTCAGGATCCAGCGAAATCGGCAGGGCCGTTTTTCCGACTTCAAACGGAATGCTCATGCCTTGATGCGCATGCGCGATCATCGTCACGCCGGCGATCACCAATACGAAAGCCAGGAAATCCCAATGATTTGGTATCGCCGGCCGACGAATGGTAGGAATTGCAAAACCGTCACTCATGGCATCCGCCCCCCAAGAAGCCAGCTCCCCTGCGTCTGGGTGCGGAAATAGGCACACAAACGGCCCTTAAATCAATGACAGGTATGTGAACTTTATGTTCCAAACTTCCCGGATTGCCGAGCCTTTTCGGCGATAGCCAAAGGTGATTCTCGATATGATACCGGCGGCCAGAAATATTGACCGTTTGTATATCCACAGATGTCGCACATTTCCGCAGATGAAGGACTTATACCGGCGGCTGAAAATTCCGCCCCATCCTTGTCATCCCGACGACCATCGGAAGGAGGGATCTCCGCGTGACCAATCGTGCCAGAATTGGCACCCGTGGAGCGGCAACAGATCCCTCGCAAGGGCTCGGGATGACAAGTCAATATTTTCAGCGCTTGGTATTATCGCCTTGGAATCTGCGAAAATCTGCGACATCGGTGGGTAACCAATCGAAAGCCATGATCAGTCAATATTTTGGCCGTTGTATGAGAGCCTGAATAGCCCAAAAAGTCAAAAGGGCTGCCACGTTTCCGTGACAACCCTTTGAATTCCTTGGTGGGCGCAGTAGGTCTCGAACCTACGACCCGCTGATTAAGAGTCAGCTGCATATGACACCTAAGGCATTGACATAAAATGAAGTCGTTTGAACCGATAGGTTCAGAATATGCCATGAACACAGCAAGAACACCAGTGAGTTTTTAAAACGGTTTCCCCGCCGAATCCATGAGCGTGGCCACCTCCGCCCACTCACGAGCGATCAGCAATCCCGCGATGCCATCGACCCCACATATGGACATCGTCTGGTCGGTTCTTGAAAGGGCATATTTCGTGTTGACGACGCGTAACGCGCAGGATAATGTCTGATCACTGAAGCGGCGCTGTGGCGCGAACGATGGAGACGGAAAATGAGCGAAAAGACTTTCACGGACCTCCCCGGTTACAGCGCCAGCCGGCAGCGGCGCGATGCCGCCATTAAGGCTGCTCGGGCGGCTCACGCTGATGCCATTCAGGCGGCTGAATTGACGCTCCCTGTTGGCCCGAGCGGAACCTACACGGAGGACGCACGGCGCGCCCTGGCAATGCAGGACGAGGCCGACACTGTACTCACGATCGCCATCGGCGCCGCAAATGCCGCCCTGGACGCCGACCGCGACGCGGGGCTGACCAAATGGCAAAAATGACAAAACAAGACGGGGACCATATGCGCGAGAAAATGAAATTAGAGGATCGGTTCACACCACCAGAGGGCCTCGCTGCGCGAGCAGAACAACGGGTGGCGCGAATCTCTAGGGATCTGGACCTGGAAAAAAAATGGCTGCGCTCGATCGAGACGGATATCGCGGACGGAACATCCTCGATCGAATCAGCATCATCGGAACTCGCACAGGCTCGCGACGCTATTGAATTTAGAGAATTCCAAATCACCCAGGCCCGCGCCGTTCTTGACGAATATAGGAGAATAAAATGAGCACGTCACACCTCGATCCAGTGCCTAATAAATATCGTTCGACACTCCACGAATTACCGGGTCAGCACGACTGGACCAGCAATCAGGCTCGAGGATTGGTCGAGGCGATCCTCCGTGGCACGGGGATAACGGATATCTCCGCCGCGCTGCCCCGCGTCAATATTACCGTCGAAATCGCCTCGATCCCTCTCGGGACAACTGCGGGGAACGCGATTACCGCCGCGATGGCGGGGATTGATCGCGCGCTGGTGGAGATCGATGCGCTCAGGCGGGAGATCACCTCCAGTGCCGGGCAAAATATCATCCCGCACAGCGATCCGGTAATTGCCCCTCCGCGCAATGATGGCGACACGCGAGAAATCTACATGCTCCGATGGATTCGCCATGTGGAGGCGCAGGGACTGATCATCACCCGTGCCGGCGATTCTGCCGTGATGCGAGACGCCAGCGGCGCCTATCGCGTGCCAGCAATGGCGGAGGCGTGATTTGACAGACGAGCACCGCCGTGCCCAATGGCGCGAATCCTCAGCCAAGCGCCGGGCTGCACGTAAGGCCGCCGATCTCCCCGCCAGAGAAGGACACACACCATCAAAGCCGGGAGGCGACCTCACATCCGCCGAGCGAATGCGGCGACATCGAGCTAAAAAAAAGAATGATAACCTGAATAAATATATTATCTAACTCCACGGATTTTCCCCGAATCTTGCTCGCTGGCGCCCACTCATGAGCGATCAGCAATCCCGCGCAAGCGCCGCGCCTCCGGGCTGTCGCGCAAAAGCTCGATCATGGCAGCAGCCGGTCCGGTTGGCCCCTGCGTCCCCGCCTCCCACCTCGATACGGTTACCGCTGCCCCCGCCTTGGGGACGCCGACAGCGATTCCAAACTGCGCTTGGCTTAAGCCGAGGGCGGCGCGGATGGCAATTATCTCGTGAGCGTCGATCATGCCAGGATTATAGCCCAGAAATAAATTTAGCGAAACGCTATTTTTCTCTTGATGTGGATTTAGCCAACGGCTAATATCTCTTCATCAAGACGGGCACGGCCTCCCCCACAGGCACCGACCCGGACCCTGGAAACAGGGGACAAAGACCGGTTCTTCCGGTATCATTCCAACCAACGGGAGTTTTTTGAAAATGAGTGAAATCAGCCTCGAATTCATCGCGGAACAACTAAAGCGGGTTTTGGACGGGCAGCGCTCAGAAAGAGCCGTTACCGACGAAATGGTCGTGCGGCTTTCTCGGATTGAGCACGAGGTCAAGGGCCTCGGGCGCGGCCTGAACGACGTAGCGGAAGACAACCACATGCTCGTTAAACAGATTCGCTCGACGCACGCCGCAGACAAGGCGGACGTGCTCGACAGGGTCGATGGAATCGAGCGAAGGCTGATGGATGTTGACCACCGCCTGAGCGATATCGAGGGGGCCAGCTAGGCCGAAGCGGTGAGGAGGGTGACACCCTCCTCACCGCTCTCCTGTGAGGACTGATTTCTTCAGCCTTCATCGGCAGCGTGTTTTATGCTTGACGGGCGGCGCATAACGTCCTAAATTTAGGACATCAAACGGATGGGGATGGCCCCGCCGATGACTGGGCAGGAGGCCCGCAGAAAATGACAAAAATCACCATCATCACCGGCCAAAACTACCTCGATGACGAGATCGTCGAGACAAAGCGCGCGGCTAAAGATTACACCGTCTACGTGTCGCCAATTTTCGAGATCGACGGGACCGCGTATCGCGCCATACTGGACGGTAACCACTCGCTGGCCGCTGCGATGGCCGATGGCGCCGAGCCCGAATACACCGAGCGGACCGCGCAGGACGATGACCGCGTCGGGCTGATCCATGACATCGAGCTATTTTTGGAATCGGCCCACATGGATGGCGACTACATCAACGCGATCACTCGATCGCCGGCTTTTTGAGGGAGGATAGGGATGATGTTTTTTGCAAATATCAACACTTACGGGTCCGAGACGGATGTCGGATTCTGCAACACCAATAAGGCGATGGTCTTTACCTCTCGCAAGGAGCGAGATACCTGGGTCTCGCAAAACCATAACAATAATCGCTCGATCCGGGCCATACCAGCGCGGCAGGCGCACCGCCTCTCACCGGTGGTGGATTGGGACGGGCGGCGAGAATATCTGACGGTCTCAGGCGACCAGGTGCTCCGTTGAGCCGGATTCTCATTGACGCTGGCGAGGCACTCTACGGTGGGCGCTGGCAATCCGATTTATCGCGCGATCTCATGGTCTCGGATCGGACAATCCGCAGATGGGTGTCTGGTGTCGATGACCTGCCGCCGGGTGTCGCGCTCGATTTGCTGCGGCTCTGCCAGGAGCGCGCCCAGGCAATCGACGACCTCGTCGAGCGGCTAAAAATGGCAGCGACACCATAAATGAGGGCGATATTGTACTTACGAAACCCACCGCCAAATGTGGGTTTGGCAAGTATAATATCGCCCTCATTTATGGGGAGGCCGTTGCCGGCTCCTTGATCTCCAGCTTATCCGCCAGCGCCGCCGTTTCGGCTGATCGCGCACGCAGCAATCGGACAACGTCGTTACGGATGCCTGCCGGCATTGGCCGACGCCTGGTCATCCATTGCCGAATTCGCGAGCTGTCGGTCAAGTCCAGGGCCTGTGTCATCGGGGTTTGCCAGCGCTCGCCAAAGAGGGCGTTGCCGGCGGCCTCCAGCTCCTCCGAGGTTAGGGCTGGGGCGTTGCTTTTAGCGTCCATCGAATAGCACCCTGACGGCACGGTTAAAATCGGCCTGGGAATGGTGAGCCAAGCATCGGGCGCGAAGCACATCGAGCTTCGGCTGTGCAACGAGATCCGGCTCGTCACCAGCTTCGTCGCATCCGATCCCCGCGCCGATCAGCAGCTTTGCTGCCTCCCGCAGAACCGTGACACCCCGTGGATTTCCCGGAAGATAGTGCTTAGGCCGGCGGACGAGGCCGCAAGCCCACCCCTCCCCATCCTGCTCCAGGGCTGGACAGGGACCGGCGGCGCGCTCGCCATAGGCTTCGACAAGCCCGAGGGCGAGCGATCCAGTTGAGCAAACCTGTACCTGACAGCATAGGCCGCATCCATTGCAGGACTCGCCGATCTCGGGCTTGTCCATCTCAATCTACCAGCGTCTTGATGTCGGTTTCGGAATATTTAAGGAAGCCGGTGCAGACGGTGTATTTGTCCGCTGGATTTTCGGTGCCGGGGATGTGTTCGACCGTCAGCACAACGCCCAACTTCTGGGCCATCTCGCCGAGCGGGCGGGCCTTGCCCCCGACATCGCTTTTGGCACCCATGCGGACGGCATTTGCCCAGCACAACCATTCCGCGTCTACTTTCAGCGTAAGCGCGAGGGCGGGCGCTCCGATTGCCTCCTTGACCTTCGAAGCAAGCCAAACCGCCTTCTTGGCGGCTGCCATCTCGCCCGAGGACTGTTCGCCGTTGTAATCGCGATCATTGTCGAAGAATTTTCCGTACCAAACGGGGTTGCCGCTCTTGTCGCAGATCCCGAATCGGTCATTCTTCGCCTTGGCGTCGGAGAAGAGCGTCAGCGAGGCGGTTGCCTGCGCGGCAAGCGCGGCACCCTGAGCCCCGCGTGCTTCTTGGCGCAGTGCATCGAAATCAATGCCGTTCTCAAGCAAAGCCTTTTTGAACGCGCTGAACCCGGCTGCGCTGTCCATCCCGTTGCCTTTTGCCCAGCCAGTCAGATCCCTGTGATCCATCCCGCGAAGCTCTTCAAGAGCGGCCAGAGTCTTGCTTTTGATCGTCAGTTTTGCCATTTTGATCGTCCCTTTCTTGGACTTATCGAGCGGCCCTGTGGCCATCTCATGCACCTTAATTTAGGTGCGTTTGAACGCATTGTCAACCGAATTTATTGGGCGATATTGTACTTACCAAACCCACCGCTAAATGTGGGCCGAGCCTGCCGCGCCCATCACGAGCGATCCGCGATCCCACGCAATCGGCGGGCCTCGGGGCTGTCGCGCAGCAGTTCGATAAAGGCAAGAGCCATCCCATCCGGTTGGCGGTCTCCATTTTCCCACCGGCAAACAGTCCCCGCGGCGCCTTCGCCGAGAGCCAGGGCACGCCCCAAGCCGACTTGGGACAACCCAAGGCTTTTTCGGATCTGCCGTATGTCTTTCGTTTCGATCATGCCTAGATTATAGCCCAAAAATAATTTTAGCCAATGGCTATTTTTATATTGCCATAGAATTAGCCAACGGCTAATATCTCCTCATGAACAACGCGCTGCCGCGCAACCGATGGAGAGCTTGGCCATGACTGCCCGCGACAAAGCCCTGGAAGAGATCGCCGCCAAAACCCTCCACATCAAGACCCTGGAGACACGGTACAGCGATCGCCTAGATTTCCATGATCTTTCGGTAGTGTCTCAGTTTCGATTGTAACAGGCTATCGGCCCAATCGGCACCCTGTCGCCTCGCCGGCTCCCGTCCTATATGATGCTCACCGGTAAGCATTCATAGGAAGCCCCCATGCCAAAAGGTCCAAGAGGAGAGAAGCGGCCCGCCGACGTGATCGGCTGCGCCGTCAAGGTTATGCGAATCGCCACGGGGGAGGAAGTGGAAGATATCGGCCAGGATGAGTGTCGCCGGCCATGGCGGCGGGTGTCACGAACACGCTATGGAGCATGGAAGATATCGTTTCACTGATCGATGCGGCGAACGAGAAGCCGGCAAAGGTGGATATGGGCGATATGCTCGTCGGCTGATCCGGCGAGCTTGTTACAATTCAAACTGAGACACTACCGATCTTTCGGTGGGATCGATCAAATCAGCCCTTGAAGCCGCCTACACCGCCGGCCAGGCAGCGAAGTGAAATGCCTCGCGGGCCGGAGGAATCCCCGGCCCATCGATCGGACCAAAATCGAGGAAGAACGTATAATGCCATCGACCCCACATATGGACATCATCTGGTCGGTACTCGAATCCGCAAAAGACTCGGGCGACGCGATGATGACCGGCGCTTGCCGCCGACTGATCGAAGCGAACCGGCTCGGGTGGCGGAAACACCACCACCCGGCGGATTGGCAGCTCGTTCAGGACTTTTACGCCTGATCTTTGGGGGTTGACTATAGCAGCAACCCCCTCCCGTCCTCCGCGGAACGTCGGTCCATGATGATCAGCTCGGCGGCAGGATGGGTCTCCGGGCCAATACTATAGGTGGTCTTAACTTCTTCGAATATAAAGCAACCGAAGATGGCCCGCACCTCCGGCGTGTCGTTCAGGGATAGGATGAACCGCCCCTTGATGGCGGCAAGGATTCCGGCGAGCCGCTCGAAATCCGAACGCGCGAAGACGCTGGCGCCATAGTCCCGTTCAGAACCGAAGTAAGGCGGGTCAAGATAGAACAGGGTTTCCGGGCGGTCGTAGCGACCGATGAAATCGGCATAAGGCAGGCACTCGATCACAACGCCCGACAGCCGCGAATGGACGTCCTCGAGCAGCGGCGCCAGGCGGCTGATGTCAAAGCGCGCGGGCGTCATCGGCGAGACACCGAAACTACGGCCCGCGACCTTGCCGCCATAGGCCGTCCTTTGAAGGTACAAGAAGCGGGCCGCGCGCTGAAGATCGGTCAGGGTTTCCGGGTCAGTCTCCATCAGACGCTCGAAATCAGCCCTGGTTGTAAGCTGCCAGCGAATCATATCGAGGAAGGCGACGTAATGGCATTGCAGGACACGAAAGAGCGTCGCGACATCGCGGTTGATGTCGTTGATAACCTCGACCGTTGAAGGCCGCCGGCGCAGGAAAACGCCACCCATGCCGACGAAGGATTCGGCATAGAGATCATGGGGGATTCGTTCGATACGAGCGATGAGCGCATCGGCGAGATGACGCTTGCCGCCGATATAAGGGGCCAGCGGTTTTGCTGGTCTTCCGTTAAAGCGTCGAGACTCCATGCTAATTCTCGGATAGGTTTCCCCGCCCCTCGAGGGGTGGCGGGATGGCCGATCGACGGCCGCGGTAGGTCATGCGAGGTCTGAACTCGCGGCTTTGGGCGTTTGCGCGCCCGAAGCCCCGCCGGCCGCAGCCGGCGGGATATGTCGAATAAAGCTGCTCTAGGTCGATTTTCCCCGTCACGCTGGTGGTTTCTCTGGCCCGCAAGGCGGCGGCACCGGGCATTTTACCGGCTTCGGCTTGCCCCAGATCAGCGGATAGGCCGTCTCGCTGATCGTCAAGGTCTCGTCAATGATCGTGCCTGCGGTGCAAGCTCCACCGGCGGCGATAGGAGCACAGCCGGAAAGGAGAAGGCCCCCGGCGATACCGCCGAGGGCCAGGAAGCGGGTCACGATTCGGAAGGCAGCGGAGTGACGGGCACCTCTTCGATCACCACCCGGCGTATGTCGGTGAGGTAATTGGTGTGAACGAAGTCCATTCCGATTATCACGTCGTAGCTTTCGACGGACACCCAGTTCCCATGCGCATCCTTGTGCTCAACCCGAACTTGGGCTTTGTGCACGTTCGGGCATTTCACGCCAATATTTACGGTGGTGGTCATGCTTCAATCCTCTGTTAAGCGGCTAGAGCCGTGGGTAGGTCGGGCGCCTCAGTTTTTCGGAAATTCGGCAATCAGCACCCTCCCCGCATTCGCCTGCTTTCCGACCGGAGGAGCCGCCGCACCCAGCACGCCAAGCGCCCCGGTGATCGTCCCGATCCACGAGGCGGTGCCGGAATCGATGGCAACGCCGGGAATCACGGCGCCCGTGGCCACGTCGCAGACCGACCAGCCGAAGGTGAGAAGGCTTTTCACATCGCCGCTGTTGTGGTTGACGAGGCCGGCAGCGATGGGGGCATAGGCCGCGCAAGCGGTATCGACGCCCTGGATGACGCCGGCGCCGACGTTCTCGGCGGTCTGGAGCTGCTGGGGGGAGCAAGCCGAAAGCGCGAGGCTCCCGGCCAAAGCCAAGGCAATAAAGACGGCGGTCACGGCGGAGCCGATACCTCCGCCTGTTTGCGTGGCAGCGGCTCCGGCGGTCTTGTCGGCGCCCACCCCGGAGATCGCGCCGGCAAGCGCCTGCGGATCGATCGGCGTGCCGGCATTGAGCGCGCCCAGAACGATTTTCTGAAGATCGGCGATCAGATCCGCCTGGGTCCGGATCGGAACCCCGATTTCCTTGCCGAGGCCACCCTTGCCGCCGACAAGCTCGATGATGCGATAGGCCGCACCCCATGGGGTGTTCGGGGCCGGAGTCCCGGTGAGGGCCGTGAAATGCGCGGCGAGAGCCACCACGGTCAAGACACCAATAAGGTACGGCTGCCAGGAGGGCGGCAGCAGCGCCAGGAAATCAGTCGGATTCATAGGAATTCCTCTTGTTGAGATAAAAAAAAGCCGCCACGGAAAGCCGGGCGGCTGGGTTAGGTTCACCGGGGTCAGCGCCCGGCGCGCATCGGCCCGCGAGGGGCTGAATTCAGGTCAGTGTGGTCCGATCTTGAAAAAATCCTGATGGCCGATCGAGACCGGCATCAGGCAGCGGTCCCGGACGGCTTTGTCCCAGGATGCCGGCGTCCCCCGGCACTTGTAGTGGGAGGCGCCTTGCGTCGGATCCGGGATCGTGCCGGCGAAAACCTCGCGCACGAGGTCAAGGATCCCTGGATACCAGGGCAGCGCAGCGGACATCTCCAATAGCAGCGCACGGTTCGGGTCGCCATGAAGCCAGCATGAAAACTGCCACGGCGCGTTGCAGATGCTAGCGACGCTCTCCCCCCACCAATAGGGGCCGCCAGGCCACTCGAAGCGGTTGCGGATCGCCCAGGCGACGGCGATTCGCCCCGCGATCGGCTCCCCCCTGGCCTCGCCGCCGACGGTGCGGGCGGCGAGGTCGAAATCAACCGCCGTAATCCTTGCGGTCAGGTCAGCCGGAACGCTCATTGGTTACCCCCTTCAATGATTCGCGCGCGAACGGCATCGCCCAGCGCATCCAGCGTGCCGTCATTATTCAGGATCCAATCCGGCTTGATCTCCGCCTGGATTTGCTCCGAGAGGTGACCGCCAGCGGCATCCAGGCCGGGCCGCGTCACTCGCCAGATCTGGCCGCCAAGATCGCGGACGGCCCGAGCCTCGTTCGGAAAGCGGCAATCCTCGGCCACCACGCCGTGCTCCCCACTCCTCAGCGCCTCCCTCGCCGCCTCCCTCGCCGCCTCTCTCCATAAGCCGACCCAGAAATCGGCGGGCATGCATCGACGTCCCCATTCGGTCCCGAGAGTCTGCATGGCATGCCGGGGCGTAGCGCCGCCGAGAAAAGCGCAAGGCACCTCCTTGAGATCGCCCTCGATTTCCTCGAAACCGAGTCCCAGTGCCACCATCATGGCTTTCAGCGGCCCCGAGAAGCGGTGGCGGGTATAGCCGAGCCGGAAAAGCTCATAGGCGGCGGCGGACTTGCCGGATCCGGCGAGGCCGGTAAGTCCGATGATCAAGGGCCGGCGGCTCATGACTTCCACCACCGGCTCACCCGGCGCCACGCCCATTCCACGGCCCGGATCACGCTGAACGGAATCAGGAGAGCCGTCGCCCAGGTCGTGAAAGTGGCGGCCACGTCGTTATGGGCGTGCAGCCAGTCGTACCAAAGCGGCGACGATATCCCTATCATCGCGAGAAAGACGTCGGCGAAATGGGTGTAAATCCGGTGATAGCATGGTCCATCCGGCATTCCGGTCTCCTCCCCCAGGCATGAAAAAAGCCGCTCGCGGCGGCTGTGATTGACGATTTCGATTTAGCCGGTCAGCCCCACCCGACCGCCTGCACGGCTGCCACCGTCGTCGCCGCAGCCACCTCTGCTGCCAGCGTCACGCGTTTCTGCTGGCAGGCGACCACCCATCCCTTGCCGTCCAACCCTACCTGTACGATCTGCG
>Ga0265327_10002252_pt1 | contig 20861 bp, 13 predicted proteins | sample 41621metaG_FD_202089 | JGI IMG/M metagenome (GOLD analysis project Ga0265327, IMG submission 202089) | Rhizosphere microbial communities from Carex aquatilis grown in University of Washington, Seatle, WA, United States - 4-16-21 metaG | ecosystem: Host-associated > Plants > Roots > Rhizosphere...
GCTGCATCCGAGGCTGCACGCTTGCGTGAGACAGCTGCCATTTTTGAGCAGAATGCAGCTGATGCTGAACAAAATAATGTATCTGCGGAAAATGTTAAATCTATGCGGGATCGCGCTGATGCATTACGCACGCTGGCAGATGCTCAGGAAACTATTGCTTCACGACAAACCGAACTGAAGTCACTCAATGACCAGGTGGATATGTGGAAAACCATAGATCGCACCGCGCATGATACTTGGGTGAGCATATTTGATTCTGGTAAACCTGTGCTGACACGACTCACGGATATGCTAAAAAATGGCATTCTGGATGGGCTTTATCAAATCACAGCGAAGCCATGGATAATCAGTTTGAGTGGCGCCGTTTCTGGTAGTGCTGCGAGCAATGCGTTTGCAGCTGGTGAAACTGGCGATATGCCAAATATCGGTGGGCTTAGTCAAAATAATTTATTGGGTAGCCTTGGTAATCTGATTGGCGGCGGTTTTGGTTCTGGCTTAAGCTTTGCCAGCAATGCTGGTGTACTGGAAGGCTTTAAAGCTGGATTCTCCACCTTGCTAAGTGGTGGGCTTGGTGGTGAAGGGATGCTATCTTCATTTGGTGCTATGGCACCAGGCTTGGGGATTGGACTTACTGCTATATCATTGGCTAGCAGCTTATTTAGCGGCCATGTATCGCGGCCAAAATATTATGCCAATACAGGTATTGGCACTAATGGCAAGACGTCACTTATAAATGCATATGGCAATAGCGATGCATCTGGTGATGGTGGCGGTGTTGCTATCAATGCAGGGTCCAGTATGGGCTCTGCTATCAAAAAATATACAGATGCCTTGCAAGGTGAGATTATTAAGGGCTTCACCATTGGTACGCATTATTCAGCCAAATATCAGCAGTATGGTTTCAGCATTGGTTCTTCAATCAATAAAAATGGCACGAACCGTGATTTTACAGTTGCTGGTGATGGTAGCCAAACTACTGCAGGTGCTGCACTTGGCTTCATCACTGCAGTAAAAAAAGGTTTTGTTGATCTCCCTGATTACCTAGAAAAAATAATCAAGCGCAGCAATATCGTCATCACCAATGCAGTTGGTTCTGCTAATAATATTTCAACTCTAAAGCAGATGTATGAAGCATTACAAAGTCTGCCACCAGTTTTCGACACTATTCGTGAATCAATCGATAAGACTGTTAAAACCAATAATACCAAGCAATTAAAAACGCTCTTTGATGCCATTGGTGTCTATGTAGCAGATTTTTATACTGATGCTGAAAAAAACAGCTACACACAGAAATCCTTACAACAGCAATTTGCAAAGCTAAATCTCACGCTGCCATCTACCAAGGAAGGATTTCGCGCTTTGGTAGATGGGCTTGCAAGTGCTACTGACGACGCTAGTAAAAAACAATATGAAGCTTTAATAAAATTGGCGCCTGCTGTTAAAGAGTATTTTGATACATTTACAGCCTTGTCTGATGAATTAGCTGCTAAAGCAAATGCATTAAATCCTGATATTTTTTCTAACTTATTTGATTTCAATGATGCTAAGGCTAGGCTGGCTGCAGGGTTAAGTGTGAAGGTGCCTAGCTATGATGTCGGCACAAGCTACGTGCCAGCTGATGGCTTGGCGATGATACATAAGGGTGAGCGCATCATTCCTGCTGCTGATAATGCGGCGCTGATGGCGAATATGAAGGGCAGTAGCGGTGGTGGTAACCAGTCGCAGATATTAAGCCAGATCGCTACGCTATTGAATAATCTGATTACTGCTAATTCTGCTGAAAATATCGGAATCAACAATAAGCTGATATCAATTTCGGCAGATATCAAGCAACTAAATAACGATGGCGTGATCGTCCGCGACGTTGATATTGAAGGTAATCAGCAGATTGTGAAAGTGCAGGTGGTGGCATGAGAATAGTCGAGCCAATCACTATTAGCGACATTGGTGGTTTCACGCGGGCATCGACCGCAACTTATTGGGATAAGAATGGTGTATTGCAAACCGCTGCAATCGATACACCGCGTTGGACCTATGACCCTCTGACTGGTGAATTCGATGGATTGCTGCTGGAAAAAACTGCAGTCACTAATCTGGTGACTTATTCTGAGCAGCTAGACAATGCTGCTTGGGCAAAAAGTAACATCACTACAGTAGTCACTAGTGTAGCTATTGCGCCAGATGCAACCATGAGTATGGATAAGATTGTTCCTAATGCAATAAATACTACACATTATATAGAGCAACAAATTACTGGGCTTGCAGATAATACTTTTGTTTGCGTAAGTGCGTTTTTCAAAAAGGCTGAATATAGCTATGTAACTTTGAATTGCGTCAATAAGACTGGAACTGGCTCTGCTCTCCGATTTAATTTTGATACCAAAACAATTACGTTGGCATCGGCTGGTGGTGGTGGTGCCGATATTCGTTTTGGATTTATTGAATTAATCAATGGAGTTTTCCTTTTATATATGGAAAACATCTCAGTTGGGGTTGGTGCTACCACACCAAGACTGCGTTTAATCCCATGTGGTAATACTGATACATCGGCATTCTCTGGTGATGGCGTAAGTGGTGTTTATTGTTGGGGAGCAATGTTCCATCAGGGGTCTAGTTTGTCTAGTTATATCAAGACAATTGCCGCACCCGGCGGCCGTGAGGCTGATATCTGGACTGGCATGATGCTAACCAATATCCCAGAAAACGATTATGCAGAATGGAATAGCGCCACTGCGTATGTAGTGAGTGATCGCGCGATGGTCACGACTGCTGCTTATCACTACATCTATCAGGCTATTACCAATAATACTAATAAGGACCCAACTTTAGAGATCGACCCCATCAACTCGCCGGTGGATTGGCAGTTGGTGGGCAAGACTAATCGCTGGAAACCTTTTGATGGATATCAATCATCACAATCCACGATTGCGACTGAGATGATCTATTCAGTATTGGTGCCTGATAACAATATCGTAGATTCAATCGTTTTATACAATGTCAATGCATATCAAGCCCGCATCATCGTCACTGATGATATTGAGGGTGTGGTGTACCAGACTACGGTGGCATTGGTGAGTGAGTCTGGCATTACGGATTATTGGGAATATTTCTTTGCGCCTGTGGTGCGTATGCAGACTTTGGTATTGACTGGCTTGCCAGCTTATAGCGGCCAGCGTATCGATCTGCAATTGATGGATGAAGGCGGTAGCCCGGCACTGGGTGCTTTCATCATCGGCTTGAGTCAGGATATAGGCAAGACTCAATACGGCATGCAGATATCCAGCACTGATTATTCAGTCAAGAAGATAGATGATTTCGGTAATATCACGCTGACTCAGCGGCCATATTCTGATGAGTTAATGCTTAATGCCATCGTCAAAAATACTGACCTTGCCGCCATTAAGAATCTATTTACACGCTTGCGCGCTACACCGATTGTGGTGATTGGTGCTGAAGATGTTTACGACGAAGCAAGTGCAGCTTTCTGCATCATCGAATCATGGTCTGAATCAGTCAATTATCCAGATGAAACACTATTAGCTTTTAAAGGAAAGGGGCTGACATAATGGCAGCAGATCCAGGCACACCACCATCCATCACCACACGCGGGAAGGCTGGATTCTCAGATCAGGTCAGTGCATTCATCACTTGGCTGATATCATTCTATGCATGGATAGTGGATGTTAAAAATGCATTCACATTTAATGCCATTAGCGGCACATCGACTACATCAATCACTATTGGTGCCGGGGCTAAGTCGCTTACTACACAGGCAAGTAAATCTTTCTTGCCGGGCCAAGCTATTAGTGTGGCAAGAACTTCATCGCCAACTAATTATGAAGTGGGGATTGTCACATCATATAACTCTGGCAGTGGCGCATTGAATTACACAGTGCCAACAGGGGCTATATCTGGCAGCGGCACATATACCGATTGGACCATCTCAATCGCTTCTTATGCACAACTCACCGCCAATGCGGTGACAGCGCAATATCTAGCCGATAGTTCACAAGGCTTCAGCATGATAAACGGTGAGCTGATACTTGCTGCACCATCTGGCAATGCGCAGACTTTATCACTTAAGACGCTAGCTGGAACAGATCCAAGTGTGAGCGACCCTGTGCTTTGGTTGTTCCGTGATACCACGGCAGGCAGCGGAGTTGCCACAGTAGTTGAGATCACCTCGGCCTTGTCGTTGACTATCTCAAGCGGATCAACGCTAGGCATGGTGGCGAATCAGGCTGCGCGCATCTATGTCACTGGCCACAATAATGGCGGGGTTGGTGTGCTGGGTGTTTATAACCCGCTTGATAGCACGAACAATCTGCTGGGGCTGGATGAATCTATATTGATGAGTACCACGGCTGAAGGTGGCGCGGGTGCTGCTGATAGCGCACAAGTGATCTATACCGCTTCTGCGTTGACTACTAAGCCTTTCCGCATACTCGGTTATTTTGAAAGCACACAAGCAACGCCTGGCACTTGGCTCACGGCTGCTAGCAAAGTGCAGCTGATGGGCATTGGCGTGAAAAAGACCGGCGATGTGGTACAGGTGAAGCGTACTGATGTTGGCACATTTGCCACTGGTACTACGCTTATCCCTAACGATAACACCATTCCGCAAAACACTGAAGGTACGCAGTTCATGTCGCTGGCGATCACGCCAGTGGCATCGCCTAACCTGCTTAAAGTCTCTGCCGCTGCGAACATGAGCAACAGCGCGACATCGCGCGTGATGGCGGCTTTATTCCGTGATTCTGCAGCCAATGCGATATCGGCATCAGCCAATGTATCAGCAGGCTCTACTTTGCTTTGCGAAGTCTGCTTGCAAAGTAACTTGGTCGCTAACCAGACCACCTCAACCACTTTTAAGGTGAACGGCGGTTCGCAGACTGCTGGCACGACAACATTCAATGGCGAATCAGGCGCGCAGATTTTTGGCGGGGTGATGAATTCATTTATCGAGATTACAGAGGTGCATGTATGACAACACTTGCTGAGGTATTGGGCTGGAAATTTTCCCATGCAGAAGGCATTGAAACTATCAATGGTGAGTTGATTGCATGGCCTGAGTCATTAGGTACCAAGCCCACTAATAAACAAATCACCGTCTTTACTCAGGAATACGAGGCATGGAAAGCAGCTGATATGAATAATGCTGACATCAAGCAACAGCTGGATGCACTGGACTTGAGTGCGATCAGGCCATTACTTGAAGGTGATGCAGAAAAACTGGCTGAAATCACCGCTGCTAAAGATGTGCTGCGTGCCAAACTGGTGAAGCTGTAACATGCGCCGCAACTTCTTGATGTTGGGGCAAAGTAATATGTCTGGCCGTGGTCTGGTATCTGAAGTGCCAGCTTATACCAATGCTTCCCGCATCTTCATGTTTGCCAATGATTACACATGGAAAGCGGGCGCGGAATCAGTCGATAATCCAGCGAATCAAGTGGATATCTGCTCAAAAGATACCAATGCCGGAGCGGGCATGGGCATGGCTTTTGCCAATCGTTTATGCACATTATTCCCATCTGATGAAGTTGGATTGATTCCCTGTGCGATGGGTAGTACTGGCATCAGACAATGGCGGCGATTATGGACTCGCAATAATCTTTATGGTTCAGCGCTTTCCCGTGCAGAGGCCGCTAAGGGAAGTGGCACGCTTGCTGGAATATTGTGGTGGCAGGGTGAAGCAGAGACGCTTGATATCAATCAAGTAAATACCTGGTCAGAGACTTTTGCCAACATCATTGCGAATCTACGTGTAGACCTTGGCAATCTCAATCTACCTGTGGCATTCGCACAGCTTAATACACTCCAACATCCACGCCACAAATACTGGCAACACATGCGCAAGGCGCAATCCACCATCTATGGCCGCAACTTGGTACGTATTGATACCGATGGCGCCACTTTTCAATCTGACAATGTGCATTGCACCACAGCTGGATATCAGACCGTGGGCGTGCGCTTTGCTGATGGAATATATCCATTGCTATAACAAGAAAGGAAAATCTATGCAGGCACAAGTTGACACAGCAAGCGCACTCTCGATAGGTAGTGCAACTGCATTCTTATCTATTGTTTTTAATTTGCCTGCACCTGAGATTTTTGCGGCTTTTATCGGTACTTGTTTTGCAATCGGGTTCACTGACAGCATGACTTATAAAAAAGCATTGCTTTGGTCAGTGGGGGGCACTGTTGCTACAGCGATATTGATGCCGCTTGGTATCGCTTTAGGAAAGATTCTAATAGCTGATTTTATAGCGGCATTACCAACAGTACCACTAGCTGCATTAATGGCGTTTTGTCTGGTGTTCTTCCGCAAAAATATTCTTAAACGCATCGGTTTTAAAATCGATAACTATGAGGTGAGCAAATGATACACGGCTTGATCAACACGCTTTGCTGGATATTGGCTTTGTATGTGGTGCTTGAAAGCATTGAGCCACTGGCAGATATGGCCGGTGGCATGCATTGTTTCTGTCACAAGATTAAGTATCTGGCTGCTATCTCTGCTGGTCTATGGATTGGGTATCTTGGCTGGGTTGATAAAGCGCACCTGGTCCATATCGTTTTTATTTCTACACTCTCACTTTTTATCTGGCCGCGTACAGTTTATCGCATCAAAGAGCTTTATGAGTTTGAGAGGGATTTTGAAAGTATGTGGAACGTCTAGTTGATTCATCCTTGAAAGGATTCACGATGCGCGCCTTGCTTGCAATTGTCATATTGATGTTCTCGATGTTCTCCAATGCTGATAGCTGTTTTGTTTATCGCAGCGGCGATCAGGTTGTTGTCACTGAAAGCAAGTGCGAATTTGCAATCAGCCAGCATCAGAAAAAATACCAGCATGGTAAAGAACTCAAGCGAGCCTATGCCAAAGATGCTGAGCGCGATGGCGGTGCGGTATTTGAGGCATGCTGGGTAGAGGATGAAGGCAACTATATGATTTTCCCAGAAGGCGATGCAAATCAGGCATTCAACTATAACCCTGAGCAGTTTAAAGACTGCGCATCTGCACAAAATAATTAAGGTATCTGTATGGAAAACTTTCTTAATCGCGTAGCAGTTACGGCGCCTGATCTCTGGCAGGAATTGCTGATACCGACATTCAATCGATTCGATATTAATACAGATCTACGCCAGCAGCATTTTCTGGCCCAGTGTCTGCATGAATCGCAAATGCTGACCAGACTCTCTGAAAATCTGAATTATTCAGCAGAGCGATTGCTGGAAGTCTTCCCCAAGTATTTCACGCGCCAGAACGTATTGGCATATAAAAACAATCCTCAGAATATTGCTAATCGTATCTACGCAGATCGCATGGGCAATGGTAGTGAACAATCAGGTGATGGCTACAAGTATCGCGGACGCGGAATCATCCAGCTTACCGGGCGCGATAACTACCGCGCAGCAATGATGGCGCTTGAAATTGACCTAATCAATCAGCCTGACTTGCTGATTGCCAGCAAGCGCAATGCATGCGATGCAGCTGGCTGGTTCTGGCAATCGCATGGTCTCAATGCGCTTGCTGATAAAGACGATATTCTCACAATCACAAAGCACATCAATGGTGGAGTGATTGGGTTATCTCATCGCTCAGAATTACTTGATCAGCTAAAGGGATTAAGACCATGAAGCTAATGATCATCATCTTATTAATAGCCTGCGGGCTTGCTTATCTTTGTTTCAAAAAGGCAGATAGGCCAGATGATGATTTTGGCGCAGCGGTCCCTGCATTGTTCTTTGCTGCAATCGCAATCATCGATTTAATTTTGATAGTCGCAACCCTGATATTGAGGGGAGTAAAAGCATGACGGCATTTAAAGATATGGACAAGCCATCAAAAATACTCATTGAAGGCGAAGGTGAGTTATTTCTATTTTGTCCGGGCTGTAATTGTACGCATGCCATTAATATTAAAAACTCACAGCGGCCATGCTGGGGCTTCAATGGTGATTATGAGAGGCCAACTTTTGAGCCTTCATTGTTAGTAACTTATCCAGCGAATCCGAATGCAGGTGAGGAATATAAGGAATGGCGTACAGAGCGCCGCTGTCATTCGTTTATTCGTAACGGTCAGATTCAATACCTAACTGACTGCACGCATCATCTTGCTGGCCAGACAATCGATATTCCAGAATGGGATGGTGAATGATGCTATGGCTCGCATTTAAAGCTTTGCTCAGTAATATTCTGCAAAAAATTCTAGGCGTCCTGACCTGGTGTATTGAGCACTGGAAAATAATGCTTCCTGCGTTGATTGTTGCAGTCACTATCTGGCAATTTCATCGCATTATCAATGAGCGTGATGACATCAAGCAGCAATACGCTACTCATATCAAAGCCGATAAAGATGCCGTCGATCAGCGTGATAAAGAGAACAAAGCCAAACAGGCTGCGGCTGATGTCGCGCAGGTGGAACTTAAATCAAAACATGATTTAGAGATTCAAAAACTGAAAGGTATAGATGATGCCAAATACAAAGATCAGCAAAGCCGCAATAACGATACTGTTGCTATGTGGCGTGACCGCCTGCGCATCGAGCTTGCCAAGCAAACTACCTTTGGATTGTCCGACATTTACGGCACCTCCGAAGGATCTGCCGAAAGCGGGGGAATCTGTGACACAACCGCTTTTAGAAAAGCATACGACACGCTAGAAATTGCATGCGCAGTGACGACTTCAGACTATAATTCACTGTATGAATCCTGGTCAAAAGCCTGTGAGATTTATGGATGTAAGTGATAAGTTTGCGGAGCGCTCCGCAAAAGCGTATTTTTTCAATATTGCTAAATCTGCTTAAATCCTTATACTGCAAGCCTTCCAAAGATACATGCCCCGGTAGCTCAGTGGATAGAGCATCCCCCTCCTAAGGGGAGGGTCACACGTTCGATTCGTGTTCGGGGCACCAGTTTTCCATTCCACTTGTAATGGATCAACTCAGGAATGGCACAATCTGGTCTCCAATCCGCCTTCTTATGCTCCTAGTCTTGGCATCATTCAATACACAAAACAACCTTAGCATGTTGTGACCTAGCTTATAGCTTATTTTGATATACCTAGTCTAGAATAAGTCTTAGCGAAGTATTTAATGTTATCTTGGATTGAGATCGCAAAATTAGCTCAATCTTCAGGTTACTAGGCAAGCGGATTTTGGCACCTTAAATACAACCAAAAATCACCCACATTCAAGGAGTTCGACATGGCATCTATCAAGAACGCAGGACAGACTGTTGTAGTTGGCACAAATACTGACGACTATTTTGTGGACTTCTCTGCCAGTGGTGCGCAAACCATGATAGGTGGTTTGGGTAACGATACATATGAGGTGGATTCTGCTACTGATTTGCTGGTTGAGAATAAGGGTAAGGTAGAAGGCATTGATACTGCCATCATTAGCACTGCAGTCACATACGACATGTCTCTTTATGCGACCGATGTGGAAAATCTCACTTTAATAGGCGCTGTCACTTCGGGTGGAACCTATACCGGCAATGCCTTAGATAACCATATAGATGGCAGTGCTGCTAGCGTAAAACTTAAATTGTTAGGTGGCGCTGGTAACGACACAATCGAAAGTGGCGCTGGGAGTTTTAATGACACATTGAATGGCGGAACTGGCGTCGATTCGATGATTGGTCATCTGGGAAATGATGAGTATCACGTTGATAACACTGGCGATAAAGTCATTGAGAGCCTGAATGAAGGTACCGATACCGTTTTTGCAGCAGTCAACTACACGCTTTCTGCGAATGTTGAGAAGCTCAACCTTACTGGTGTAAACGATAGTACAACGGATACAGCTAACATTAACGGCACGGGTAATGCTCTGGACAACACGATTGCTGGTAATTATGGCAATAATCTATTAACTGGAGCCGATGGCAATGACTCAATGTCTGGTAGCAATGGCAATGACAAATTACTAGGTGGTAATGGTAACGATACCTTAAGTGGAGGTGCTGATAACGACTCAGTAGATGGTGGGGCTGGAGATGACAGCCTAACTGGTGGCACAGGCAACGATACCTTAACCGGTGGTGCTGGCAGCGATAGCCTGATCGGTGGCACTGGAACAACCAAATTTGATGGCGGTGCTGGTGACGATTTCTTGAACAGCTCTGGCTATAAAGATACTTTGCTGGGAGGGATTGGAAATGACTTTATCACTCTGCTGGGAGGCAATAAGGAATCAGTAGATGCTGGCGCTGGCGATGACATTATTGTCTTGCGAGGTGGTGCAAGTGATGTTGGTTTTGGTAATACAACGATCGCTGGCGGTGCTGGCAATGATACCTATTATCTGCAAGCTGCTGCATCTCTCACCAAGCTGACGCTTAACGATAGCGCTGGTATTGATACTATCCGTTTGATTGACAGTGGCAGCAGCGTCGCCAGTTTAGTTGATTCTACCTGGCCAGCTGGTCAGAGTTCAGTGGCAAGTGATACTGGCTTTGCGCTCAATAAATACACGCTAGCTACTGGAATTGAGAATCTGATTGCTGACATGTCAGTCAATGCAAAATATCTGGTGGGGAATACGCTGGATAATCTGATTGTAGGGACTAGCGGTAACGATGTTCTGCAAGGCCTTGCCGGCAACGACACCCTTGATGGGGGTTCTGGTGCAGATAATCTGGCTGGTGGGATTGGCAATGATACCTATGTAGTAGATCAGGCAGCCGACACAGTCTATGAAGCCAGCAATGCAGGTATTGATACGGTATGGGCTTATGGTACTTATCAACTGACTGCGAATGTGGAGAATCTGACGCTTTTTGGCACAGGTAACTTTTTAGGCACAGGTAATGATCTGGGTAATACCATTATCGGTAATTCTGGTAACAATACGCTGGATGGCGGGGCTGGCAATGATAGCCTGCAAGGCGGCGCAGGTGCTGATGTTGTCTACGCTGGCAATGGCAACGACACGATAGATGGCGGTGCAGGTACCGATAGCTTGTATGGTGGTCTTGGTAACGATACATACTATGTCGATGCGACAGCCGATGTGGTCATTGACGTCAAAGGTGGTGGTACTGATACAGTGGTTAGCACCGCTACTAACTACACCCTGGGTTTCAATAATAACGTCGAGAACCTTACCTTAGCTGGTACGGCGTTTAAAGGTGTGGGTAATGCGCTCAATAACACGATTACGGGCACTGATAATAACAACCAGCTCGAAGACGGCAATGTTTATAACAGCGGTTCCACTATTAGTAATGGTAGTGGGGGTGGCGGGCTTGATACTCTGATCGGCGGCAAGGGCGATGACACTTACTACGCACTTTGGGATACAAGTGGTCAGGATGTCATTACTGATGTTTCAGGTAACGATACGCTCAATCTTTATGTAGAAAGCACCGCGCTTAATAGCAACATCACGCTAGACTCAGGGATATTGTCCAGTATCGAGAATCTCAACATACTCGGCGTATATACAGCGGCTGGTTCATTCAACGGCTTCACACTTACTGGCGGCGCTGCAAGCAATATTATTTCAGGCTCCAACCTGAATGATTCCATTATCGGCGGTGCTGGCAATGACACCTTGTCTGGGGGTAATGACATACTGAATGACACGCTTGATGGCGGTGCTGGCAATGATTATTTCTTCTACAACACTTATGACACGTATATCGAAGCTGCCACTGGCGGAATAGACACGATTGCAGTAACTGATCTGAATCTCAGTCTAGCCAATATCGCGAGTGGTAATATCGAGAATATGGACATTACCGTTGATAACGCGGCTTATTCTTTTGCCGGCACGGCTGCTAATAATCAATTTACATTGATGCAAAATTTCAACGGCGCCACTGCTTACAGTGTCACGATTGATGGGGGTTTGGGTAATGACAGTTACATTGTTGGTGATATCTATGGGGAATTTAACGGCGACGTAACTGCTGTTGATGGCACATTTGTTTCGATTGCTGACTCTGGCGCTAGTGGGACTGATACGGTCACAGCTTATGTGGATGGTGTAACGCTGGGTATAGGTGTCGAAAATCTGGTGTTAGGTACACGCATCACCAATGATGGCTTGGCGACTGTGACTGGTTATGCATTAACTGGAACCGGGAACAGCCTTGCCAATACGATCATAGGTAATGCAGGCAACAATACGATAGATGGTGGTGCTGGTTCAGATACCATGACCGGTGGTGCTGGTGATGATACTTACTGGGTCGATGATGTCACGCTGAATGCTGGTGATAAGGTCATTGAAGCTTTTGATGGTGGTACTGATCAGGTTTACTTCAATAGCACACATGCAGGTGATAGCTATACGCTGGCAGCCAATGTGGAAAATGGCACAACCACCCAAAGCGGTCTTAAATTGATAGGGAATACGCTCGACAATACCTTATACGGTAATGGTAGTGGTAATGAGACACTGGATGGCGGCCTAGGCAATGATACGCTGGATGGATATGCTGGCGCAGATAGCCTGATTGGTGGTGCTGGCAACGACACATTCAATAATGTTGACAGTACGGATATCGTAGATGAGGCAATAAACGGTGGTATAGATACAGTGATTACCCAGAATGCGCTGACTACATATACTCTGGCGGCTAATGTCGAAAATCTACTCTACACAGCTGGCAGTGTCGCAACCATGACGGGTAATGCACTGGATAACAACATTTTTTACACAGGATCATTCTTCGGTGCAGATACTATTGATGGTGGTGTAGGCGCAGATACCATGGATGGCGGTAATGGTGGCGACACTTATATTGTTGATAATACCAATGACCTCATCCTAGACTCCGGTGCTTCTGGTACTGATGCTATTACCGCCAGCGGCATCAGCAGTTTCAATATGGTCACTAATGCGTGGGAAGTTGAAAATTTCACGCTCACAGGTAGCCTTGCTACTGCTGCTGATATTACCGGCAATGAGCTGGCTAATACCATTGATACCACTGCCTACACAGGTGCTGCTGCCAATGTATTCAGCGGTGGTGGTAATGACACCCTGATAGGCGGCAATATTGGCAGTACACTTAGCGGTGGTGCGGGGGCTGATTCAATTACGGGGGGCAATGGTGCAGATACTCTGATTGGTGGTGACGGCAGCGATGTCTTGACTGGGGGTAATGGTAGTGATGTCTTTGTATTTACTTCCCTTGAGCTAGGTACACCTGACACTATCACTGATTTTGTCACTGGCACTGATCAATTTGAGCTTGATCCAACCATCTTTACCTCATTAACGAGCCTAGGTTCGATTACAGCTTCAGAGTTTATCAGCGGTGCAGGCGTCACTGCAGCAACAACAGCAAGCCAGTACCTGATCTATAACACGACTACTGGCTTCCTCTATTACGATGCTGATGGAACTGGCTCAACTGCTAAGGTACAGATTGCTACCCTGGGTGTTGGTAGCCACCCTGCTATCGCAGCGACTGACTTCATATTCGATGCTTCATAAGCTTGCGCTGAGTTGATGAATAGCTTTAGCTTGCTGATAGCAAGATGTATAGTTAAATTTTAAACTCTCAAGGGCAGGGATTTTTCTCTGCCCTTTTTTATTTGTTGTTCAAACAGTAACATTCTGTATGTAGTATTGATGAATGCTTGCAGCAACCTTGGCTTTGAAGAACTTAATTTATCGGACACAAAATGCCTCCAATTACACCACCAACAAAATTCAACGACACAATTACCGGAAGTTCGCAGGACGACTTTATTGATGGCCTTGCAGGCAATGACAGTCTGACAGGTGGAGCTGGTAACGATACGCTGGATGGCGGTACTGGTAATGACATCTTGAATGGTGGTGCAGGTGACGATACTTTTATCGTTGATAGTTTCTTTGATGTGATTGAGGATCCGAATGGTAGCGGCATTGATACCGTCATTGCCAAGATCAACAAAGGTACTTATATCCTGATTGATGGGCTCGAAAACCTCACCCTATCTGGGACTGCTGCGATCAATGGTACTGGCAATAGTGGTAATAACGTGCTGGTAGGCAACGATGCTGCCAATATTCTGGATGGTGGTTTGGGTGCCGATACTATGGATGCCGGCAAAGGCAATGACACTTATATTGTCAATGATATCGGTGACGTGGTTTCTGAAGATTTTGCTGTTGTTGATGGTGGCGGTGTCGACCTGATTATCTCCTCCGTTGACTACACGCTTGGCGATAATATCGAAAACCTCACGCTTGCTGGTACGAGCAATATCAGTGCGATTGGTAATGAGCTGAATAATGTGCTGACCGGCAATAGCGGCAATAACAGCATCACTGGTGGTCTTGGTGCTGACAAGCTAATTGGTGGCGCTGGCAATGATAGCTATCTTGTTAATCTGGTGCAGTCTGGTTCAGGTAGTAAGGCAGTTGCCAAGCTAGAGGATTCGGTTATTGAAGCCAAGGATGGTGGAACCGATACTATTTTCCTTGCATTAGTACCGCAAACCAACATTACTCTCACTAAATATAGCTCCCTGACTTTGGGGGCAAATATTGAAAACCTCAATGCAGGTTCCACAGGTTTTACCGCGCTTAACTTCAATGGCAATGGCCTCGCAAATACGATTACAGGCAATTCAGCTGCTAATTTTATGGATGGAAAAGCAGGTGACGATAGCTTGATCGGTGGTTCGGGTAACGATGTTTTTTACGATCCACTGGGCACAGACACTTTGGTAGGAAGCTTTGGCAATGATTTTTTTATCGTCAACCTCAAAAAAGTGGGGACTGGCGATACTGCAAGTGCAGCACTTGAAGATGTGGTGTCTGATTCCTCTGGAGTCGACACATTACGATTGGTGGCTACTAATTTGACACTGAAGACCGCTACCGAAATATCACTAAATGGAGATTTGGCGAGTATTGAAAATCTGCAGATACAGTTTACTGGTAAAACCCTGCTGAATCTGACGGGAAATGGAAGTGACAATACTTTTCTTGGTAATACGGCTGCAAACAGGATTGATGGCGGCTTGGGTACTGATACCGTGAGTTACGAGAATGCTGCTAAAGGGGTAAAGGTCAATCTAGCTACAGGCGTAGTCACTGGTGGTGAAGGTAGCGATACATTGGTTAGTATCGAGAATGTCTATGGCTCGAACTCAGCAGATACTCTGATAGGTGACGAAAATAACAATCTTCTCTATGGCTTGAATGGTGTAGATGTACTCACGGGTGGGCTTGGTAATGACATTTATATTTCCAATATCAAGCTCTCCGGCAAAGGTATCGCAGCAAAAGCTGTTCTTGAAGATGTTGTCACAGAGAATGCAGATGAGGGCGTTGATACACTGCGACTGGTTGGCAAAGTCAAACTTACCAATGCAACAGCATTCAGCCTTGATACTGATAGTCCATATGCCAATTTTGAAAATGTAGATTTGAGATTCTCTCAAGATACTAAGTTAAACATCATTGGTAATAGTAAAGACAATCTGCTCCTAGGCAATGATGCAGTTAATAATATTTCTGGAGCTGGAGGTAACGACGTAATCTCTGGCGGGATAGGTAATGACACGCTATCTGGTGGAGATGGCGATGACAGTATTGTTGGTGGTGCAGATGCAGACAGTATCTCAGGCGGAAATGGCGCAGATACTTTGGATGGAGGAGATGGTGCTGATTTTCTAAGTGGTGGTGCTGGTAATGATACCTATACCGTCAGTCTGAAAGCGGTTTTGATGCCGAAAGCTGATCCGGAAGATGCCGACACTCTGACTGCGGCTTTGCAAGATACGCTGGAAGAAGGCTCAGGCGTGGATGATGGTATAGATACTATCAAGCTGTCTGGAGCGCCTACGTCGGGTGCTACAGCCGTTGCCACTGCGACAATCACCTTGTCAGGTACTTTGGCAAATTTTGAGAATATTGACGCCAGTGCAACGGGCAGCACATTGCTAAATCTTGTAGGCAACGCATCTGATAACAGCCTGACTGGTAACGCAGCAAACAATGCGATTAGTGGTGGTGATGGCAACGACACAATCAGCGGCGGTGATGGTAACGATAGCCTGAGTGGTGAAAATGGCAATGATTCGATCTCGGGTGGCACCGGTGCTGATACGCTCATTGGCGGCGCTGGTGTTGATACGCTGGTAGGTGGCACGGGTAGCGATACATATATCAGCAACCTTATCTTGTCTGGCGCTGACTCAGCTATACAGGAAGATACGATCAGTGAAACCGGAACCTCCGAGATTGATACCTTGGTATTGATTGGTGACCCTGGACAGCTAAGCTACGCCACTATTACCTTAACTGGCACCTTGGCTAATATTGAAAATCTGGATGCCAGCGGTACTTTAAGCAGCAAATTAAACCTGACTGGCAATGCATCGGACAATATTTTGACTGGCAATGATGCCGCTAACGAAATTATTGCTGGTGTTGGGAATGATGTGCTGATTGGTGGTGCTGGTGCAGATTCGCTCACCGGAGGAATAGGGGATGATCTTTTTGTAGTGAATCTGACCACTGATGGCGTGCTCGAAGATGCACTGAATGAGAAAGTTGATGAAGGCAATGACACCATCAGACTGGCCGCCGCAGTCAGCTTGGCGAGTGTAGCAACGATTAGTCTAGCTGACTCAAATTATGTCAATTTTGAGAATCTGGATGCCTCTCTCTCGCTCAGCACTTTATTGAATCTGACGGGTAATGACTCGGCAAACATCATTACTGGCAATAATGCCGCTAATGTTATATCTGGCGCAGCGGGTAATGATAGCCTGATTGGCGGCGCAGGTAGTGACACACTAAATGGCGGTGATGGTGACGATACGCTGGTGGGTGGTACCGGAGTTGATTCTTTGACAGGTGGTGCGGGTAACGATACCTACTCTGTAACATTGATCGCGTCTGGCACAGGTGTTGTGATTCAGGATAGTGTAAGTGAATCTTTAGACAGTGGTGTTGATACTCTCAAACTGTCTGGATTTGTGTCATTAGCCAACCCAGTTACACTAAGCTTGGTGACAGATTATCTTAATTTTGAGAATCTTGATATTACTGACACTGGTATAACCAAGCTGAATCTTGAGGGTAATTCATCATCCAACAATCTGATTGGTAACGCTGCCAATAACAGCATTACTGGCGGTGATGGTGACGATACTCTGACTGGTGGCACCGGTGTCGATACGTTAGCCGGTGGAGCTGGTAATGATACTTATAGTGCCGACATCAAGCTCTCCGGTGTAGGTAAAAAAGCAATTGTAGTGCTTGAAGACACGGTTACTGAAGCTCTCAACCAAGGTACAGATACACTAAAGCTTACCGGTTCAGTCACACTGATAAATACTGCCACACTCAGTCTCACAACTGATTTTGCCAATTTTGAAAATCTTGATATCTCAGGCACGGGCTCCAGTAAGCTGGACTTGGCAGGCAATGCGTTGGCTAATTTATTGGTGGGTAATGCTATCGGCAACAAAATCAGTGGCGGAGATGGTAACGACACGCTGAATGGCGGTTTAGGTGTTGATACCTTGATAGGTGGGCTTGGAGATGATACTTATTCGGTCAGTATCAAACAAAAAGGTAGTGGTAATGCAGCACTAGCTGCTTTGGAGGATAGCGTTACTGAATTGGCTTCTTCAGGAGTTGATACTCTTACGCTTACAGCAACCACCTCACTCACGCTGAATAACGCAACCACAATTAGTCTGACTGGCAAATATGCAAATATTGAAAATCTCGATGTCAGCGGCACAGGCACGACCAAGCTCAATTTGTCTGGCAATAGTGCAGATAACAACCTCACAGGCAATGCTGCCAATAATATTCTGACTGGTGCTGATGGCAACGACACGCTTAATGGCGGTGCCGGCGATGACACGCTGAATGGTGGTGATGGCTTGGATTCGCTGCTTGGCGGTGCAGGTAACGATACATATTTCGTCACACTGGACAGTGTGACTGCCGCTATTACCGATATCGTGACTGAGAAATCAAATGAGGGGTCAGATACTCTTCGACTTTCTGGCAGTGCAGTACTCGATGTGGCCAAAGTTTTTGATCTGGCTGATTTTGCAAATTTTGAAAACATTGATGCCAGTGGCACAGGGACTACCAAGCTTAACCTTATAGGCAATACAACTGATAACAGCCTGATAGGTAATGATGCTGACAATGTGATCACTGGTGGAGCCGGTAACGATAATCTGGTTGGTGGGGCAGGTAACGACAGCATCACTGGCGGTGCAGATAGCGATACATTAGTCGGTGGCGCTGGGGTTGATACGCTGGATGGTGGTGATGGCAATGACACCTACACCGTAGGTTTGGTATTGAGCAGTGATACGTCTGTTTTAGAAGATACGATTACTGATAGTGCTGGTATAGATACGCTCAAGCTCACGGGTAGCGTCGTGACTACAGGCTACACGCTCTTTAGCTTGGCAGCGACACTGACCAGTTTTGAAAATCTGGATGTTAGTGGAACTGGCGCTACCAAGCTAAACCTTGAAGGTAATTCACTAGACAACAAGCTGATTGGTAACGATGCAGATAATACGATTGCCGACACATTGGGTGGTGCTGATAGCCTTGATGGTGGGGCTGGCAACGATACACTTGATGGTGGCGTTGGTAATGATACTTTACTCGGCGGTACTGGCAATGACAGCATCAGCGCTGGCGATGGCAACGATACACTGGATGGTGGAGCCGGCGATGATATTTTGCTTGGTGGTTTAGGTGATGACACGCTGACCGGCGGCGTGGGTAATGACAGCATTGTAGCGGGTGATGGCAATGACAATATTGATGGCGGCGCTGGTAACGACACTCTTGATGGCGGGATAGGTAACGATAGTATTGTCGCAGGCGATGGTAACGATAGCATAGATGGCGGTGCTGGCAACGATACGCTCACAGGTGGTACGGGCATAGATACACTGAATGGTGGTGCTGGCGATGACCTCTATAACGTGACATTGATTGCGTCTGGAACACTGGCCGTACTTGAGGATACTGTTTCGGAATCAGCTTCAAACGGACTCGATACGCTTAAGCTTTCCGGCTCACTCACATTAGCCAGTGCGACTACACTGGATATCGCAAACTATCTTAACTTTGAGAATATCGATGTGAGCGGTACCGGCAGCACATTGCTGAACCTGCTTGGTAATGCAAGTGACAATAGCCTGATTGGCAATAATGCAAATAATTCGCTCACTGGTGCGGATGGCAACGACACACTGGATGGAGGAGCTGGCAATGACACCCTGATTGGCGGTAAGGGTAATGACGAATATGTTGTAGATAGCGCAAGTGATGTCATTACCGAGAACGTGGGCGAAGGTACTGATCACGTTACTGCAAAAGTGACCTATACATTAGCTGACAACGTTGAAAGATTGACGCTAGATGGCAGCACAGCAATCAATGGTACAGGCAACATTCTCAATAACCTGATTGTCGGTAACATAGCAGCCAATACTCTCGATGGCGCAGATGGAAACGATACGCTTAATGGTGGGGACGGCAATGATAGTCTGGTAGGTGGTAACGGCGATGATAGCCTTGATGGTGGAACTGGTGCCGATACCATGAGTGGTGGAGCGGGTAATGATATCTATGTGGTTGATAGCATCTCTGATGTTGTGCAGGATACGGCTGGAGGTGTAGATACAATTTTAAGCACAGTCTCTATCTCGGCGCTTGCAGATAATATTGAGAACCTGACGTTGCAAGGTTCTTCAGCACTTGATGCTAAAGGCAATACATTCGGCAACACAATCACTGGCAATAGCGCGGCTAATAATATTGCTGGTGATGCCGGCAATGATAGCCTGATTGGGGCTGGCGGCAATGATATTCTCGCTGGTGATGATGGCGCAGACACACTGGTTGGTGGCGCAGGGTTGGATTCACTTACAGGTGGTAATGATGCAGATGTCTTCGTGTTCGATACGTTAGCAGATGCCACAAATAAGGACACAATCACCGATTTTGTGCATGGCACTGATATGCTCGAATTCAGCAAAACGGTGTTTGATCAGTTGCCCACATTATCTAGTGACGCTAATTACTTTGAAAGTGGTGCTGGGTTATCATCAGCTAGCACAGCCGATATCAGGCTATTTTACGATAGCACGACTGGCAACCTTTACTATGATAGCGATGGTAATGGTTCAAATGTGGCAGTGCAGGTGCTGACATTGAGCAACCATGCAATCCTTACTACCGATGATTTGATTTTTGTATAGCTAATAAAAATTAGTTTCAGTCTCTGAATTTTGATAAGCGCCTCACAAGGCGCTTATTTTTTGATGCAGATCAATCGTAATTTTAGTTTCAGTCAAAATTGTGTGAGCTAGTTCACACGGCAGCTATGTGCTGACATGGAATAATTTCTGCTTTACGAATGTAAATATTTTATAAAAATAAATTTAATACTCAATCGATTTTTTGCTTAAAGGGGCGTTTTTTTAATGGCATATCCAACCAAAATAGTATCAGTTACCCAATCTGGAGTAGCAGGCAATGCAGATAGCGGAATTGACGGATCTTTTTCAAACATTAGTGGTGTAATTGAACGCGATCAGTTGGCTGCAATTAGTCAGTCATCTGATGGCCGATATATCGTTTTTGCATCTACCGCTACCAACTTTTATGCAAATGATACCAACGGATATGGTGATGTGTTTTTAAAAGACACGGTTACTGGATCATTAAAGCTAGTATCAACCGGACTCTCTAATGATAGTGCGAATTACCCTGATGTGTCTGATGATGGTCAGTATGTTATCTATCAGGCAAATGGATATATCTATCGCAAAGATATGGTCGCAAATACCGCTCCCGAAATTATAAGTAAGAATGCCGCAGGTGGCTTTATCTCAGGGCAAAATCCACA
>Ga0265327_10002253_pt1 | contig 20836 bp, 20 predicted proteins | sample 41621metaG_FD_202089 | JGI IMG/M metagenome (GOLD analysis project Ga0265327, IMG submission 202089) | Rhizosphere microbial communities from Carex aquatilis grown in University of Washington, Seatle, WA, United States - 4-16-21 metaG | ecosystem: Host-associated > Plants > Roots > Rhizosphere...
TTGAATTCGCTCGCGTAGAATTGTTTCCACGCTGCCGATATCCATGGCAGCGTTTTTCACGGAAACGCCAAACGCGGAGACCACAACATGTACCAGCACATCAAGGTGCCCGAGGGCGGGCAGAAGATCACGGTGAACCCGGATTACTCGCTCAACGTACCCAACAATCCCATCATTCCCTACATCGAAGGCGACGGCACCGGTTTTGACATCACCCCCGTGATGATCAAGGTGGTCGATGCTGCCGTTGCCAAGTCCTACGGTGGGCAGCGCAAGATCCATTGGATGGAAATCTACGCGGGCGAAAAGTCGACCCGTGTTTATGGTCCCGATGTGTGGCTGCCTGAAGAAACGCTCAAGGTCCTGAAGGACTACGTCGTGTCGATCAAGGGCCCGCTGACCACGCCCGTTGGCGGTGGCATCCGCTCCTTGAACGTGGCACTGCGTCAGGAGCTGGATCTGTATGTCTGTCTGCGCCCGGTGACCTATTTCAAGGGCGTGCCGTCTCCCGTGAAGGAGCCCGAAAAGATCGACATGGTGATCTTCCGCGAAAACTCGGAAGACATCTACGCTGGTATCGAATTCGAAGCCCAGAGCGACAAGGCCAAGAAGCTGATCGCCTTCCTGCAGACCGAGTTCGGCGTCAAGAAGATCCGCTTCCCGGAAACCTCCGGCATTGGTATCAAGCCGGTGTCCAAGGAAGGTACGGAGCGCCTGGTTCGCAAGGCGCTGCAATACGCCATCGACAATGACAAGCCCAGCGTGACCATCGTTCACAAGGGCAACATCATGAAGTACACCGAAGGTGGCTTCCGTGACTGGGCCTACGCCCTGGCGCAAAGCGAGTTTGGTGCCGAGCTGATCGACGGCGGCCCATGGTGCAAGTTCAAGAACCCCAAGACGGGCAAGGACATCGTCGTCAAGGACGCGATTGCCGACGCCTTCCTGCAGCAGATCCTGCTGCGCCCGGCCGAGTACAGCGTCATCGCGACCCTGAACCTCAATGGCGATTACATCTCTGACGCCCTGGCGGCTCAGGTGGGCGGTATCGGCATTGCCCCGGGTGCCAACCTGTCGGACTCGGTGGCCATGTTCGAAGCCACCCACGGTACAGCACCGAAGTACGCCGGCAAGGACTATGTGAACCCCGGTTCCGAGATCCTGTCTGCCGAAATGATGCTGCGCCACATGGGCTGGTTTGAGGCTGCCGACCTGGTCATCAGTTCGATGAACAAGGCCATTCAGAGCAAGAAGGTGACCTATGACTTCGCTCGCCTGATGGAAGGCGCGACCCAGGTGTCCTGCTCCGGTTTTGGCCAGGTGATGATCGACAACATGTGAGCCTGAGGGCTGCATGAAAAAAGCCCGCTCGATGAGCGGGCTTTTTTGTCTGGTGGCGAGAACTCAGTGAGGCAGGCTCCGTCCGGCACTGCCATGGTCTCGGAAGTGCATGTCGCTCAAAGCATCCGGGGTCGCGTCGGCGATGGCGCCATCGACTTGCTGGATGTTTTGCGCAAGCATGCCTTTCGGGCCGGCTATCAGGTCATACCTGACCTTGGAGCCTTGCTTGAGCGTTCGGAAACCATCCATTTGAATGGCCGAAAAATGAGCGAAGACATCGCCTCCGCCTTGATCAGGTTCGATGAAGCCAAACCCTTTGGCGTCGTTGAACCATTTGACAGTGCCTGTGGCCATACTGCCCCTCCTACGTTAATTTGTTGTCATTTTCCGAGTGCTGGAAGGGCCTGTCAAGTGTTGCGGCGCACCAAAATGATTGCCAAATGTGCGCAAATTTTGCGCTTTGTGAAAAATGATCGCCGCACATTCCGGGTCGGGTACTCGTCACAAGTCGCACGAAGCTTGCTAGTTGATGGCATGGTCTCGAAAATAGTCTTGTGTCTGCCGTGAATTTCCTACCCTTGAACTGGGGTCGGACACCCCAACATCACATGACATGATCGCGGACCGTCTCGTAGAATCATTTTCATGACAAATTCGTTTCCCGCTCGGTCGTCCGCGACGCCAAAAGGCCCTCCAGAGGATGGGCAAGGAGCCGCTGTCGTCGAGAAAGAAGAGTTGGCACTGGAGCCTCCCAAGCTTTTTCAAGTGGTCATGCTTAATGACGATTTCACGCCAATGGAGTTTGTTGTCCTTGTATTGCAGGAGCATTTCCGGCACGACATCGAATCGGCAACGCAAATCATGCTAAAAATCCACCACGAAGGTCGTGGTGTGTGCGGGGTCTACACCAAAGACGTCGCGGCCACCAAGGTCGAACTCGTTCTTGCCGCCGCCCGCCAAGCCGGGCACCCCCTGCAGTGCATTCTGGAGACCGCATGATTGCGCAAGAGTTGGAAGTGAGTTTGCACATGGCCTTCGTCGAGGCCCGTCAGCAACGCCATGAGTTCATCACCGTGGAACACCTGTTGCTGGCCTTGACAGACAACCCCTCTGCTTCCGAGGTGTTGAAGGCCTGCGCCGCCAATCTGGATGAGCTGCGCAAGAACCTGGACCAGTTCGTCAGGGACAACACCCCGACGGTTGGTGGTACCGATGAGGTCGATACGCAGCCCACCTTGGGCTTCCAGCGTGTGATCCAGCGCGCCATCATGCACGTCCAGTCCTCCGGTAGCGGCAAGAAGGAAGTGACCGGCGCCAATGTGCTGGTCGCGATCTTCGGTGAGAAGGACTCCCACGCGGTCTACTACCTGCACCAGCAGGGCGTGACCCGTCTGGATGTGGTGAACTTCATTGCACACGGCATCCGCAAGGCAGATCCCCCTGAGGCTGCGAAGTCTTCCTCCGAGCCTGGCCAGGCGGAAACGGAAAAGGAAGAGGTTGAGGGCAAGGCTTCTCCGCTGGAGCAGTACACCCAGAACCTCAACCAGATGGCCCGCGATGGCAAGATCGATCCGCTGATCGGTCGTGACTCGGAGGTCGAGCGCGTGATCCAGGTGCTGTGCCGCCGCCGCAAGAACAACCCGCTGCTGGTGGGTGAGGCTGGCGTGGGCAAGACGGCCATTGCCGAGGGCCTGGCCTGGCGCATCACGCAAAACGATGTGCCCGATGTGCTGGCCGATGCCGAGGTCTATGCCCTCGACATGGGTGCGCTGCTGGCTGGTACCAAGTACCGCGGTGACTTCGAGCAGCGCCTGAAGGCCGTGATCAAGCAACTCAAGGATCAGCCGGGATCCGTCCTGTTCATCGATGAGATCCATACCTTGATCGGTGCGGGCGCGGCTTCTGGCGGCACGCTGGATGCCAGCAACCTCCTCAAGCCCGCCTTGAGCTCGGGGCAGCTCAAGTGCATCGGCGCGACCACCTTCACGGAATACCGCGGCATCTTCGAAAAGGATGCGGCGCTGTCTCGTCGATTCCAGAAGGTGGAAGTGGCCGAGCCTTCGGTTGAGCAGACCATCGAGATCCTCAAGGGATTGAAGTCGCGCTTTGAAGAGCACCACAGCGTGAAGTACGCCATTGGTGCCCTGCAGGCTGCAGCAGAGTTGTCGGCCAAGTTCATCAATGACCGTCACCTGCCGGACAAGGCGATTGACGTGATTGATGAGGCGGGTGCCGCGCAACGTATCCTGCCCAAGAGCAAGCAGAAGAAGACCATCACGCGTGCCGAGGTGGAAGAGATCGTGGCGAAGATCGCCCGTGTGCCTTCCACCAGTGTGTCCAGTGATGATCGCTCCAAGCTGAAGAACCTGGATCGCGACCTCAAGAGCGTGGTGTTCGGGCAGGATGCGGCCATCGATGCGCTGGCTGCGGCCATCAAGATGGCCCGCTCTGGTCTGGGCAAGCCTGACAAGCCCATTGGCTCTTTCCTGTTCAGTGGCCCTACGGGCGTGGGCAAGACGGAAGTGGCCAAGCAACTGGCTTACATCCTGGGCATCGAGTTGATCCGCTTCGACATGTCAGAGTACATGGAGCGCCACGCGGTGAGCCGCCTCATCGGTGCGCCTCCGGGTTATGTTGGCTTCGACCAAGGTGGCCTGCTGACCGAGGCGATCTCCAAGAAGCCGCATGCTGTGCTGCTGCTGGATGAAATTGAAAAGGCTCACCCGGACGTCTTCAATATCCTGCTGCAGGTCATGGACCATGGCACGCTGACGGACAACAACGGTCGCAAGGCTGACTTCCGCAATGTCATGATCATCATGACGACCAATGCAGGTGCCGAAACGCTGCAGAAGGCTTCGATCGGGTTCACGAACCCGCGCGAACTGGGTGACGAGATGGCCGACATCAAGCGGCAGTTCACGCCGGAGTTCCGCAACCGCCTGGACGCGATCGTGGGCTTCAAGTCGCTGGATGAAGACATCATCATGCGGGTGGTCGACAAATTCCTGCTGCAACTGGAAGGCCAGTTGGGTGAGAAGAAGGTCGAGGTCACCTTCACCGATGCATTGCGTCGTTACCTGGCCAAGCGTGGGTTCGATCCGCTCATGGGTGCACGTCCGATGCAGCGCCTGATCCAGGACACGATCCGTCGTGCGCTGGCTGACGAGTTGCTGTTTGGCAGCCTTGTGGACGGCGGCCGCCTGACGGTGGACGTGGTCGACAACGAGAAGGGCGAGCCTGAAGTCAAGCTCGATATCCAGCCCAACAAGAAGAGCGACAAGACCAAGCCCGAGGCGGCCACGGCCGAGTAAGCGGGGTTTGCTGCTCCAGGAAATTGACCGGCTGATCGCCGGTCAATTTTTTTTGGTGGGTACGAAAAGATTCTGATACTGCGCCAGGGCAGTGGCTAGGCAATCAGGCAATCAGGCAATCAGGTACTCAGGCGATCAGTGAGAGGCGTTGGAGGCCGTTCCTGGTCAAGCGCAGAACCTCGGCACGGGCGTGCCCATGGTCCAGATCCCAGTCGCTCAATACATGGCGCATGGCACCTGCGGGGCCGAATGCCTGGTCACTCGGGCGGTGCGTGTGGCCGTGGATCAGCGCCGTGGCGCCGGCAGCCTGCATCCATTGCGTTGCGCTGGCTTCATCCACGTCGGCCCAGTTCTCGGGCGCTTGTGCATGCTGGTGCATCTGGCTGGCTTCGCGCATTTGTCGCGCTTGCGCCAGGCGCGCCTCCAGCGGGTGAGCCAGGAAAGCGTGCTGCCATTGGGGGTGGCGAACCTGCGCGCGGAACTTCAAATAGGCCTGATCGGACAGGCACAACTCGTCGCCGTGGATCAGCAACATGGACTGGCCAAAGGCGTGCAGTACCGTCGGGTCATGGAGCTTGTGTGCGTGGCAAGCCGCGAGCATGGCGTCGCCCAGCAGGAAGTCCCGGTTGCCCACCATGATGGCCAGGTGCAGGCGTGAACCCGCTTGGGCAAGGAACTCGACGCAGGCTGCCTCGTAGGGCTGGCTGCGCATGTCATCGCCCACCCAGGCTTCGAACACATCGCCAAGCATGAATACCGCATCAGCCGGGGTGCTGGCCAGATAGTCGGCCAGCGCGCGGGTGGTGCGCGGCAAGCCTTCGTGCAGGTGCAGGTCGGATATGAAATCAATACACCGCCACGAGGGCGGTGCATGGAAGGTGTCCGAGGGTGGAAAGGGGGGCATGGCCCCCTTCACATCAGGCATCGCGTCAGATGACGACGGCCTTGTTGATCATCACGTCTTCAAGGGGGACGTCGTCATGGAAACCCTTGCGACCAGTCTTGACCTTTTCGATCTGATCGACCACGTCGGTGCCAGCCACGACTTTGCCGAAAACGGCATAACCCCAGCCTTGTGGCGACTCGGACTTGAAGTTCAGGAAGTCGTTGTTGGTGGCGTTGATGAAGAACTGGGCGCTGGCCGAGTGCGGTGCGCTGGTACGGGCCATGGCGATGGTGTACTTGTCGTTCTTCAGGCCATTGTTGGCTTCGTTCTGGATTTCGCCCTTGGTGGGCTTTTGCTTCATGCCGGGTTCAAAGCCGCCGCCTTGAACCATGAAGCCCTTGATGACGCGGTGGAACACGGTGCCGTCGTAGTGGCCGGCGTTCACGTAATCCACGAAGTTGGCCACGGTCAGGGGAGCCTTTTCTTCGTCCAGGTCCAGGCGGATCACGCCTGCGGTGGTATGCAGTTCAACGGTCTTGGTCATGGCTTATTTTTCGATGGTGGCGGTTTTGATGATCACAGGTTGAACGGGCACATCGCCGTAGGGGCCTTTCTGGCCGGTTTCAACCTTGCGGATTTTGTCGACCACATCCATGCCCTGGATGACCTTGCCGAACACGGCATAGCCATTGCCATCGGGCGAGCGGGCTGCGTCGAGGAAGGCATTGTCCTTCACATTGATGAAGAACTGCGCAGTAGCCGAGTCGGGAACGTTGGTGCGGGCCATGGCAACCGTGCCACGCACATTGCTCAAGCCGTTGCGGCTTTCCAGCGGGATCGGCGCACGGGTGGGCTTTTCCTTCATGTCGGGTGTCATGCCACCACCCTGGATCATGAAGCCATCAATGACACGGTGAAACACCGTGCCGTTGTAGTGGCCGGCTTTGACGTATTGAACAAAGTTGTCCACGCTCTTGGGGGCCTTGGCGGCATCCAGCTGGAGCACGATGTCGCCCATGCTGGTGGCGATCTTGACGTTCTGGGCCAGGGCCAGTTGGGTGCAGGCCAGGGTCAGGCCGGCGATCAGCCATTTGGCGCCCATTTTGAGGGCCGGCTGTGTGCGGTGCAGAGTCATCCAATCACTCCTTCATAGAAGATTTTCCAGAGGCCGCCTTCTTTACCCCAGTATTGACGTTTGACGGCGCCGGTGCGTTGACCGTCGGAGACTTCTCCGAATGTCACGACCAGGATATCGCTCTTGTCCTTCCACCCCAAAATGGCCACGTCCTTGAGTTGCAATGCGCGACCGCGTTGTTGCGTGACCTCTTTTTCAAGCGTCTGACGCCACTGGTTCAGGTCTCGCGTGCCGTTGGCAAACTGGGGCGAGTAGAAGGACATCAGCCGGTTGAGGTCGCCGCTGGCGCGGGCGACTCGCCAGCCTTCGATCAGGTTGTGCAGGCTGCGGCGTTGCGGTTCGGTCTTGACGGGCGTGACCCATTGAAGCGAGCGCGCAATGACCACAGGTGTGGAGCGTGGCTGAACACGGTCCAGGATGGTTTGCAACTCGGGGTTGGCCAGGACCACGCAGCCATCCGTGCTGTTCGGGCTGCGTGCATAGCTGTCGCTGGGCACGCCGTGCAGCCAGATGCCGCTGCCGGTCTTGCCCAGGCGCCTGTCGTACTCGTTGGGGTAGTTCAGGGGCAGGGCGCCGATCCCGTAGAAGTCGGTGAGCTTCTTGGCATCCAGGCGGCTGGTGATGTAGTACACGCCCAGCGGGGTGCGTTGGTCGCCCTCGAAGCTCTTGTCGGCGCCCAGGCGGCCGATCGAGGCGTAGTGATCCGCGACGAGTTGCAGGCCATTGGGCCCGTTTTCAAACAGGTACAGGCGTGACTTGCTGGCGTCGACCGCGATGGCGTGCCGGGTGGTTGGTGGCAGTTCGATGAACTGGGTGGGCAGGGCGCCCTGGGGGGGGCGATCACGCAGGGCTTGCAGGCGGCGATCGGCCTCCATGCGCAACTGGTCCAGCCGCTGGGGTGCCTTGGCGGCCAGGTCGTCCGGGGCGTGCCCCATGGAGGGCAGTGGCCTGGTTTGTGCCGCCAGCAGGTCGCCGTAAACCAGTTGTGCCAGCTGGAAGTTGGGGACGTCCCTGACCAGCACTTCAGCCTTGTTCAGCGCCTGGCGGGTCTGCCCGGAGCCAACCAGCCTGTAGATTTCAAGCAAGCGGGCTTCTGCGGGGGCAGATTGGGCTTGAAGCGCTGGCAGGCTGGTGCTTGGCTGATGGGGGGCTTCGTGGCTTGTGGCTGACGCCTTGGTCCGGATGACGCGTGCATACCCCGGGGCGGCGGCGAAGCCGGCGCTCAGTGCAACCACGCATGTCACCAGCACGCCGCGCAAGAGCGGCAAGAGCGGCGCTTTGGGCCGCTTGCTCATGCTTGTGGGCAAGCGACGAAACTCACGACCCATCACGACCCAGCGCTTTCCTTCACGATCAACCAGTTGCTGCCGGAGCGAACCATTTCCAGGCGCTTGCCACTGCTGACACTCAGGCTATCAGCCTTGTAGTCCTGGTGGAAGCGCACGGTGGCCTTGTTGCCGCTCACGTCAACTTTGACGCCCGAGATTTTCACAGAAATGCTGCGCTTGCTGGTGATGCGGTCGCGGCGCTCTTGCTCCCAGACCTTGCGTGTCTTGCCGCCGTTGAAGTCCTTGGTGTAGGCGGCGAAGTAGCCGTCCATGTCCTGCTTGCTCCAGGCAGAGGCCCAAGCTTTGAGGGAGGATTCGATCTCACGCTCTTGCGCAGCATTGTCGTTCTTGGGTTCGGCCACCGGGGCTGGTGCTGGCGCAGGTGCAGGCTTGGCCACAGGTGCGGGCGCAGGCGTCGCTACAGGTGCGGGGGCTGGCGCAGGTGTCGGCTTGGGCGCAGCCACAGGCGCGGGGGCAACCGGAGCAGGTGCTGGCGTTGGTGCTGCAGACGCCGTGGTGATCGAGTTGCGTTCCTTGGGGAACAGGTCGCGGATCATGGCCAGCTTGGGGGCCACTTGCGAGCGGGTGTCGATCTGCAGGGCCTTGGAGTAGGCCTGGCTGGCCAGCTTGGCGTAGACGTCACCCAGGTTCTCGTAGGCGGTCGCGTAGCTGGGGTTGGTGCGGATCGCCATTTCAAGCGCCGTGCGGGCCTTGTCGTACTGACCTTGCTGTGCGTAGAGCACGGCCAGATTGTTGAAGGGCTCGGGCAACTCGGGGAAGTCTTCAGTCAGCTTGGTGAAGGTGGTGATGGCTTCTGGCGTGCGGCCGGCCTGGGACAGGCTGATGCCACGCAGGAAGCGCATCATGGGATCGCGCGGCTTGCTGGCCAGGAATTGGTCGGCTTTCTGGAGGGCCTCGGCGTTCTTGCCGGCGGCGAGCAGCTTCTGGACATCAACGATGTCATCGGCGCGCACGCTCAAGGCAGTGAGGGACAGGGCGGCAACAGCCAGGCACTTGGCGGCGATGGCCGTGAGACGAAGACCAATGTGAGGCGCAACAGCTTGCATGGATTGGTGTACCAGTTTGTTTGTGATGAACGCTGGGTCGCGCTGGGTGCCGTGAAACCATAGCGCATTCACGAATGCGCAACAGCTTGGCGCAAACCTCCGGAGAATAGCAGCCCGCTTGCCGGCGGTAACTTGTCAATCACCCTCATGGTCGGGCAGGCCGCTATACTCAACGAATTGTATCTGAGCGGCGTGGTCGCTTAACGTCTTGTATCAGGTGTTGGTGCCAGCCAACCATGTTCGAATACATTCGCCGCAGATCCCCCTATTTCTCCCATGAGTTTGCGTCTCTTCAATAGCCTGTCGCGTCAGGTCGAGCCCTTTGTCCCCATGACGCCAGGCCAGGTCCGCATGTATGTGTGCGGCATGACCATCTATGACTACTGCCATGTGGGGCACGCCCGCATGATGATGTCGTTCGACGTGGTGCAGCGCTGGCTGAAAGCCTCTGGTTACCAAGTGACCTATGTGCGCAACATCACCGACATCGACGACAAGATCATCCGCCGCGCGGTGGAGCGCGGGATCACGATCCGCCAGTTGACTGACGAGATGACGCGTGCCATGCACGAGGACATCGGCGCACTGGGCATCGAGCCGCCCACGCATGAGCCGCGTGCCACCGAGTACGTCGGGCAGATGCTGGATTTGATCAGCAAGCTGGAAGGCAAGGGCCTGGCCTACCGTGCCAGCAATGGCGATGTGAACTACGCGGTGCGCAAGTTTGAGGGTTATGGCAAGTTGTCCGGCAAGTCGCTGGACCAGTTGCGAGCCGGCGAGCGCGTGGCGGTGGACGAAGGCAAGCAGGATCCGCTGGACTTCGTGCTGTGGAAGGCCGCCAAGGCTGATGAGCCTGCCGATGCCAAATACGAGTCGCTTTACGGCGTGGGGCGCCCTGGCTGGCACATTGAGTGCTCGGCCATGGCCTGCACGCTCCTGGGTGATCAGTTCGACATCCATGGCGGTGGGCTGGATCTGCAGTTCCCGCACCATGAGAACGAGATCGCGCAAAGTGAAGGCGCCAGTGGCAAGCCGCTGGCCAACTACTGGCTGCACAACGGCTTCTTGAACGTGGACAACGAGAAGATGTCCAAGTCGCTGGGCAACTTCTTCACCATCCGCGATGTGCTCAAGAGCTATGACGGCGAAACGATTCGCTTCTTTGTGCTCCGCACGCACTACCGCAGCCCCTTCAACTACAGCGATGCCGGCTTGGACGACGCGCGCAGTGGTTTGCGCCGCCTCTACACGGCACTGGACAGCGTGGACTTGTCGGGCAAGGCCGTGCCTGCCATCGATTGGGACAACCCGCATGCGGCGCGCTTCAAGGCGGCGATGGATGAAGACTTCAATACGCCCATCGCGCTGGCCGTGTTGTTCGAGCTGGCTGCCGAAGTCAACCGTTCGCAATCGGTCGAGACGGCGTTGCTGTTGAAGTCGCTGGCCGGCGTGCTGGGCATTCTTCAGCAGGCGCCGAAAGCCTATCTGCAAGGTGATGTCGCTGCTTCTGGCGTGGACGTCGCGGCCATCGAGGCCCTGATCGTGGCACGTGCCGATGCGAAGAAGGCCCGTGATTTTGCGCAGGCCGATCGCATTCGCGAAGATTTGCTGGCACAGGGCATCGTGCTGAAAGACAGTGTCCAAGGCACCACCTGGGTGAAAGCTTAAATGGGTACGTCTCCCGCCAAGCCGCTTGTCACGGGCGAGGTTGCCAGCGCCCTCGTCACCCCGCCGTATTGGGACGACGCATGCAAGCATTTGTCCAAGCGCGACCGTGTGATGCGCAAGCTGATTGCCGACCATGGTTCGGCGCGTCTGTACAGCCGCGGTGATGCGTTCACCACGCTGGCGCGCTCCATCGTTGGGCAACAGATTTCAGTCAAGGCGGCGCAGTCTGTCTGGGAGAAGCTGTTGACCCTGTTCGGGCACCAGCCACCCGAGCAGCGTGGCCCGCTGTCGGTGCAAGGTGTGCTGGCGCAGTCGCCCGAGAGCCTTCGGCAGGTGGGTTTGTCTGCGCGCAAGGTGGAGTACATGCGCGACCTGGCCAAGCACTTTGACGAAGGTCAGGTGCATGTCGGGCAGTGGCAGCAGATGGACGACGAAGCCATCATCGAAGAGTTGATCGACATCCGCGGTATTGGCCGCTGGACTGCCGAGATGTTTCTGATTTTTCACTTGATGCGGCCCAATGTGTTGCCGCTGGATGACCTGGGCCTGATCAAGGGCATCAGCATGAGCTACTTCAGCGGTGAGCCCGTCTCGCGCGCTGAGGCGCGTGACATTGCTGAAGCCTGGGCGCCGTACCGCACGGTCGGCACCTGGTATCTGTGGCGTAGCCTCGACCCGCTGCCCGTGGAATACTGACAAGCCTGGAGTCTGAGAAAGGACGATCGCCATGAGCAAAAGACACTTTCTGGAGTTCGAGCAACCCATCGCCGAACTGGAATCCAAGATCGAAGAGCTGCGTTACGTGCAAAGCGAATCGGCCGTTGACATCTCTGAAGAGATCGACCGCCTGAGCAAGAAGAGCCAGCTGCTCACCAAGGACATCTATTCAACGCTGAGCCCGTGGCAGGTCACGCAGATCGCGCGCCACCCGCAGCGCCCGTACACGCTGGACTACGTGAACGAGCTGTTCACGGACTTCCAGGAAATGCACGGGGACCGTCATTTCTCTGATGACCTGTCGATCGTGGGTGGCCTGGCGCGTTTCAATGGCCAGCCCTGCATGGTGCTGGGCCATCAAAAAGGGCGTGACACCAAGGAGCGCGCGATGCGCAACTTCGGCATGTCTCGCCCTGAGGGCTACCGCAAGGCCTTGCGCCTGATGCAGACGGCCGAGAAGTTCGGCCTGCCGGTGTTCACCTTCGTGGACACGCCGGGCGCCTACCCCGGCATTGGTGCGGAAGAGCGCAACCAGTCCGAGGCCATTGGCCGCAACATCTTCGAGATGGCGCGCCTGGAGGTGCCCATCATCACCACCATCATCGGTGAAGGTGGCTCAGGCGGTGCGTTGGCCATCAGCGTGGCCGACCAGGTGTTGATGATGCAGTACTCGGTGTACTCGGTGATTTCGCCCGAAGGGTGCGCGTCCATCCTGTGGAAGACGGCAGACAAGGCGTCCGATGCGGCTGAAGCCCTGGGTATCACGGCGCATCGCCTCAAGGCCCTGGGCCTGATCGACAAGATCGTGAGCGAGCCCGTGGGTGGCGCCCATCGTGACCACAAGCAGGCTTGTGCCAACCTCAAGCGTGCGTTGAACGATGCCATGCGCCAATTGAGCGACATGAAGGTCAAGGACCTGCTGCAGACCCGCTATGACCGGCTGCAAAGCTATGGTCGCTTCAATGACACCAAGGAGCATTGAGCTCCGATACGGTTGAGCCCGAGGGCGCTGTGATGTTGACGGATGCATCGCGGCCCTCTTGCGTGGCTGTGGCTTACAGCGGCGGCCGGGATTCGACGGCGCTGCTGCATGCAACGGCCTGCGCGGCGCGCGAGCACACCGGGATGGTGGTGTTGGCGCTGCATGTTCACCATGGTTTGAGTGCCCAGGCGGATGCCTGGCTGGCGCATGCCGAGCAGGTCTGCGCGCGTTGGGCTGAGCAGGGCTTGCCTGTGCGCCTGGTGAGCCGGCGTGTGCAGGTGGCCTTGGGCAGTGGTGTCAGTGTCGAAGCCCAGGCCAGGCGGGCGCGTTATCAGGCACTGGCCGAGATGGCCCGGGAGGCGGGCGCAGGGCTGGTCTTGCTGGCCCACCATCGCCGGGATCAGGCTGAAACCTTTTTATTGCAGGCGCTGCGCGGAGCTGGGCTCAACGGGCTGGCGTCCATGCCCGCCGAGATCGAGCGTGATGGGCTGCGCTGGGTGCGCCCATGGTTGGCCCATCCGCGTGAAGCGATCGAGGCCTATGTGGCACACCATGGCCTGAGCTGGATCGACGACGACAGCAACACGCACACGCGTTTTGCGCGCAACAGGCTGCGCCTGGATGTCTGGCCCGGCTTGCTGGCGGCCTTTCCGCAAGCAGAGGCCAGTCTGGCTGCCGCGGCAAGGCGTTTGCAGGATGTCTTGCCGGGTGCGGAGGCCTGGCGCAGTGCGCTGGTGGCCTCGCTCTTGATGCCCGGGCGTGAGGGCGAGGCCGCGAGGCTGGACGCGGCGCAATGGGCCGAGTTGTCTGGCGCGCAGCGGCGGGAGTCCTTGCGGCATTGGTACCGGATGGTCGCCGGGGTGAGCCTGGCCGCCAGTTGGGTGGAGCGTCTGGCGCATGAGGTACCGGGGCTGGTGTTCCAGCAGAAGTCCTTGCCGTGGCCGGAGATCGGGCTGGGGCTGTATCGAGGTGAGCTGGTCTTTCTCGGGGTGGTGAAAACGGCGGGCGCTGATGCGTTGCCGCCGGGTGAAGTCCCTCTGTGTATCCAGGTGCCTGGCGCGCACGCGCTGGCTTCCTGGGCAGGCCACCTCCTTGTTGCGCCTGTGCCCAGCGGTGGGGTGCGACCCTCTGTGCTGGCAGCGGCCGTGGCCCGCCCCAGGGCTGGCGGCGAGCAGTTTCAGTCTGGTCCAGGCAGGCCGGCTCGGTCATTGAAAAAGCAGTTTCAGGCGTCTGGCGTCCCCCAGTGGGGCCGTGATGGCCCCTTGATCTGGTCTGGGGATGCTCTGGTTTTCGTGCCGGGGTTGGGCGTCGATGCGCGCTGCGTGGCACCCGCTGGCGAGCCTCAGTGGGGCCTTGAATGGGTGCCCGCCTCCCGTTAAATGACGGGTTTTTCCAGGCAGGCGGGCCTGTGAGGCTAAAATCGAGAGTTCGATCGCGCACGCTTCGTGAGTTTTCCTGGTGTGTTTCATGCGCGGTCTTTTCCAACAACATCTGACATGGCACTGATCGTTCACAAATACGGCGGCACGTCGATGGGCTCTACCGAGCGCATCCGCAACGTGGCCAAGCGCGTGGCCAAGTGGGTGCGGGCGGGTCATCAACTCGTGGTCGTTCCCTCGGCCATGAGCGGTGAAACCAACCGTCTGCTGGGCCTGGCCAAAGAACTCTCCGCGAGCCCCAGCGCCCGCGAACTCGACATGATTGCCGCCACGGGCGAGCAGGTCTCGTCCGGCTTGCTGGCCATTGCGCTGCAGGCTGAAGGCCTGGAGTCGGTCAGCTACGCTGGCTGGCAGGTGCCCATCAAGACGGATTCGTCCTTCACGAAGGCGCGCATCGAGAGCATCGATGACGCCCGCGTGCGCGCCGATCTGGCTGCAGGCAAGGTCGTCGTGATCACCGGCTTCCAGGGTGTTGACCCTGAAGGCCACATCACCACCCTGGGCCGCGGCGGCTCCGACACCTCGGCTGTGGCCGTGGCGGCGGCCATGAAGGCCGACGAGTGCCTGATCTACACCGACGTGGATGGCGTGTACACGACCGACCCGCGCGTGGTGCCCGAGGCCCGCCGCCTGCATGCCATCAGCTTCGAAGAGATGCTGGAAATGGCCTCGCTGGGCTCCAAGGTGCTGCAGATCCGCTCGGTGGAATTCGCCGGCAAATACCGTGTGCCCCTGCGCGTGCTGTCCAGCTTCACGCCCTGGGATATCGACCTGGCTGAAGAAGCCAAGTCGGGCACGCTCATCAGTTTTGAGGAAGACGAAAAAATGGAACAAGCCGTTGTTTCGGGCATCGCGTTCAACCGCGACGAAGCCAAGATCACCGTGGTCGGCGTGCCCGACACCCCCGGCATTGCCTACCAGATCCTGGGCAAGGTGGCCGAGGCCAACATCGACATCGACGTGATCATCCAGAACGTGTCGCATGACGGCAAGACGGACTTCTCGTTCACCGTCCACCGCAACGATTTCAGCAAGACCGTGGAATTGCTCGAATCCAAGGTGCTGCCCACCTTGGGCGCCGCCAAGGTGGTGGGCGACCCCAAGATCTGCAAGGTGTCGATCGTGGGCATCGGCATGCGCAGCCACGCGGGCATCGCCTCGACGATGTTCAAGACGCTGTCTGACGAGAACATCAACATCCAGATGATCACCACCAGCGAAATCAAGACTTCTGTCGTGATCGACGAGAAATACATGGAACTGGCTGTGCGGGCGCTGCACAAGGCTTTCGGCCTGGAAGAAGCCAAGGCCTGATCTGCGTTGCGGATCAGCGTTGTTTTGAGCGCAACAGGCTGATAGCCTTTAATTCTGGGCTAGAATGCTAGCTGTGCTGGAGATGTGGCCGAGTGGTCGAAGGTACTCCCCTGCTAAGGGAGCATACGCCAAAAGCGTATCGAGGGTTCGAATCCCTCCATCTCCGCCAGAACAAGAAGCCCCCAAGTGAGAAATCGCTTGGGGGTTTTTCTTTTCAGGCTTCCAGGGCGAAGCGATCGTGCAATTCGTCGGCCCAGTTGTCGACGTCGCCCTGAGACACGGACAAGGTTCTCAAGGAGCGTTGCCCGCCCTTGACCCATTCGGCGTGTGCGTTGAGGCCCTGAAACCGCTGGATGATGTGTTCCACCACCAGGCACAGGGCAATCAGTTCATGGACCTGGCCTGGTTGGCTTTCTTCCAGGTAGTCGTAGTCGTGGTGCAGTTTCACGGCATTGGCCACATCGGGTGCCAGCCCCCATGAGCGGGCCAGCAGGGCGCCGATGACCGTGTGATCGGTGCCGTGGCGATCCTGTTCAATGCAGGTGAAGGGGTGCTCGCTGCGGTTGGCATGGTCCAGCGTGTCGATGTAGGAGGGCTCGGCAAAACGCTGGGCCAGCAGCGGGATGCCCACATCGGCGAACAGGCCCATGGTCTGCGCGGTGTCGGGCTCCAGCCCCACGCGGCGTGCCAGCAGGCCCATGGCCTGGCTGCGTTTGGACGAGACGTCCCAGAAGCGGTAGAGGGCCGGCCCATTGGTGGGCAGCACCTTGCGCAGCGCGATCTCGGTGAGGACATGCTCGCAACGCTTGAACCCCAGGATGGCAAAGGCCTCGGACACGGTCGAAATGCGGCGGCTGAGCCCCAGCCAGGGCGAGTTGACCAGCTTGAGCAGCGCGGCTGACATGGCCACGTCCGAGTTGACGATGTGGACCAGCCGGTCGGCGCGGGGTTCTTCCCGCTCCAGTTCCAGCTGAAGGTCGACCAGGGAGCTGGGGCGAGGCGGAATGTTGATGTCCTTGAGCAGGGCCTTGAGGTCCAGCTCGGCGCGGCATACAGGGCCCGCAGGGGCTTCTGTCGTGATTGGCATACGTACTCCCGTTTGTATGCCTTCATATCGCCCGCTTTGTAACGATCTGAATCCGAAATTGTGAAATCCGCCCTGAAATTTTGCTGAAACACGAACCGGCGGATGACCCCCTTCAGTCCGCTACACTCAATACCTCGTTGCAACGCCTCTGACCCGTCAGGGGCGTTTGCATTGGTGGGTTTGTAGAAGGTCGAACGTGTTCAAGAATCTGACGGTGTATCGAATCGGGCCGGACTGGTCGGCCGAGGCTGCCACGATGGAGGCAGCGCTGGACAAAGAGCGTTTTGTGGCCTGCGGTGCCACGCAGCAGAAGTCTTCCGGCTGGGTTGAGCCGCGCGGAGAAGCGCATGCGCCCCTGGTCGAGGCTGTGGATGGCCATCTCTTGCTCAAGCTGATGACCGAGCAGCGCGTGGTGCCCGGTTCCGTGGTGAAACGCCGCGTGGACGAGATTGCCGAGCAGATGGAGAAGTCCACCGGTCGCAAGCCCGGCAAGAAGATCATGAAGGAGCTCAAGGAGCAGGCGTTGCTGGAGCTGCTGCCCATGGCCTTCACCAAACAGTCGGTGACGCGCATCTGGGTTGCCCCGAAGCAGCGCTTGCTGATGGTGGACAGCGGCAGCCAGTCCAAGGCCGAAGAGGTTGTGACCATGCTGATCAAGGCGCTGGATGGCCTGGCACTGACCTTGGTGCAGACCGAGATGTCGCCAGCCGTGGCCATGACGCACTGGCTGGGTACAGGTGAGCCGCCTTATCAGTTCACGATCGACCGCGAGTGCGAGTTGAAGTCCACGGACGAGATGAAGTCCATCGTGCGTTATGCCCGCCACGATCTGGATACCGAGGAAGTCAAGCAGCACATCGTCAGCGGCAAGGTGCCCACGCGTGTGGCCATGACCTGGCGTGATCGCGTGTCCTTCATCCTGACCGAGTCCATGCAGCTCAAGAAGGTGGCTTTCCTGGACGTGGTGTTTGAAGGGCCGATGGCCGTCGCGGGCAAGATGGACAAGGGCGAGGCCTTCGATGCGGACGCGGCCATTGCCACGGGCGAGTTGATCGAGCTGATCCCCGATTTGCTGGAGGCGCTGGGCGGCGAACAGGTCATGGGCCAGGGTTCACCGGCACCGCTGGCCGAGGCGCCGGCATCGCCAGCCAGGACTGAATCTGCTGTGCAACCCAGGGAGCTGCATCCAGTGGCAGATCATGCCCCGCCGTGGGATGCCTGAGTAAAGGCAGTTGCCAGCGCTGCGCCAGGGCGGCTGAACAGCTGGGGTGGACGAGCTGGTCGTCCAGCGCGTTGAGGACCAGCATGGGCATGGCCGGCCTGGCTTTCGGCGCCCGGTAACGGGTGGCCGCCCAGAGCTGCCTCAAACCGTTGGCCGTGCTGACCGGGTGCTGCGCCCGAAGTTGCAGCCAATGTTGCAGCGTGGCTTGCGCGTCTGCCGGGTGGCGTGTGGTCATGGCCATGATGGCGCGCTCCCAGGCTTCGGCGCTGGCGCGTGTCAGCAGCAGCTTGAAGATCCGTGGGTAGTTGCGCGCCTGCAGCCTGTGCCAGAAGGGGCTGAAGGGGCGCAGGCTGGTGTTGATCAGCACGCAGCGCGTGAGCTCTTGCGGGTGCGCATGCGCCCAGGCCACCGTGACCATGGCCCCCAGCGACATGGCGACCACGTTGTAGGGCGGGCGGTGCCCTTGTTCGGCCAGCGCGGCCCGCAGCGCCTCGACCATGTCTTCCACCCGTGTCGGGCTGGTTTGAGCGTGCAGCTCGCCGTTGCCCGGCAGGTCCGGCGTCAGCAGTTCGCTGCCCGGTGGCAGGGCAGTCAGCAAGGTGGGCACGAACGCGCCCCAGTGGCCTTGTTCGCGGGTCAGGCCTCGCAACAGAATCCAGGTGCTCATCGGATCAAGCCTTTGTGTTTGCGGTGAGGCAGCTCCGGGTACCAGCGGGCCAGCGCCTGGCGGTGGTGCAAGTCACGCTCCTGTTCATCGGGTTGCCACCGGGCATGACTGGCCACGGCCCGCGTCATGAAATCCAGCATCGCCATGTGGCGCCGCAGCACGCGTTGTTGGCGATGCGCAATGAGCGGGTTGAAGATGCCGTGTCGGCTGAAGAGCTGGCGAGGGTTCTTCTTGACCCACAACCAGGAGCCCATCTCCAGTGTCAGGGGCAGGAAGACATGCTGTGGATGCTGTGCACGTGCCAGCAGATAGAGGTGGTCCCACAGGTCGCCGTGGGTGAGGTAGTGCAGGCTTTGCGGCTCGAAGACATAGCGGTGGTAGGCCTGGGCCTGGTCAAAGATGCGGTGCAGCGCATGCACCTCGGCCAGGTGGGCAATGGGCTCGCAGGTGTGTGCAAAAGGGAACCAGATGCGGTCTTGCACGCCGAAGCCGGAGTGGCAGTCGATGGCGGCACTGAAGGGACTGGTCAGCAGCCTGTGTTCAACGGTCTGGCACAGGGCGTAGCTTTCTTCCTGCATGGGCGCGTCTTTGGGGCCGCGGTACCAGGGCAAGGTGGCGCTCAGGCGCTGGCCACCGATGAGGAAGGGGGTCTCTTCCTTGGCTTCGATGGGTGCATTGCGCATGAGGTCCACGCCCTGCGGGTTGGCGCGTGTGCCTTGCCACAGGCCGCCCGGGTTGACCAGGGGCATGAAGACCAGCCGGACTTCGCCCAGCAGCGTGTGCAGCAGGCTGTCCCACTTCAGGCGGTGAACCAGGCTGCCCAGATAGGCCAGCACGACCTCGGCACCGATGCGCTCCAGCCCGTGCACGCCGCCAAAGAAACCGATGGCCGGCGCTGCAGGATCCGGGTTGCCCATGGTGACCGACAGCACGTCAAAGGTGTGCGAGCCCATCTGGACCTTGCACATGAGCTGGGTGTCCATGTGCGCGCCGCCCAGCTCGATCAGGCGATGCAGTTCATCCAGTTCAGGCAGGACAGATTGGGGCACGCTGTGGGTGACGTCGGGCGACGTGCTGGGGCAGTCGAACAAAACCCAGCAAGCTAGCCTGCTCAGATGTCAGGCGTGCGACAGGTGGCATACCCACCTTGTCACAGGTGTGTCACAGGCGCCTCTTACCGTCTCCATCCATTCGGACTCGGGAGTGCCAGCATGGCCCGTCATCACACCATTGGTCGTCAGGTTTTCAAGGTCGCCGTATTGAGCCTGGCCGCTTTGGGCGGGCTGGTTGAATGTGCGGCCTTGCTGCGTGCACGCCTGGCGGGGCAGAACTCGGTCGCGCGCCAGGGCTGATCACGCCGCGCGTCATCAGATATCGAACTGCTCGCCCGCCTCGGCGCCTGAAGCCATGTCGACCACCTTGCGTGTCAGTGGTGGCGCAAAGGTCTCGATGAAGCTGTACACGTAGTTGCGCAGGAAGGCCCCCTTGCGGAAGGCCAGGCGCGTCATGTTGACGGCGAACAGGTGGCCTGCGCCAAGGCCGCGCAGGTTGAGGTCGCGGTCTTCGTCAAAGGCGATGGCCGCCACGATGCCCACCCCCATGCCCAGCTCGACATAGGTCTTGATCACGTCCGCGTCCATGGCGGTCAACACGATCGAGGGTTTGATGCCATCACGCTTGAAGGCGTCGTCGATGTGCGAGCGCCCGGTGTAGCCCTCGTCGTAGGTGATGAGGGGGAACTGCGCCAGCCGCTGCAGGGTCAAGGGGTCACCGTCCAGCAGGGGGTGATTGGGCGGCACCACGACGGCGTGAGACCAGGTGTAGCAGGGCAGTGTCACCAGTTGCGGGTATTGCGCCAGCGACTCGGTGGCGATGCCGATGTCGGCTTCACCGTTGATCAGCATGTTGGCCACTTGCTGCGGCGAGCCTTGATGCAGGCTGAGCGTGACCTGAGGGAACATCTCCCTGAAATCCTTGACGGCCGACGGCAGGGCATAACGCGCTTGCGAGTGGGTGGCGGCAATCGACAGCGGGCCCACGCCATGCTCGGAGAAATCGCGTGAGGACTGGCGCAGGTTTTCGGCGTCTGTCAGCAGGCGCTCGATGATGGGCAGCACCTGCGCGCCCGGCTCGGTCAGGCCAGTGAGGCGTTTGCCGGCGCGCACGAACAGATCAATGCCCAGTTCTTCTTCCAGCTCCCGGATCTGGCGGCTGACGCCGGGTTGGGAGGTGTGCAGCGCATTGGCCACTTCCGTCAGGTTGAACCCACGGCGTACGGCCTCACGGACGGAACGCAGTTGCTGGAAGTTCATATGGGGTGTTTGTTAATGCGAAGACTGCATTTTCGTTATGCTTAATTATGAGTAAAACATATATTTACTTCTATGGATATATGAAAAGCGCGCAAGCTTGTGGCACTCAGAAAAGCTTGAGGCCCGCTTTGTAAACGATTGATACAGCATGGTGCCCGGCGGGGATCGCGGCTGCCCATCGGTGAGGTGGCTCAGGGCGGCTGGCCGACTCAATCGGGTCAGCATGCCGCTGCAATTTCCGAAGTTGCCGAGAAATCCTTCACGCGCCCCGTTCATCGACCACTGGACAGGCCTCGTGCGGTGTGACTTGCTGGGAACAGGTGTCCCACTTGTTCGGAGTCCGTCATGCAGGCAAAA
>Ga0265327_10002254_pt1 | contig 20835 bp, 17 predicted proteins | sample 41621metaG_FD_202089 | JGI IMG/M metagenome (GOLD analysis project Ga0265327, IMG submission 202089) | Rhizosphere microbial communities from Carex aquatilis grown in University of Washington, Seatle, WA, United States - 4-16-21 metaG | ecosystem: Host-associated > Plants > Roots > Rhizosphere...
ATTCTTCCCCCGGGGAGCAGTAGAAGTCGTAAAGGGAGGATCCGCTGGGGGCCTGTTCCGTGCCCTCCAGACCGGCGCCGAAGACATGGCTGCCGTCGTAGAAGAGCCGGCCGTCGGCGGTCAGGATCATGGTCGGGTAGAGCCCCCAGAACCAGGGATAGGTCTGCTGGACCTTGGAGCTGCCGAAGCCGACCCATTCTTCGCTGCTGTCCCCGTCGCTGCCGAGATTGCCGGGGCCGGTGTAGTAGTTCGTCTTGGTGCTGCCGACGCCGTGTTCGTTGAGGCCGCCGAAGGAGATCACGTCGCCGTTGCCAAGCTCGGTCGCGCTGGGATACCAGGTCCCGGCGAGCAGCGGGCCGGGTTCTCCCTCTTCGAGCTTTGATTTTGCTTCTTCTTTTTCGGGCGTCGATTTGACTTTTTCGTATTCGTTCTTTTCGATGTTGAAGATCCAGCTCGCGTTCTGGCCCTTGTATTCGGTGCTGGGCGGGTGACCGGGTTCTGTCGGCGGCGGGTAGGCGCCCGTGCCGCCGACGATCAGGACATTCCCGTTGGCGAGCTGCACGTGGCCCGAGCAGAAGACGTCCTTGGGCGTGACGAGCGATTTCCATTCGTTCGTCAGCGGGTCATAGAGGTAGGACTTGAATTCGCCTTTCAGGAAGGCTTCCTTGCTGTTGCCGGAGCCGGCCATCACGAGAAGCTTGCCGTTCTGCAGCAGGATCGCGTGGACCGATCTTGCTTTGACGGGCGTTTCCAGTACCTGCCAGCTCCCCGGACCGGGCGTTTCGCTCGCCGCCTGAGGCGCCGGCTTCGCGGGTGGCAGGACCGGGTCGATCTTCGTGGGCGGCTTCAGCGGCACGGCACTCAAGCTCAGGGCTGACGCCTTCACGCTTCCCTTCGCGCTCAGCGTGAGGGCGATCGACAGTCGATCGACGCCCGTCGGGATCGGGCGCAGCTCAACCGAATATGCCCTGGTCCGCTTGGCTTTGGGGAGCTGCTTCGCCGCGGCGTACCAGAGGTGCCAACCGGTCTTGGAATGCGTCAGGAACGAGATCTTCACCGCACCGGTCGAGCTCTGATAGCGCAGCGAGGCACGGTAGCTCCGCCCGGGCGTGACCGCTGTGGAGCACGCCGGGGTCTGGGCGATGCTCAGCGGACGGTGGTAGTGACCCGCGGCGAGAGCCAGCGACATGGCAGGACGAGCGGCGAAGCGAATCGAGTGAGCTCCAACCGAGACGTTTGCGTAGCAGCCCGTGTTCCTTGCCTGCGAGGCGAGCGGTACGGCGAGCGCGGCGGCCAGGATTGTGACGAGCATCGTCGGCAGGGCGACCCTCCGGTGACGGCCGAGAGTGGAGGGTGCAGGTTGATAAAAGTTCACGAGAGCTATCACAAGCCGTATTAGTGTCAACGATCCGGGGTAGGAGTTTTTCGCGCGCCTGAAAATCGAGTCGATGAGTCCAGAGCCCGACGTCTGCCTTTACCAATGAGCTACCAGAGCCGATTCAAGACCCTGATGGGTCCTCGCGACTTCCAGCACGGCCCACTGGCCGAGCCTTCCAGCCGCACTCGCAAACCCCTGGCACGGGGGGCGGGCGTGATTGGGCTCCTGGCAGCGTGCTGCCTGTTCCTCTGCACAGTATGCATTTCCGCCGCGCTCGGAGCTGAAACGCCGGCCGGACGCCCGGGGTCCTCGGCGCCGGCCCCCAACAACAGCGCCACGAGCAACCACGCGACGCTCGGATACGCCGCGGCGAGACCCCGCCACGGAGCGGGCGGGACCCGCCGCCAGAGGGCGGCGCGCCGCCAGAGGGCGGCACACCAGCACTCAAAGATCCCCTGCCGGCGCAAACGCCACTGCCGCAAAGCCAAACCGCCGGTCGGAGGTGGCGGCACCGGGCCCGAAACCGGAGGGGGGCCGATCGTGGTGCCGCCGGCCCCACCGGCACCGCCCGGAGGCGAAGGCGGCGGAGAAGGGCTCCCGGGGCCCGGAGGGCCTGCGGAACCCCTGCGTCTGTTCTCCACCTCGAGCGTCTTCAACCAGCTGCTTCCCGCCAGCCCCCCGTTGGCCGGTACCTCCTCGGCGATCGTGGCGGCTTTCCAACATCAGCTCGCGACGCACCAGGGCCACGTGGTCATCAATACGACGGAATGGAGCACCCCGGTCTACACGGTCGCCGCCGGCGCGCCGACGATTGCGCTGATCGGCCAGAGCTCAATCTGTCCCCGGCCCGGCGGTGTCTTTGCCGGTTTCCAGGCCCAGATCGAATCGGTCCCGCTCCCTGCTTCGGCATTGCCGGCCGCCGGGACGGACAAAGAGGTTGTCGTCTGGCAGCCATCGACGGGTCACCTCTGGGAGTTGTGGCGGGTGGTCAAAGAGGCCGGCCATTGGACTGCCTGCTGGGGTGGAGAGCTCGACGACGCGATGACGAGCGACGGCGTATTCCCCGCCCCATTCGGAGCGGGCGCGTCGGGGCTCTCGTTGCTCGGTGGCCAGATCCACATCGAAGACCTCGAACACGGCGCGATCAACCACACCCTTGAAGTTCTGCTCCCCGACACGAAGGCCGGCGAATTCGTCTGGCCGGCCGACCGCACCGACGGCGCATCGAACGCCTCGGATGCGATCCCCGAGGGCACGCGCCTGCGACTCAATCCCAGCCTCGATCTGAGCAGCCTCCACCTGAGTGCTCCGGGGCTGGTTATCGCAACGGCGCTTCAGCGCTACGGAATGATCGTCGGAAACACCGCCGGCGCGGTGGCGCTCTCAGCTCAGGATCCGACACCGTTGACGAGCCAGGGGAAGGCCAACCCCTACAACAGCCTGCTGCCTGCTCCCTTCGACACGTTGGACTCAGTGCCGTGGGACAAGCTCGAAGTCATCAGCCCTGCCTTCCGCGGCTGAGCCCAGGCTGAGCAGGGCGCTCACGGGGGCATGGGGCCCCCTCACCTATGGTTGTGGCTCGGTGATCGACCTCCACTGCCACGTCCTGCCGGGCATCGACGACGGCCCCAAGACGATCGAGGGGTCGCTGGCCATCGCGCGTGCCGCGGCGGCAGCGGGAATCGACACGCTGGTGGCAACCCCGCACGTGGCGGCCTCCTACGACAACGATGCCGCGACGATCGCCGGCCTGGTGGCCGACCTGTCCCTGCGCCTCGCCGATGAGGGCATCCCGATCACCGTCCTCCCGGGCGCGGAGATCGCGATCACCCACATTCCAGAGCTCGATCCGCAGCAGCTCTCGCTCCTGGGCCTTGGCGGGGGCCCCTGGCTGCTGGTCGAGCCACCCTTCAGCCCGGTCGCCCCGGGCCTCGAGGCGACCCTGCTCGACCTGCGCCGCCAGGGCCACCGCCTGGTGCTGGCGCACCCGGAGCGCTGCGCGGCCCTGCAGAAGGACCACGACGTCCTGCGCTCGCTGGCGGGAGCGGGCGTCCTGATGTCGATAACCGCCGGCTCGCTCGTTGGACGCTTCGGCGGAGAGGTTCGCCGGCATGCCCTGGCCATGGCCCGGGAGGGACTGATTCACAACGTCACCTCCGACGCCCACGACGACGTCCGCCGCGCACCGGGTCTCGCGGAGGAGATCGAGCACGCGGGCATGGGCCCGCTGACCGAGTGGCTCACAACGCTGGTTCCTCAGGCCGTTCTGGCGGATCAGCCGATTCCAGCGGCCCCTCCCAACCCCGTGGGGGGTTCGCGCGGGCCTAGGTTCTGGAAGCGGCGAAGCGGCTAGGCCAGCTTGGTGATCGCGATGATCATCCCGATCACCACAAAGACGACGATCGCGGCTTGAGTCCACATCCAGGTCGGAGACATCGCCCGACAGCCTAGCCGGACACTTGGGGGGAACCGGCGAGTATCGCTTGAGTCGTCTCTATCGTTGTCCGATACGTATGACGATGCCCATCCGCCAGCACAGGACCGCGCTGATGGTGGCCCTGGCGCTTGCGCTGGCGGTCTGCCTTGTCACGGGCGCGGCCGCCGCGCCACGCCGGGGAGCCCGCACGAGCTCGACAGCGCCCCTGGGCGGACTGAACGTGATCGGCCTCGGCTACAGCTCGACGCCGCCCGAAGCGGACCACTCGATCGCGGTCGCAAAGAGCGTCCGTGCGAGGGTCGTTCGTGTCGTTATCCCCTGGGCCGCCCTCGAACCGCGGGAAGGCCGCGGGGTCGACGCACATGCGCTGGCCTTCACCGATCGCCTGATGACAGACGCTGGAGCGGCTGGCATCAAGGTGATCATGACCGTCGAAAGGACGCCCTGCTGGGCATCCTCGGCACCGGCGAAGCTCCTGCGCAAATGCCGTCCTGACACGTTCAGCGGGGCGAACGCCTATCCGCCTCGGGATACCGCCACCTACGCGGCGATCGTCGCGTTCCTGGCCCGTCGTTATGGCAGCGGCCTGGCTGCGCTCGAGGTCTGGAGCGAGCCCGATCAGGTCAACGAAGCCTATTTTGCGGGCCCCGACAAGATCGCTCGCTACACAGCTCTGCTCCGCGCCGCCTATCCCGCGATCAAGCAGGCCGACCCTTCGGTGACCGTTCTGGGCGGGTCCCTGACCGGCTCGAACGGCCTCTTCCTGAAGGCCCTCTACGCAGCCGGGATCAAGGGCTTCTACGACGGGCTGTCCGTCCACTACTACAACCTGACCCTGGCTTCGGTCCGCTCGATCCACCAGGTCCAGGTGGCAAACGGCGACAACAAGCCGCTCTGGCTCGATGAGTTCGGCTGGACCAGCTGCTGGCCGCGCCACCACTCCCAGCAGGAACAGGGCTGTGTCACCCGGGCGACACAGGCGCTCAACCTGACCAACACCTTCCGTTCGCTGGCTCGTGTCCCCTATGTGGCGGCGGCGGTCGTCTACAAGCTCGAGGACTCTCGCAGCGAAGACTTCGGCCTTCTGTCCGAACACGGCCTTCGCAAGCCCGCATTCGCCGGCCTGTCCCGTGCCCTGGCCTCCCCCTTCGGCAGCATCAGCGCCGTCAGCCTCAACCTGCGCCGCAGCGACTCGCACGTCGTGGCCAGCGGATCCGGCCCTGTCGGCGACTTCATGCAGCTCGAAGTCTTCCAGGGCTCGACCCTCCGCTTCAGGGCGCTGTTCACGCTGAACCGGTTCAACCGCTTCACCGTCAGCCTTCCGTCGGTCCTCGGGACCAGCGGCCTGCGGGTGCGGGTGTTCCAGTACTGGATGGGCCCCGGCCGGGCCACCCAGCGAAGCATCTGAGCTGAGCGCCTACTCGGCGTGGCGGAACAGCGCCAGGACTGTCAGGGCCAGGATCTTAAGGTCCAGGCCCAGCGACCAGTTGGCGATGTAGTAGTTGTCCCACTCGACCCGCTCGGCCAGCGAGGTCTGACCGCGAAGGCCGTGAACCTGGGCCCAGCCGGTGATGCCCGACTTGACGCGGTGACGATCGCCGTAGCGGACGATGTCCTGGCGGAACAGCTCCACGAACTCCGGCCGCTCGGGACGGGGGCCAACCAGGCTCATGTCGCCCCGGAGGACGTTGAGAAGCTGAGGCAGCTCGTCCAGCGAGGACCGGCGCAGGAACCGGCCGACCTTGGTGCGGCGGTCGGCGCCCTCAACGCCACCGGGGGCGATGTCGCCGGCGAGCAGGAAGTCGAGCGCGCTGGTCTCCTCCCGGTTCTCCTGGCCATCGCCGGGAGCGGCCCGCATGGAGCGGAACTTGTAGAAGTCGAAGATCCTGCCGTCGCGTCCGACCCGGCGCTGGGTGAACATGATCGGCCCGGGGGAGCTGAGCCTCACGGCCAACGCGATGAGGGCGATCAGCGGGGCCAGCAGGATCAGAAGGGTCAGAGCCAGAACCCGGTCCAGGCCGTGCTTGACGGCGAACTGCACACCCTTTGGATCGACCGCCTTGAAGGAGAGCAGGGGCAGGCCGCCAACCGTGTCGTAGCCGACTCGATCGTTGATCGTGTCGAACATGCGCGGGACCACTGAGACCTCCACGCCGAGCTCGTGGCAGTGCTGGATGAGGCGGCTGACGCGAGCGTCGGCAACGGAGGAGAACGCGACGATCAGGTGCCTCACACCGGTCCGTTCGACCGTCGTTTCGAGGTCCTCGACGGTGCCGAGGACCGGGACGTCCCGTCCCCCCACCTCGGCCACCGAACGGGGGTCCTCATCGAGGAAGCCGATCGGCGTCAGGCCGTACTCGGGATGGCTCTCGAGCCGTCGGGCAACCTGGGCGCCGACCATCCCGGCACCCATGATCAGCACCGGCTTTCCGACGAGGCGGTTGGCACGGGCCCAGCGCTGAAGGTACGAGAGCGCCGCCCGGCCCAGGCTGACGGCGATCAGCGAGAACAGCCATGCCCGCAACCAGTCGCTCTGGTTCGGCACCTCTCCGTTGGCAAACATGCCCAGGACAGCGACGGCCATGGCCCCCACTGAGACTCCGCTGATGACGGGCACGATCCCGTCGAGGACCAGGGCCCGCAGCCGCGTCCGGTAGATCCCCCGCAGCTGGAACAGCGCGGTGACGAGCAGGGGCATCGCCAGCAGGGGCGCCTGGCCGGGACTGGCGTTGAAGACGTTCCCGATCCCGCCGAGCGCGGCGACCATCGCCAGACAGAGCATCGCGAAGTCGACCGTTCGGCGGACGACGCCCCAGCCATACCCCTCCAGCGCCCACTGAAGGGGCCCGCGGAAGACAGCATCGGCCGCCGCCCTGGGCCAGGGCGCGTCGTGCGTCAGCTCCGTCCGGAGGGGGAGCGTGGTGGATGTCTGGCGGGTGATTCTCGGTTGGTCCATGAAGAGTGGCGATTCCCTGCCCCTACGGGGTTTCTCGGGTCCTGACTGTCATCCCTTTAGCCGATTCGGGGTACTAGGGCGTTCTACGCGTCAGCCGGCGGGTCAGGACACCCGTCAGCACCAGCGCTGTCAGCCCACAGACTATGAGAAGAACGTCCCCGCCGGATAGCCCCAGGGTGCCCTGGGACGAGCTCGACGTGACTCGTGCCAGGCTGGTCGCCGGAACGACTTCGGCGGGTGCCGTCGGTGCGCCCTTCCCAGCTTCCCCGCTGCCCTTTCCGTTGGCGCCGTGCGAATGCTTGGCGGCGCCCTTCGAGGAGCCCGATTTCGACTGTTTGGACGTCGTGACGGTCAGTTGGCTGGCCGATGGGCTCCCCGACGCGCCCGATGACGAGCCACCGCCCGAGGAGTTGACCAGCGTGGAGCCGATGAGCGTCTGACTTCCCTGACCGGGACCTCCATATCCGCTGAGCAGCGGGTTGGCCGAGGCAGCCGAGGGCAGCGCGAGGGCGAGCACGAGCAACGCCGTTGCAGCTGAGGTCCTGCCGATAGGGGTCCTATATCTGACGCTCATGCATCCCTGCCTTGCGAGTGGCGCGAGCGCTTCACCCGCGATTAGCTGTCCGTGGTCCAACTATTGCCCGTTTCTACGCCTTCAACACAACCGCGTGGGCGTTTTCAGCGGATCATCCGCAAGCATCCTCAACGTAGCGCACCAAGCGGCTGTGCAGAGCCGGTTTCAATGCACTTATCGGCACGATCGTCAGAATCGCTGACCCTCGAGCAGGATCGCCCGGTTGAAGCCCTGGACGCTGAGCTGCTTTCCCTGCCGGGTCAGGTGGAGCGCTTCGACGGTGAGGGGGTCCCGCGGATTCAGTGCGACCGCCCGTTCCAGGCGCGCTATAGCCGGTGCCTGTTCCCCTCTGTTTGAGGCGATCACGCCGAGCTCGAGCGTCGCATAGGCGCCGTTCGGCGTTCGCGAGAGGGCTTTGCTGAATTCCTTCCGGGCCCGTTCGAGCTGGCCCAGGCGTATGGCGATGCTGCCCGCGACGAGATTGGCCTGGTCGCTCAGCGGGTTCAACCGGGAGGCGGTCTTCAGCTGCGAATAGGCCGTGGAGGGCGAGCTGGTCCAGCTCTTGGCTGCGCGCTGGATCTCCAGCTGGCTCAGCCAGGGCCCCGCAAACGAGAGCGCCATTACAAGGCCGAGGGCCACGGCCAGCCCGAGCGCTACGAGCCGGAGAGGGCCCTGGCGGCGGCCTCCCTCGCCTGCCGGCTCATCCGAGGAGCCCGTGCCCTCCGGCTCATCCGAGGACCCTGAGGCGGCAGGCGTACCGGTCCCACCCGGGCTTGGAGCCAGCGAGCAGGCGAGCCCGAGTAACGCGAATGCGGGGGCGCCCAGACCGGCGAACTCCCAGAACCAGTCGAACGAGCCGTGGACGACCCAGTAGGCGAAGGCGGCAACGGCCCCGGCCGATACGGCGCGAGCGAGCGGATCGGGGCTGCGTATCGCGCGCGCCGCGACGGCCAGAGCGGCGAGGAGGCCGGCGATCGCGAGCAGGGAACCGAGAAGGCCCGACTGGCTCAGCGTCCGCAGCTCGACGCTGTGCGGGTATCGGGGGGTCTCGCTGCTGCGGCCGTGAACCAGATACTGCTGTTGAAAGTTGTCGGCGCCGATCCCCGCGACGGGATGGGCGGCGAATTCGTTCAGAGCGACCCTGAAGAAGTCATAGCGGTTGCTTCCCAGCCCGCTGAGGAGCCGGTCGCCGCTCGTGCTGTTGGCCCCGTAGCCGCCTTTGAAGGTGTCCCAGCCGTGTTCAACACGCGTGCGGGGATTGCCGGACGCCACGAGCCCCGCGGCGATCACAAGCACGAGGGCGCCCAGCGCCACGGCTCCCGTGGCCCGGTGCAGGCGCCGCGCCGAGGGCTCGGGGAGGGTGCGGCGCGACTCGATGGCCGCACCGGCGGAGACCACGACGGCAACCGCCGCGGAGGAGAGGAGCGTCGCGAGGACCGCATGGTGGAGCGTCCCGGCAACGACCTGTTCGCGGCTGAGACGGTCGCCGACGTGCAGCACCGCCGGCGCGGAGGCGGCGATCCCCGCGCCGACCGGCACGAGCATGGCGAATGTCCTGGTGCGTTCCGGTAGCAGGAGGAAGACCGCCACGAGCATCACCGGCGTCGCATAGAGCGAGCCGCGGCTCTGGCTGAGGAGGGCGACCTCGGCGAGCAGCACGGCCGAGCCGGCGAGCACCCCCCGGAGCGCCCAGGGGAGGCGTGGGCTGCGTGCCATCAGGACCGCGGGCCAGAAGGCCATCAGCCACTGGGCGGCGTTGGCGTTGGCGTAGCCGCTCGGGTAGACCAGCCTCCCTCCCGGCAACAGCCCGTTCAGCTGAGCCGAGGCGGCCGCGTCGATGTGGAGCAGGGCGAACAGCGCCAGGCAGCTCAGCGCGAGCGTCCAGGCGCCCAGCAGTATGGCGGCGGTCAGGGGCTGCTGGCGCCAGCCGGCGAAGAGCGCGAAGACGAGTAGATAGAGCAGTGTCCGATTGGCCCCTTCCCAGGCATCTCCCGGAGCCCCGGCCCAGAGGATCGACAGGTAGCTGAGAGCCGTGAAGGCGGCCAGGCAGCCAAGGGCCACACGGGTGCCCAGAGGCATTTCGGCTAGCCGCTCACGGAGCAGAACCGCCGTGATCGCCAGCAGGCCGAGGATGAGCAGTCCGCCGGGCGCCCAGTGGGTCACGGGGTAGCCCGACTGGTCCGTCGCCCACAGGAAGAACAGTGCGAGCGCGACGAACGCAGGCACCGTCGCCGGCGCGCTTCGGAGCGACGCCGTGAGCTTGGCCGTCATCGGGCCCACAATAATCCTCGAGGTGGAGGACTCCGACAGCCTGATCGACTTCTACGAGGATGCCTACTCGAGCCCCGGCTCGGAGTGGACCGTCTACGCCGACTGGCGCACGCTCAGCGCGGTGGGCAAGGCCGAGCACGTGATCGAGCTCTGCCGCCGGGTGGGGCTGCAGCCACAAAGCACCCTCGATGTTGGCTGCGGCGATGGCGCGCTGATGGAGGAGCTGCACGCCCGCGGCTTCGGCGGCCGGCTGGTGGGCATGGAGATCAGCGGGGCGGCGGCGAGGATCGCGGCCGCCCGCCCGGCCGTCGACGACGTCGGCACCTTCGACGGCGTCACGCTGGGACTGCCCGACGGGTCGTTCGACCTGGGTGTCCTCTCACACGTTCTCGAGCACACCACCGACCCGCCTGCGCTGCTCGCCGAGGTGGCCCGTGTCTGCAGGGCCGTCGTCTTCGAGGTTCCACTGGAGGCGAACCGCTCGGCGCGCAGGCCGGCGAAGCGGGCCCACGCGCAGGAGATCGGCCATCTGCACCGGCTCGATCGCGCAGCCGCTCGCCGGATCGCCCTGGACGCGGGGCTGCGCCCGGCCGCGGAGCTGGCCGACCCGCTGGGCCTGGAGGTGCAGCGCTTCTTTGCCGACACGCCTGCCCTACGGGCGAAGGCGACGGCCAAGTGGGCCGTGCGCAGCGGAGCTCACCGGGCGGCCCCGGGCCTCGCCGAGCGCCTGTTCACGGTGCACTACGCGTGCCTGTGCCTGCCTGCGGACGCGTAGCGCCGGCCAGGAGCAGGCCCAGGATCTTGCCCATCAGCTCGTCGGGTATGGCCTCAGGGTCGGCCAGCTTCTGCCTGGCGATGCCGTCTGCCAGCGCGTCGATCGCGATCGCGAGCTCCTCGGCCGGCATTGTCAATTCGAGATCGAAGTCCCTGACCCCGTCGACGATCAGCTCCGTCAGCGTCCTGCGCACCTGAGCGAAGCGCTGGGCGACCTTCGGGCGAACCTGCGGATCGCGGACCCCGTAGGCCCAGAACTCCATGAACAGGAGCAGCAGCTCGGGCTCGCGCTCGATCGTCGTCATCCACTGCCGTGCGCCACCGGCAGCGCGCTCGGCGACCGAGGCCCGCGCGCGGACGGCCTCGCTGACCTGCCGGGCGTGCTCTGCGATCTCGCGCTCCATCAGAACCAGGAAGAGGTCCTCCTTGCCCTCGAAGTTCGAATAGAGGGCGCCCGTCGAGAACCCCGCCTCCGAGGCGATCTCCTCGACCGAGGCGCCGTGGAATCCGCTGCGGGCGAAGACGCTGCGGGCTGCAGCCAACAGCCGCTCCCGGGTGTTCGCCCTGCTCTGCTCGCGAGTCATGCGGCTCGCCGCGGGCACGGGGACGGGGTTCCAGGCGTCGGCCGGCGTGGAGGCTCTGCTCATGGGGACATCCTACTTGCCAGAACGAACGCTATTCCGATAACGTCCATTATCCATTCCCGAGACGGAGGCGATTCGATGGCGGGCGCAACCAGCTCCACTCAGACCGGCGAGAACAACGTCGCGAGCCTTCCGGCTGACGCGATCTCCTACGAGGACCTCTACGCGCGCTGGGAGCGGGGGAACTGGTCCGCGATGGAGCTGGACTTCACCGAGGACGCTCGTCAGTGGCGTGAGGACTTCACAGAGTTCGAGCGCCAGGCAGCCCTCTGGAACTACTGCCTGTTCTTCTGGGGTGAGGACGCCGTCGCGGACAACCTCTCGCCCTACATCGACGCGGCCCCCCGGGAGGAGCAGAAGTACTTCCTGACGACCCAGCAGGTCGACGAGGCGCGCCATGCCATCTTCTTCAGGCGCTTCATGCAGGAGGTCTGCGGTATCGGGGACGGCTCGGCGGCCAGCGGCCTGCAGGCGATCAAGCCGCAGCTGACCTCGGGGTTCCGCAAGATCTTCGACCGCCTCGACACGATGGCCGACGAGCTCCGGGCGGACCGCTCCCCGGCCAAGCTGGCCGCGGCGGTGACGCTCTACCACGTGGTCATCGAGGCCGCCCTGGCCCAGCCGGGCCAGCACTTCATCTGCGGCTACCTTGAGCGCCGCGATCAGCTTCCGGCGTTCCGCGAGGGGATGGCGAACATCGCCGCGGATGAGCAGCGCCACATCGGCTTCGGCGTGAAGCTGCTCTCGGACCTCAACCGCGAAGACCCCGTCGGCGTTCCGAAGGCGGTCGCCAAGCTGCTGCGCGAGGTGACCCGCTACACCTCCCAGGTCCTGATGCCTCCAGGCTGGGATGAACGCTATGTGACGACCTTCGGCGCCACCTTCGACGACGTTGGCGTGGAAGGCCTGACGTCGATGAGCACCAAGCTCCGCTCGGCGGGACTTGCCCTCGAGACCCTGCCGGGGCCGCCCCTGATCCCGCCGGGTCTGACCCCGCTCGAGACCTCGCAGCGGGGGCGAGCCCTGGCGAAAGCAGGGATCATCGGCGTGAAGGAAGGCCCGGCCGGGCGCGATCCCGAGACCGTCGCGCTGTTGTTCGACACGATCCGCCGGCAGGTCAATCCGGGGCACGGGCTGAGCAGCCCGATGACGCTCCAGTGGGAGTTCAGCGATCCCGACATCCCCGCCTGGCATCTGCGGGTGAACAACGGCTCGAGCACAGTTGAACAGGGCACCTCCGCTGAGGCCGACGTGCGGCTGCGACTCTCATGGCAGGACTGGGTGGACATCGTCGGCGAACGCCTGGACCCTCTTCGCGCCATGGCCACCGGGCGTCTGCGACCTCGGGGCAACCCCCTCGCGCTCGCGCGGATCGGCAGGATCTTCCCCCGCTCCTGAGATCTACCCCGGGCCGAACTCGTGCGCGGCCGCACCCGCCGAAGCGGTGGCGGACGCGGCCGAGGCCGTGAGCCCACCGGCCTGAGCCCCCGCCGCGCTCCGGGGCGAACTCGGCGCGGCTGGGGGCTTCGGCCGGCCACCGGCGCGAGCAGGCTCGAGACCGAACTCGCGGACGGCGGTCACCGGGCGGGCGGCTGAGCGCCCGCGGACCACCGGCTGCGCCACCGTCTTGATCGCGGCGGCCGGCGCGGCCGTTTGCGCGGCTGGACCCGCGATCCTCCCCCGGCCCGAGGCGGGAGCCGCCCGATTCCGCGAGGGATGGGCGGGCGGCCCCTTCGTCACCTGAATGCCGACACAGCCGGCGCCGACACCGACCGCCACGAGACACCCGACGGCGAGCTTCGCGCCGAAGGGCCCTCCCGCGAAGGCCAGCCCCCCTCCTCCGGCGCCTGACAATGCACCGGCGCCGGAGGCACTCGCACCGGAACCGGCGCCGGCGAGCCCGGCAAGGGCGAGGCGCGCCCCCGGAAGAAGTGTCGGCGGCAGCGCCACCGCGATCCCACGCAGCGAGACGACGTAGGCCCGGCAGGAGGGACAGCGCCGGTGATGGCTCAGCGCGACGCGGTAGCGCTCGCCGTCGCGGTCGAGGATGCCGTAGGCAAGTGCCCGCATCAGCGAACCCTGACTGTCACACCATTCTCCGGCGTCGATCACGCGGGCAAGCTCTCCCACCTTGCCCGATACGCCCGGGTCGCCGGCGCCCTGGCCCTCCATCAGCTTTCGCATCCGCCCCTCGCTGATCCCCATCTCGGCGGCCGCCTCAGCGCGCGACAGCCCCTGCAGGTAGCAGAGCGTGGCAGCCTGGCGCTCGCGTCGATCGAGCCGGCCGGACAGGCCCTCGAGCAGCCTCCCGAGGCGGATCCGGTCGTCCAGCTCGCTCGCCAGGTCGTCCTCCACACCGACTTCGGCCTCGGCTGCCGACCCGGAATCCAGCTCGCCGGCTCCGCGGAGCCGAGATCTCGAGCGGTGCTCCTCGACCGCCCTGCGGTAGGTGACCAGCGTCAACCAGGCGACGGGGCTCTCGATCGGCTGCTCCTCGAGGACCGCCGCGTAGAGCCCCTGCCATGCCAGCGCGTAGGCGGCCTCGACATCGCCGCCATCGAGCTCGATGCCACTCGCCCGAAGCCGAGCCACCACGGACGAGATGACGCGTGCCCGCATCCGCTCGAACTCCCCTCGCAGCAGTCGCTCGGCCCGATAGCGACGAAGGAATACGGGACTCACGCCGGGAGAGACTACAAGTGTGAATTTCTGTCGCTGTTCCGTTTTTCGGAACTCGCGAGTTTTTTCCTTTGCGGCTCGGCCAGCCGGGGTGCCTATATGTGACTCCCCCACCGTGGCGCTATTTGAGCGTTCAATCGGCGGGAGCACTCCGACTCTGTCCGGCCCTCTGCGCTGAGCCCGCAAGTCGGGGGCAGTCCGAGGCCTGACGGCCAGAAAACGGCTTGTTCAAGGGCTTCCCGGGGATACGCGGCTTCTCCCCCAGACGGGTTCGCGACTGAACGGAGGGGATCCCACCGCGAACGTTTTTGCCGTTCATTCGCTGAACGCGCTTTGGGGACCGTCGGGCGATTGTGGCGAGGCCGGACGTTCCGGATCATGGTTTTTCACTCACCCCGGGCGTATTTCGGGTTGGGGTTTTTTCTAGCCACGGACATGGAGAACTCGGTGCTTCGCCTCAATTCCAAGGATGGACAGGCGTGCTTCCGAGGCAACAGCACACTTGACGAGTCACCCGCCGTCTCGCGTGAAGTTCGCCTCGCGATAGCTCGCGCAAAGGAGGGTGACCGCGATGCGGTTCGCTTTCTATACGTGCGTTATTCGGACAACGTCTACGGCTACGTGCGCAGCATCGTGCGTGACGAAAAGGACGCCGAAGACATCACCCAGCACGTCTTCATGAAGTTGATGACGGTGATCTCGCGTTACCAGGAGTGCGGCGTCCCGTTCTCGGGTTGGCTGCTGCGGGTCGCGCGCAACGCCGCACTGGACCACCTTCGCCGCCACAGGGCGATCCTCACGGAGGAGCCGATCGGCGTCGACGGACACGTGGACGACGGTGACTTCGACCGGGCCCGCAACCTCAAGAGCGCACTCGACGCGCTTCCCGAGGAGCAGCGCAACGTGGTCGTGATGCGCCACGTGATCGGCCTGACCCCGCCGGAGATCGCAGAGCGGATGGGCCGCTCGGAGAGCTCGATCCACGGCCTGCACCACCGTGGCCGTCGTGCTCTGCAGCAGGAGCTCCTGCGTATGCAGGCCGGCCCCTCCACGACCGAAGCGGTGGTGTGAGACTCCAATGTCGGCAGTAGCCCCGAGGGACAACACAGGTTCTCCCGGCGACTACGTCCGTGAGGTCGCCTTCACACAGATGGACCGCCACGACCCGGCACTGCTCGAGGAGCTGCTGGGCGTGGTGCGCGAAGTCGCCGAGCAGGGTGCCTTCACGCTGGGCCACCACGTCGAGGCCTTCGAGCAGGAGTTCGCTGCCTACTCCGAGAGCGAGTTCGCGATCGGCGTCTCCTCGGGCACGGAGGCGCTGACGCTTTCGCTCAGGGCGCTCGGCATCGGGACGGGTGATGAGGTGATCCTCCCGGCGAACTCGTTCATCGCCACGGCTGAGGCTGTCAGCGCCGCGGGGGCCACCCCCAGGCTGGTGGATGTCGACGCGGACTCGCACCTGATCACCGCCGAGGCGATCCAGGCCGCCATCGGCCCGAAGGTCCGCTGCGTCATCCCGGTCCACCTCTACGGGGCGACCGTTGACATGGATCCGATTCTGACGCTCGCCTCTGAAGCCGGCATCAGTGTGCTCGAGGATGCCTGCCAGGCGCATGGAGCGCGCTACAAGGGCCGCCGTGTTGGAACCCTGGGCGACGCGGGCTGCTTCAGCTTCTACCCGGCCAAGAACCTCGGCGCCTGGGGTGACGGTGGCGCCGTCGTGACGGGCACCCCCGAGCTGGCCGCCCAGGTCCGACTGCTTCGTGCGCATGGTGAGGGGCCCCGCTATCACCACCAGGTGGTCGGTGTGACGGGTCGCCTGGACGCACTGCAGGCCGCCATCCTGCGCCGCAAGCTGACACGACTGGACGGCTGGAACGCCGACCGCCGGCGAATCGGCGAGGCGCTGCGCCACGGCCTGGACGGCGCGGTGGATCCGGTCCGGCTGCCGTTCGCCGAGGCGGACCACGTGTACCACCTGTTCGTCGTTCGCTGCGCCGACCGCGACGGGCTGCGCGAGCACCTCCAGAGTCGCGGCGTTGCCAGCGCGATCCACTACCCCGTTCCGATCCACCGTACCGGCGCCTACGAGGCTCTGGGACTCGGCGCCGGGAGCCTTCCGGTGAGCGAGCGGCTGGCCGGCGAGATCTGCTCGCTGCCGATCTTCCCGGGGATGAACTCGGGAGAACTGGCTCACGTCCTCGACTCGGTCGCCTCCTGGGAGGGCGGTTTTGCAGGTTCTGCAGAGCCCGCACAAGACCAGGCGCACTCGCCGCGTTGATTCGAACATATGAGCGTCGCCCCGCCACAACCACGTAAGCGAGGACATCTGGCTGTGGTGGAGCAGAGTGCCCCGCTCCCGACCTCCTCCCGTGTCCGCGCAGGCCTGATCGCAACGGCTCGCAGGACGCTCGACCTGCTCGTCGCGGGCACCGTCCTGCTCGTGCTGGCGGTGCCCCTGCTACTGATCGCGATCGCGATCAGGATCGACTCGGGCGGCCCGGCGCTGTTCCGCCAGCAGCGGGTGGGACGCGACCGCCGCACCTTCACGATGCTCAAGTTCCGCACGATGTACCGCGACGCCGATGTGGCGCCGCACCGCGAGTACGTGCGCACTCTGATCGACGGCGAAGACAACCGGCACGGCGGCGAGCTCTACAAGCTCTCGGTCGACAATCGAATCACTCGCGTCGGCGGATTCCTGCGCCGCTGGAGCCTCGACGAGCTCCCCCAGCTGATCAATGTCCTGTTCGGCCAGATGGCCCTCGTCGGCCCTCGGCCGGTCATTCCCTACGAGGTCGAGATGTACCCGGACGCCTATCTGCGCCGTTTCAAGGTCAAGCCGGGCCTGACAGGCCTCTGGCAGGTCAGTGGGCGCAACGAGCGGACCTATGACGAGATGGTCCGCTTCGACATCGAGTACGCCGAGTCGGCATCGCTGATGCTCGACCTGCGGATCCTAGCCAAGACGATGCCGGTGGTTCTGCGCCGGCAGGGAGCTGCATGACCATGCCCAGCGGATCCACCAGGACCACCATCGAAGCCCCTCGCGGCGAGACGCTCGCGAACCACTCCATCCTGCACCGCCAGCCGCGAATCGGCACGGCGCTTGTCGGCTACGGGTACTGGGGCCCGAATCTGGCGCGCAACATCGCCGAGTGCGAGGGCCTGCGCCTCGAGGCTCTGGTCGAGCTCGATCGCAAACAGGCTGCGACGTTCCGCGGACGCCACCCGGGCGCAAGGACGGTCAACACGCTGGACGCCGTCCTGGCCGATCCGGCGGTCGAGGCCGTGGTCATCGCCACCCCGCCTCACACACATCACGCGCTCGCCAAGCGGGCACTCGAAGCCGGCAAGCACGTGCTGGTCGAGAAGCCGCTGGCGACGACGCTCGACGATGCCCACGAGCTGGCCGAGATCTCCGAGACGGTCGGCCGGGTCCTGATGCCGGGCCACACCTTCATCTACAGCCCTGCCGTCAACACGATCCGCGACCTGATCCGCAACGGCGTCGTCGGGGACGTCCACTTCGTGACCTCCTCGCGCATGAACCTGGGCAAGTACAACGACGGCGGCGTCGTCTGCGACCTCGCCCCGCATGACCTCTCGATCCTCCTCTACTGGCTCGAGCAGCCGATCGTGGAAGTCGCGGCCTCCGGCTCGAGCGTCCTCAAGCAGGGGGTCTCAGAGACGGCCTTCATGACGCTGACCTTCGCCAGCGGGCAGACGGCCAACGTGCAGATCTCCTGGCTTGCGCCGCGCAAGGTTCGCCAGATGATCGTCGTGGGCAGCCAGCGGATGGTCCAGTACGACGACACCGCCTCCGATGAACCGGTCCGCATCTACGACCGCGGCATGGACATGCTGCCTCCGACCCCGGCCAACTTCGGCGAGCACCAGCTGATCTACCGCACCGGTGACGTGATCATCCCGCGGGTCGAGCCGCAGGAGCCGCTGCGCCTGGAGCTCGAAGACTTCGCCCACTCGATCAGGACCGGCGAGGAACCGCGTTCGAACCTCGCACTTGGGATCGAGATCGTCGCGGCCGTCCAGTCCGTACAGGCCTCGATGCGCGGTGCGGGGATGCCGCTGGCCATTCCGACCCTGGCCAACCGGGCCGCCGCCTAGGAGGAGAGATGGAAAACCCGACGACAGACACCGGCACGGCCGCGAAGCACCGTGTGCTCTCGGTGATCGGCGCCCGTCCGGAGATCATCCAGGCCGCCCCGGTCTGCGAGGCGCTCTCGGGCGTCGTCGAGGAGATCCTCGTCCACACCGGCCAGCACTACGACGACGCGATGTCCGAGAGCCAGATCCTGGCGACCCGGCTGCCGCGCCCGGACCACAACCTGGGGATCGGCTCGCGCTCGCGCGAGGAGCAGCTGGCCCTCGGCCAGTCACGGCTCGAAGGCCTGATCGAACGAGAGCGCCCCTCCGCCGTGATCGTGCGGGGCGACACCAACGCGACCCTCTCGGGGGCACGGGCAGCCGCGACGATGGGGGTGCCGCTCGTCCACATCGAGGCGGGCCTGCGCTCACGCCGGATGGACATGCCCGAGGAGGGCAACCGGATCGAGACGGACCGCCTCTCCCAGGTTCTCTGCGCACCCGGCCCGGGCGCCCGCAAGAACCTCATCGACGAGGGCGTGGGCGGCGAGATACACGTGACGGGAGACCCGCTCTGCGACACGCTCGAGAGCTGGCGCTCGCAGGTCCAGCCCGCCGGTGATGGCGACTACATGCTGGCCACGGTGCACCGCAACTACAACACCGACGACCCTGACCGCCTGGCACTGGTGCTCGAGTGCCTGGGGCGCTCGAACCTGCCGGTGATCATGCCCCTGCACCCCCGCACCCAGGCTCGGATCGATGCGTGGAACCTCGAGGTTCCCGAGGCGATCGAGCTGATCGCACCCGTCCCCTACACCCGCATGCTCGAGCTCGAGCGCGGTGCCGGGGCGATCGCGACCGACTCGGGCGGCGTCCAGCGGGAGGCCTACCTGTGGGGAGTCCGCTGCCTGACCCTGCGCGAGGAGACCGAGTGGACCGACACGGTCGCCACCGGTTGGAACACGCTCGTCGGCGTGGACCCGGACGCCTTCGAGGCGGCTCTCGCGACAGCGCTCCCGCAGGAGCGCCCGCAGATCTTTGGTGACGGCCACGCCGCCCAGCGGATCGCCCAGATCGTCGCCGAGCTAGTGGGAGCGGCTCCCGCCGTCTCCCCGGACCAGCTGTCCCTGATAACCGACCCCGAGGTGGTGGCACGATGAAGCAGCTCAACGTCGCATTGATCGGGGTCGGACGGATGGGCTCCTACCACGTCGAGACATGGGAGCGTCTCGCCGACGCCCAGCTCGTCGCCATCGCCGACCCGGATGAGGCCACGGCACGCCAGCGCATCGGGCGTCGCCCGATCGACTGGGTTGCCGACTACCGCTGGCTGCTCGAGCGCGAGGACGTCGACGCCGTCTGCGTCTGCGTCCCCTCCGAGCACCACGCCCGTGTCGCGCTCGACGCGATCGCCGCCGGCAAGCACGTATTCGTCGAGAAGCCCATCGCCACCGCACTGGAGGACGGGCTTCGCATGGCCGCGGCCGCGCGCGTCGCACAGGTCAAGCTGATGGTCGGGCACATCGAGCGCTTCAACCCGGCCGTGGGCAAGCTCGCCGAACTGGTCGCCGAAGGGCGCATCGGACGGGTCTTCCGCGCCCACTCCACCCGCGTCGGGCCGCTGCCCACCCGCATCATGGACACCGGCGTGGCAGTCGACCTGGCAACGCACGACCTGGACCTGATGCAGTTCGTCCTCGGGCGCAACATCACAAGCATCTTCGCCGAGGGAAGCCGCTTCGTTCACCCCAGCCAGGAGGACCTGATCTCCTGCCTGCTGCGCTTCGGCGACAACGGCCCCATGGGCCTGCTGGACGTCAACTGGCTGACGCCCGAGAAGAAGCGTGAGATGACGGTGATCGGCGAGTCCGGGATGCTCAGCGCCTCCTACCTGACGCAGGACGTGTGGTTCACCGAGTCGACCGGGGCGCCGACCGAATGGGGCGACCTCGCCCGTGTCCGGGGCGACGCCGAGGGCGCCTCGCTGCGTTTCGCGCTCCCCAGGATCGAACCGCTGCAGGCCGAGCTCCAGGCGTTCACCTCGTGCGTGCTGGACGACACACCGGAGCCGGTCAACGCCGAAGAAGGCTGCCGCGCCCTGGCCGCCGCCCTGGCGGTCCGCGACTCCGCGGCCAACGAACGAACCGTGAGATTGCTCGACACCGCCGGAAGCCGCCCGCTTCAGGCCGTAGCCTAGGGGCAGACAGATGATTCGCTTCGTCATCCCCGCCTACAACGAGCACGAGAACATCCCGCGCCTGCTGGCCGAGCTCGCCCCCGTGGCGCGCGAACTCGGGGCGCGGGTGATCTTCGTCGACGACGGCTCCACCGACGGGACCGCCGAGGCAATCGAAGCCCACTCCGACGGCCTGCCGGTCGCGATCGTCCGGCACGCGGTCAACCGCGGCCTCGGCACGGCCATCAACTCGGGACTGCGTGCGGCCCTGGGCGAGTCACTCGACCGTCACGCTCGAGGCTGACAACACCTCTGACCTGAGCGACCTGCCGGCGATGCTCGAGCGCTTCTACGCGGGCGACGACATCGTGCTTGCCTCGGTCTACGCGCCGGGCGGGAGGATCCTTGGCGTCGCACCCTGGCGTCTCGCAGCTTCAAAGGGCGTCTCCAACGTCTTCCGCTACGCCGGCGGCCTGCGCGAGATCCACACGCTCTCCTCCCTGTACCGCGTCTACCGCGCCGGGACGCTGCGGCGCGCTGTCGAGACCTACGGCTACCTGCTCGTGCGTGAGCCCGGCTTCGCCGCCAATGTGGAGCTGCTGCTGAAGCTCTACAACGCGGGCGCGACCGTCTCCGAGGTGCCCACGGTGAACGACTGGTCACGGCGCCTCGGCGCCTCGAAGATGAGCCTCCGCCCGACCGTGCTGGCATACGGGCGACTGATGGCCGCCCACCTCGTCGGACGCATCCAGCCGCCGCCGATCTCGCCGCTTGGGAGCGAGACGCCCTCGGCCAGCGAGCAGTCCGGCGACTCCGGTGCGAGCCGGCTGCGCGCC
>Ga0265327_10002255_pt1 | contig 20827 bp, 18 predicted proteins | sample 41621metaG_FD_202089 | JGI IMG/M metagenome (GOLD analysis project Ga0265327, IMG submission 202089) | Rhizosphere microbial communities from Carex aquatilis grown in University of Washington, Seatle, WA, United States - 4-16-21 metaG | ecosystem: Host-associated > Plants > Roots > Rhizosphere...
CTTGCGTTCTTGTTAAGGCTTACCGCAATTGCTTCCGTCAGATTTTCCGCCTGCTCATTGATTTCAGAACGGGTTACGGTTGATGCCCGGAAAATTTCAGCCTTGGTAGCTGTTTCACGCTCTTCGTCGTAAAACTCAAGCGACAGTACCAATGGATAGTCTGGGTCGTTACGGAAGGCAAGACGATTAGCCCTACTCCACAAAAAACCATGCTTCTTTGTGAACATGTCATAAGACACATTCAAGGCGGCCCGCGCAGCAGTACCATCAGCACCTGCAATGTCGATTCGCAATACATCACGAACACGATCACGCAGCTCAACCATCCCCTTGATGCGGGCGATTGCGGTTGAATTAAGATCTCCTTCAACCATACGCAAAGTACCGAACTCGTTGACCATCAAACGGCCACCGATAACAGCATAAGCGCCTTCTTTTACGAAGTCTGGTGCAGGGATTCCATCTTCTTCCTCGCCACTCACTTCAGCCTTATCGTGATGCGCTTGATACACCCCTGACGGAATGGATTGCAGCGCATTAGTCAAAGCTTCAGGCAAGTCCCCTTCAAAGAGGCATTTCGTTTCCGCGTCGTTACCATAACGGCCATACTTGGCCGTAAAGACGCCAATCACACGATCAGGATTGTTAACGAAATATTCGTTGACCCAGATCCTTGAAAAGCACTGGATATCCTTCAGGTTGTGGGGCACTTCTTTGGATTCAAGCCATGCATTGTTTATGCTCACCTCATTCAGCTTGCGCTTTTTGAGAATGATCACGTCAGTCATCACATCCGTATTGGCCATCTTGGAAAATGCACCATTAGGCAAACGGAAAGCAGCGACCAAATCAGCTTGCCCATTCAGGTATTCACGAACTCTGGACGAACTCTTGTCCATGGTGAATGAACTTGTGATGAATGCAACGAGGCCGCCTTCACGGACCAGCCCCAGACTCTTTGCAAAAAAGTAGTCATGGATACTGAGCTTCATCTTGTCGTACTCAGGATCGGCAACACGGTAATTGCCAAACGGAATATTCGAAATCGCCAGATCGAAACTACCTCTCTGGAACTTCGTTTTTTCCAACCCTTTATGCTGCATGGCAACGTCAGGGTACAGAGTATTGGTGATACGGGCACTTATGCTGTCGATTTCAACAGCATGAATGTTACTTTTGCCAGCTATGTCAGAGGGCATTAGGCCAACAAAATGGCCATTACCGACTGATGGTTCGATAATCTTGCCACCAGTGAATCCAAGCTGCTTAACCACATTCCACACAAAGCCTACAACTTCAGGACTCGTGTAATGAGCGTTGTTAACACTTGCACGCGCTGATTCCCATTCGTCATCTGGCAGAACGGCACGCAACATGTCGCGCTCGGCGGCATATTTTGCAGTATCGGTCATATCGAAAACATGTGGGATACCGCCCCAGCCCGTGTACTTCACGAGCAGAGATTTTTCTGCGGCAGTTGCTTCACGGCCTTCACTTTCCAAGGCTTGTAGCAACTTAATTGCTTCAAGATTCTGGATGAACTTTTGGTCCATATTACCCAGGACTTCAAGCTCGTTTGTAATGCGGAAATTGCGTTTATTGCGGACGACTTCAGCCTTGCTGGCTGACTTAATCGCAGCAGTAATCTTCTTTTCAGGGAAAGGAATAATCACTGCCTCACGTACTGGGGCAAGATTGGCAAACAGGTCAAGCTGCCCATCTATTACCGGATTGATTTTTCTAACCTTCATGGTTTCGATCTCCATCAGAGAAAATAAATGACGCCAACATTCGGCGTTGTTATTGCCCGGAACTGCTGGGCGTCATGATTCGGGGCAGACCCCCGAAAAACAGTTACCGATTACTCGGCAAATGTTCTGGAGACGGCGCAAGTTCTTTGCGCGAAGGATTCGAATAAACAGAATCCGTCTCGTAAAGAACTGGAAAAATACATGGCTGTGATAACCTGATTTTTTAAATCAAGAGGAAGCACAAGACGTGAGAAACAAGCCTTCCAACAACGCTTGTCATGGTGAATATGGTTTTGCCGACGACGAAGCTCGTGAATTTATTTCATGCGAAGCACTGAACAGAATGCTCATCAATGCGATTGAAAGAACCGACCAATTGCGCAAAAAAAACCCAAAAGGATTCCTTAGCGCAATTCGGCCAATTTTTAATAAGAGCACATTGCATTAGCGACAGCAGAGCCTAATGGCCTTTGCATGAGCTGTTGCGTGCGTTTGTTACGCTCCCCAAGAGGGAACGGCGTCGATACCTCTTACGAGGCTTGGTGATACAGTGTTGCTAAAGTAAATGCCATAGTGACATTCAGTTGATAGCACACACGTAAGTTTAAAAATATTGGATATTTTTAGTCGGAGAAAGCTACATATTTACACGTAGCTTTCGTGGAGATGTGACACGGTGTCCGACGCGTTAGCCGGAAAAAGCTACATTTATTTGCCGTTGGTTACCAGCATTCGTTCTGGTTTGCGACTTGTCTTCTTTTATTTTGTCTCGCTGAGCAACGCTTGTATTGAAATACTTAACGAATCGCGCAAAGTAAGCCTGGCCTCGTTCTCGATCCTTACGGTTGTGATACCACGTGACGGCATCAGCCCAGTTCCCAGTCAGCTTGTAGTTCTCCAGAACAATATCAGCTGCGGCACGGATGTTGTTTGATGGCTGGAAGGCATCCCATAAACTCGTAAATCGGCTTCCATGGTATTTCCAGTTAACCTGCATAATGCCAATGTCAAAGCTCGTATAACCATGGTCAACCAGCCATTTTGCGGCTCTCCATGCCTCCGTACGATCATCGAAGTAATACCCTCGGCCAAATACATTGATGGTCCATGGCCATGGTTTGCCATCGCGCTGAGATTCATTCATGGCAATGCCATATAGAATGTCCGCATGAATATCTTTAGACTTGGCTATTGCATCAAATAATGCGGTACGACTTACGCAATCCCACTCTCCGGCACGAGACGCCGCAGCTTCGTCCATATAGCCTAACAATGATTTGTCCGTAATAGAAACCGCAAAACCAGACCTAACCATCGCAGCTCTTGCTGATTCCGATGATATAGACCCATCAGAATCAAGATCGACTGGCATAGATAACAGATATTTTTTTACCCAAGCCGCATACCCACTAGAACAAGTCTCATGCGATGGGTTCATCCCGGTTATGGGTGCTGTTCTAACAGATTGTCCGTCAGTAACAGTGGCCACACCTGGCACAGTAGACCCAATAATCACCCAAGATGCATCCGCGTTCATAGATATGAACATGGCAAACAACATCAGAAGTAAAAACCGGTATAACACAATTAACCCTTGTAAGGCTCAACAAGAATGTCTTTCACAATCTTGATATTGAATGTCTGTCCTGGTTTAAGACTCACTGTTGGTTGCATTTGTGAGTTACGTTGGAGTATCTGCCTGGAAACATCAGACAACGTTTGTCCAGCTGCGGTACCAACAACTGACACCGATCCGGATGGCTGGTTTGTAGTCACGGCGGTATTGTTGGAATTCGACATAAAACCCTGAATCGCTGCGATAGCGAATGATGCCGTATACATTTTCCAGAAATGGTTGTTAACCTCGCCGGGGATGCCATTCTTGCCAAGTGCATCACCACCTTGCATACCATTCAGCCAGATAGAATCACCGTTAGGCATGATGAACCTATAAAACGCAGAAAGTATAGCCTCTTGTCCGGGATGAATATTCGTACTGGCTAAACCAAGAACCGTTGTGCCAGCAGGAAGAACCAAGGCACCACTTCTATCATAAACATCAACACGTGTTTTGGCAGAGAATTTACCAGGCATGTCAGAATCAATTACTTCCGTAACAATTGATGGAACGCTTGTGCCTTCATACAGAACGTGGTTGCCGATGGACTTTGTAATAAATGCAAGATCATGAGGTTGCTTGGATTCTGTCTGATCCTTTAGCCACTGCTCATCCTGCTGGGCATTGGTTTTTGGAAGCATGGGCAAAACTGCTTCAGGCTTACCATTCGCACCAGAAGTTTCAACGATAGGCTTTTGACTTGCGAGAATATCCAACTGACGAGTGCTAGCATCAATGGCTGCATTTAGTTTGGCATCCATACCATTCGCGGCAACAATACCATTCACCGCACTACCTTTGCTTTGCTCGAAAACCCGCGTGCCGGCGATTGCTTCACGTCGGCGATCCATTTCCGATTTAACTTCGAAAGGCTTGCCATTAGCGTCAGTAGTGCCGCCAGCACCGGCAATATTTGTTACTGGATTGTTTTGCGCAATTTCATGCTCCCGTTTACGCAACTCTTCGACCGCATTACTGCCGGAACCTGAAGCGTTAGGCTCGGGCGAATTCATTTGTTCGTGAGTCAGTTTTTCCACATTCAACGAATCGGCAGTTTTGCTATCCTCGACTTTCTGCGCATCTTCTGCGGCATGCTTATCTTTGGTTTCGGCCTCTTCCTTCCCGCCTCGCATGATCATCATGACCACCATCACGACTGCAATTATGGCCACGAGAATCCACTGAAGATTGCGTTTTGTCTTTCCCTTCTTTATATCAAGACGGTCACGCTCTAACTGAGTCGGTTCTTGTTGAGGTGTATTACTGGTAATTTCAGCCATAAAAATTCCTTATCCAATAATCTATGATTACTTGGTACGACTAATATGGACTTCTTTGTCATCAAGTTTCAGCACGAATTTGTTAGCCGTGCGCTGAACAATCAAATATCCATTCTTTGGCCCAAAATAATCAACCATGGCAAACTTGCCGTCAGCCTGTTCGATGTAGAGCGCGGCCAACTCCGGCGTCTTTTTGAGCTTGATCCAAGTACGCTCGCCGTTATCCAGCACATACAGGGGCTTAATAGATTCTTCGCCAGTTATTGTGTAGTTGGAGTTCAGGCCATCAACGTTTACGTCCTTACTGATAACTGCCTGTTCCAGACCCTGCTGTTCAACTGCCTTGGCCTTCTCAACCTTGCGCGCCTTGAAAATCTTGTTGGCTTCGATATCAGGGTAAGACCAAGCAACATGCTGATTCCACTTCCCGCCGTCCGGTCCGCTACGCAAGGTGATCTGATAGGCACGCTTATCCGTGAGGATTGTCATGGACGTTTCGATGTCAGCCTTTTGTGGACGTACAAAGATGTGATGAGATCCAGCCTCTTCAACCTTAAACAGAACACTGTCACCAATGGCTTTCCCTTCGATGACCTCATCTTCGCCAACCTCAATATCAGTAGGCTTTAATTCCTGACAAAGAACGGTATAGACATTGTTTTTGTCGTAGACAAACTCCCCCATACGGTTATCTGTGGGAAGAGAGAACAAGGTTGCTTCAGCATGGGCACCCAAAGAGAACAGGAGTGCGATTGCAGATAAGGTGATGCGAGACATATTCAAATACCCCTTGGTGTTAGTCATGGTCGTTTTCCACTGTGAAATGTTGAATGTAAATACCGTTTGGGTTCATCTGCGCCTCTTCTTTAGTCTTCGGAGGCACAATCAGATACTTAACGGTGATCAGCAATCGCTTATCTACTGACGGGCCTGTGTCACCATCAGTAGATGTTGTAACAAGGTGAATCATTGCCACGTTATCAGGGAGAATTGGCACGGATGTAACACCAACTGTTCTGGCGAACTTCGGATTTTCCATAGCTACAATGGTCGGCTTTTCTACCTTGAACCAGTCAACGAACTGTCCTTTAGCCTTACCTACAAGTAACTTTCGTGCATTTTCTACACCTGACAAAGCCTGCTTGTACCCAAGAATGGTGTACATATCCTTTGACCAAGACCGAAGCTGATATTCGATGTTAGCCTTGTCAGGCGTGTAGCTCTGGAATGACGAAAAATCAGCAACAGCCCTACCCGTTCCATCAGACGCAACGCGATAAGGGGCAATCTTTTCAAGAGGCAACAGAATGGCAAATGCAACCGACATTGAGAGAATAATTAGAGAGAGAATAATGATCATCAGATAGGCGCGATTCTTATCGACGGTGATAGCGCCTCCACGATCAAATGCGGTACGTATAGCCTCACCTTCTTCAATTTCAAAAGCACCAGGCACATTAGATACTGAGCTTTCGTTCCTACTCTGTTTGTTTTTGTCTTTGTCAGTCATATTCCACCTTTATTGCCGTGTATTGATGGGCATTCTGGCATTCAGTGAAAGCAAAGAATTGATAAAAACGCCCAGGATTACCTTATCTTTCGTGTAGCTCTATAAAACAACAGCAGCAGCCTCGGCAGCTGGAAGTGCCTTTTCTGCGACCATGCCCGCAGCCTTCGCGGTACCGTCTCTTCCAAATGTTGAAGAGGCCCCCATGCTAGGCGTTCTACCACCCATTCCAGACATATGCCCAAAGATTGATTGCGCAATGCCAGGAATCATGTCGATCAGCATGCTAAGTACCTCGGCAAAAAGCATGAGCAGAATAAGGTCGGTAATTGCTGAATTACCTGTTGTTGAAATATGTGAAGCGAATTCCTTAATAATTGGCAGGGTTGCAGCCGCTACGACTTTCACACCGAAGGTCGAAACCAATGCGGCCAACCATGTTTGAAAGAAGTTTCTTGTTGCCCGAAGAACGCCAAAGGCGATAAAAATCGGACCTATCGATAACGCAATGCCGGCAATGGCATCAGCAATAAGAAATAACGATACGTACTTTAAGATCGCTGCTATAAGTTGTTTTATAGCGCCAAGTACAAAAAATATGGCAATTAAGAAAACCAGAAAATGACCAACGCCGTTGGATATTGTAGAAACAAGGATATTGCCGATAGCACTAAATATCGTATCCACAATAGTTGCAACGGCATCGCCTGTTGATGATGAAGCCCCTCCAGCACTTACAACAATGCTGATAAAGTCATTAAAAAAGAGAGGCAGCTTTACTACAAATAGGGTTTTGTAACCCGTCAACAGCATTCCAAAGAATGCAATGGGGAGCAGGGCTTCAACAATCTCATCACCAGGGCTTGACCCTTGAATTATTCCAATAGCGGCATAAATGATCAAAATACCTGACAGGACAGCAAATAGAGATAACGCTGGGGTTCCATTCCCAGTTGTGAGCCTGTCAGCAGTAGTGCCGGAATTGACAAACGTATTGGTCTGATTGATCGTTGATGCAATGTAGCTATGGATCTGACTTCCAGAATCTGTAAAAAATTGTCCTACCGAGTTGGCCGCCGCAGAATTAAGAAGCGTGTCAAGTCCGCCGAAGATCGTATCAAATGCCCCAGATGCAACCGATGAAAAACCCGCCTGTGCAGATGTGCTGAACACTACAAACACTGCAACCAGGAAGAATTTAAACAGGCTTCTCATTATCGATCCTTAAAGTGAGTCGGAATTGATGCTGCGCCGTCCACTCGGTCAACGATTTGGCGCAAATATTTATTAGGAATTGGCTAAGGAATTAGGAACGAGCGCACAAATGATTAGAATTTGAAGGGACCGGTCTTCCAGCGTGAATTGAACGAATTTGCATCATTCTTCTGCTGAGTATTAGCCGCATTCATATCTATGACTTTTTGCTGATCGATCACAGACTGCTTGGCCTTTTCTTCAGCAGCTGCGGATACCTGTTGTGACATCATTTGTTGCAAACTAGCCCCCTGCCCTGCGAGCAGGTCCAAATACTGATTTGTCGTTTGAGTAGACTGCATCAAACCAGCGTTCGATGAAACCTGTACTTGCAGGGCTTGTCTTTGCGCTGCTGCCGTAGCAACTGAGTTGTTGGTGGCCGTAGCTGTATCAAACATGTTGCGCGCTGCCAGATCTCCATTAGCAGCTTTCTTGGCGAGCGAGGATATAAACCCAGAAAAAGTGCCACTCCCGGAAGTGGCATACATGGTTTGCAGCTTTGTAATGTAATCACCTTGAGTACCAAGAGATGTTGATACATTCTGAGTTGCAGACTGATATTGCTGAAGATTAGTGAGATTCTGCTGAACAGCCTGCGCTTGCTGGCCATACAACGTAGGGTTGATGTTTTGCAGGTGCGTGTACATGGTTTGCAACTGCTGCGCCTGCGTGATCGTCTGCTGGATGGATTGCAGCTCGATCGTTACGGACTTAATCGCGGCCAAGTTGTTGGCCGTATAGTTCGTTGGGTCGAACACGATGTACGCTGATGTAGCGCAAAATGACACAAATGTCATGACCGTGATCAAAGAAAGTTTAAGTATCGATTTCATGTTCAACCCCTTTGCTATTAACGAACAAACAGCGTGTCTTCGCCCTGCACTATCCAGCCGTGCAGATTTAGTTGCTTCAGCAGACCATCCGCCACATCCTTAGCGGATTTCCCTTTGATAACAATATCGTTGCCAACCATAAGATCAGGATCAGCAGACCAAAATAACTTGTAATTGAAATGCGCCAGGTAGTCTTTCAGGACATATGGTGCAATTTGCCCTTGCTTGACTACAAGGGTGTAATCGATTGCAGGAGCTAGCGACTCGATTGAGGCAACTTCCACACTATCAGTTACAACCGGAGCGCCATGAACCGGCGTCACTGTTGGTTTAGTAGCAGTGACAACAGCTGTAACTGGAGTAGAAGTTTGTGCGATTGCTTTATCTGCAACCGTTGCCTGATGTGTCACTTTTGAAGGCGCAGAAGTTGTCACATCCGCCTGCTTTTGCACAATCAAATCTGGCTTTTTGATGATGGTGATGACGTTGTTATCGTACTCATAGGTAAACCCGACCGTGCTCGCGAAGTTATCCAGAACTTCCTTCAGGTCACCAGATACGTTGATGGCTGAAACCTTCTTTATGGGAGCATTTTTCGAATTAACCTTGATATCCGTTCCAGCAAGTAACTTGCCGACTGCATCCCCGACAGTCACGGAATCAAACGATACAGATTCAATATTACGTTCAGGAAGACTCTGCGCATAAGCGGCCATAGGTAGAGTTACCATCAGGAGTGCTGCAAAACGTTTAACCATTTAAGTTACTTCCTTTCCACAAGTTCGAATCGAGTGCCATTGATATGGTCGGCAACCGCGTAATCAGTATGATGAATTTCATTGATGCCTTCTGCTGGAACTCCCTTGGCAATTAGCATCGATGCAATACGTGAAGACTGAAAAGACGCCCTTTTAATCCGTGTGCCTTCGTCGCTGTATGCCGAAAGCCCTGTGATGTTGACTTTGCCACCCTTAAGAACGCATGCTTTGATCTTGGTCAATATGTCGTTAGGAACCCCATTCCCAGCCGAGAGATCAATAGCGGCAACTGAAGTTTCAACCGGCTTCGTCAATACAACTGGTTGAATCACCTTATCGCCCAACGAAACCGTACTAGCAACTTTATTAACCTCAGGAGCCGCTACTGGAAGGGCTGAAGTAATTGGTTTGGCTACAACTGAAGGTGATTTATCGACTGAAGAAATTAACGCTGATGGGGTTGTGTCTTTTTCCGCATCATCAACCTTGAAAGTCCCACTAAATGGAAGAGGATCGATATCACCTTTAATGACAAGCACGTCATCACCATCACGCTTATGGGAAACCCTGTGCATCACCTTTGCAATTGGGTAATCTTTACCAGATACGGATAAACAAATTGAGCCTTGGATTCCACATGGAGTATTCATAACGGGCGGCTCACTGCCCTTGAGAATTTCACCAAGTCCATCTGTAATGCACCCAGTTAATGAGCAAGCAAGGAGGGAAAGAAATACAGTACGTTTCATCACTTTTTTTCTCCGACAACTTGCTTATCGAGGACAACCAGTCTTGAGTCATTCAGGGCTGCATCGAATCCTACAGTTGCAAGGAACTTCTTAACCATGGCAATGGGATCTTTGCCGTTGAGAACGATCTTCTTGTCCAGCACGTAATCGCCGGAAGCTCGCCAATCAACATCGTAGCCAGCATCTTCAACAAACTTGGAAATTGCGTCGGACACCGTGTCACCTTCACTTAAGGTCAAAGTGCCGGAAGTCTTTCGTGGTCCAGCAATTGTCATATCGGGCAAAGGAAGTTGATTTCTTGAAACAACCGGCTTCGCATCTGGATGCGTGCTATCTTCTAGCACCGTCTTCTTTGAACATTCGTCACCGACAAATTTCACAAACGCATAAGCTGGGCCTGATTCCTTTACTTCGTTAATTGAAACAGTGCCAGAATAAAGCCCATGTTCGGCAAGAAGTGTTTGGATGGATGCGGTCGCCTTCTTTAGGCTCACTTTCCCTACTGCGTGAACTTCAACATTAGCGGATGTAACGTGCTGAATGGATGAGATGGCGGGATCAATCACATCCTGATCATCTGGAACACCGCTCAACCCAACCTTGACCAAATCAGAAGTCACGGGTTTGCATGTTGTATTGCTCTTGAGCGACGCAACCATCGTGCCCTTGTTCGAAGTTGATGTAACTTTGGTGACCACGACTGGGGTGCCATTCACGTTAATCATGAAACGATCGGGCTTACCTGCGATTACCAGATATGGGCCACGCATTTCACCCTTCTGCCCATCTTGCAAATCGATTCGCTGACCGGAATAGGGCTGTACATATGTGTCGATTCCGTCATTAAAAATCAACGAAGGCCTTTCGCCGTTCTTTCCGGTCGATTGGTAGTTGAGATCAAATGGAGTATCGGCCATGGCCTGCATGCTTAACAACAACATGGATACAGGCAGGATATTGCGCAATCTCATTGGTAAAGTCCTCTTGAAAAACTGGATTCAGATTAGCTAACTGGTCAACTGAAAAAATTATGAATTCGATGGCAATTGATCGTGTTTTCGGGAACTAGGCAACAACCTCGGCAAGATAACGATCACGCCACCCATCCGTGCCATCGTCTTCATGGTGTTTAAATATCTGCAATGCCTTGCCATCAGCCCGTAAATGAGCGAGCAACTCCTTGGACATTGGCACTTCTAACATCCGAGTAATATCTGGAGTTGTTAGGTAATAATTGCGCTGCGGAATGGCCGAAGAAATCTGGTCAATCTGATGATCAGTAAGTCCAAACATGGACTTGTATATCTTTTCGTGGGTACGAGCCGATGCATTAGGAAGTAAGATTCGGTTCGGGTAATTGTCGATAAACGACATTGCATATTCGCTCTCATTGATTTCTTTCAACGATTGAGTGGACAGCATAATGACCACATTGCGTTTACGCATGGTTCGAGACCAGTCATCCAGTCGTGCCGCAAACTTTTCGTTTGTCAGCATGAACCAGAATTCCTGAATATTGATAATGCCAGGACGCGATCCATCGAGCTTCAGATCGAGACGGTAAAAGGCATAATCCATAAATACTGCCGCAGCAATGGGATGGTTCTGCATCAAGTGACCCATTTCGAGTCCTGTCATGTCAGACATATCAAACGTGTCTTCAGGATTATCAAAAAGGTAGCCATATCGACCATTCCCGATCCACATTTCCATCCGTTCCTGAAGCTCAGTACCAAGCTGAACGGCCAGCAGGGAAAGCTGCCAGGATTCTTTCGGCAAACCGGCAACTGTATTTATTGCCTCCCATACTTTCTTTTCATGCTCGGTCGAATATCTTTCACCTCGCGAGGTAAGAAGAGACTCCATCCAACTAGCCAACCATGCCCAATGTTTCTGATCATCAAGAAGCGAGAGCGGGTTAAACTGAACCTTGTTATTCTTGATATCGATATAACCGCCACCCTGCATGATGATAGGAATCTTGCATGAGTAATCCTTATCGAAGACAAAGGTAAATGGTTTGTACTTTTGATAGAGAGCAATCAGCAAGCTCTCAAAAACAGTTTTACCTGCACCTGCCGGACCAATGGTGATCGTATGGCCAAGACTCCCTCGGTGAAAGTTGAAGAAGTATGGAATGAGTTGCTTTGTCCTAAAGGCTGTATGTGCCTCCTGAACCATGCCAGATTGCTCGGAAAGCCATTCATTGACGAATTTCCCAGTTTGCATCGTGCTGATTGGAACAAGATCCGAAAGATTCGATACTGATACAAGCTGACGACGAGGTTGCATATGCCAATTGCCGGGCAGCGTGCTGGACCATGCGCCTTGTAATGCAGTTGTTTCCCTGATGGCAATAAACCCAGATTGGTTTAGCGCATTGGCGACGTTCTGAGTCACCTGATCGCATTCATCCCTGGTTTTTCCGTATATGAGAACGGTAATGTTGTGTTCGCACCATTTCTTTCGATCGTTTGTGATACTTGCAAGTGCTTCTTCAGCTTCATGCATCTGATCGTAGTCGTGAGAATTAACGGCCGGTTCCTTCTTGAACATCATTGCAACAATTCGTTTATAAAGCGGAAGAGCAACCATTCGGTGGTATCTTGCAGCATCACCAATAGCCGACTTGGCGTCGGAATGATCTAGCAGTCTGAAGATGTGACTCACCATGATGTCACCATCAACCTGTGCGAGCATCTCCAGCATTTGTGGCTCAGAATACTTTGGGTAATCCTTGATGGTCACCGCCGCGACGTAGCGATTCCCTGCATTGCCTTCAGCAAGAATCTGGTTGGCACCTACAGTAAAGTAATTATCTGGCAGGTACCCATCAAACAAGGAGCCACCTCTTGGCAGCCTAACCTTGAATCCATCTGATGCTGGATTGATGATGCGGTGCAAATATGAGAGTGCATCGGAAAGAATCAACGGGCGCAATTTGAACATCGGAAGCGACCCGGTAAAGTTACTTAGGATTTCTTCGAATTCTTTGATGGATTCCTGAAGTTGGTGATAATCAAAAGCGAAGGCACTTCTGTAACTCAGAACATCCTTTAAGGAATGCCAGACAGCATTCCATACCGACATCTTCCCCTGCTTTGTATAGAAAGATACCTTATCAAAGAACTTATCGATGCCACCTTGTGGGGTGTAAAGAACTGCAAGGTAATGGTCGTTCTTGTAATGCTTACCCTTGAAGAAGTCGCTTTTATAAATCTCACAAATCTTGGCACTGACTGGATTGTCATATTCTCCAGCGGGATAATGCTTAATGATTTTGTGATGCTGATGCCACCAGAGCGTAATCCTTCCGTTCAACATATTCATGGCTTGATCCAACAACCCAGCTTGAACTGCCAATTCACCGGTAGAGACCGTACCGCCATCCACCCCGTCATACTCAAATAACGCAAGCAATGACCCATCTTTACATAGAATCATGTTCTCACGAGCAAAGGACAGATATGGAGCATTAACCTGAGACGGTTGATGACTGCGGTAATAATCATCCTGCTCAGCGCCGAGCTTCTGATGTTTTAGGTTTAATTCCGACATGCCTATAGCCTTAATCCATTCCCAAAACCGAATGGGCGATTACCCCAATCCGGGACATGCTTATCATCCACAAATGGGTCGTAGTGATCTGAATAACGGTTGTATTGGCCATAGGCCTGGGTAGCCCATGGGTCTTTTCTTCCAGTCCACTTAAGGAAAAAATAGCCAATAACGTTGAACGGAATAATGTAAATTGCGTGCCATCCAAGGAATAGAACTGCTAGCCCGGCAATCGCAATATTGATTGTTTCAGCAGCGTTATCGGCATCGGCATAAGCCTTGTAATTGATGCTTTGGTAAAATTTGTTGGTGCGTCGCATTGATTAGAGTGTGATGCCAGCAGCACCACAAGAGGCTTGGATGGAAGTGCTCAGAGTACCAAGCAATGCGAGGCCGCCAGTCGCTACTGCAACACCTACCAGAATGTTGACGAAAAGTTCGCCGAAACCGGCTTTCCCAAAAATCTTGTCAATTGCCCAAACAGTGATACCGATACCACCCGCGAACATGGCGATAGTTTTCATATAGTGAAGAATGGTGCATGGGATAGTCATATCCATGGTTATTTCCCTTTCCAGGTGCCGTTGTGAATAGTCTCAAGAACGTAATCGCCCTTGGTGTAATCTTTAATGTTGATGATTCCTGTGAGATATCGCCTACTGTCCGCCTTGTCCTTTTTGAAGTGAATGATGTATTCAATGAGTGATGCGATACCAATTCTTGCTGACTCCTGCGACGGTTCACCAGACTGGAGAAGCAACCGTTCAAGTCGGAGTAAAGCCCGTTGGCAGCTATTTGCGTGAATGGTCGAACAACATCCTTCGTGACCAGAGTTCATCACGTCAAGAAAATTGACCGCTTCCTCTTTTTTGCGTATTTCGCCACAGATCGCACGATCTGGAGATGTTCTCAGTACGCCGTGGAGCAGCTTCTCGACAGTCACATTGGACGACTTGTTTTCAAGTAGACGCAGATTGTTCTTGGCAACGATATTGAGTTCAACGCCATCCTCGATGGTAATCACCCGCTCACGCGGCGGCACATGGGCAAGCATGGCGTTGAGTACCGTGGTTTTTCCCGCGTCCGTACCCCCAGCCACCAAGAAGTTAGCCCCGCTCTCTACGATATGTATCATCATTTCTTTGGCGGATTCATCGATGCCACCACCAGACACCATGTCATCCAGCGTAATGACTGAAACAGTGTGTTTGCGGATTGCAAGGGCATCACCCTTGTAGGAAATCGGACTGAGAATGCCGGTTACACGCAAATTGCCGAACTTCTGCGAGATGAAGGCATCTTCAGAATTGCTGTTGGCATCGCGTTTGGTATGGGTAGCCAGCGCGTTTATAGCTGCACGCACGAAGCCTTTATTAACGACAATATCAATTTGTCTTCGCCCTCCCATGCCGGATACCCATACATCATCTGGGCCATCGCCGTTGACGTTAATCTCAGTGATTGTCGGGTCATCCAGCAGGTGCTGGAACGGGGCTATTGCTATTCTGAATACTTTTTCCGCTGATGTTTCCATGAACACATTTTGCGTTTATGTGCACAGACTCTTTTTTTAAATGCTTTGTTGAATAGTGAAGTTTTCGTTCCGATGTGACACGGTGTCCATCGCGGAAAATAGAAAAGCCAGCCGTGTTAGACGGCTGGCTTTTAGGGCTGATAGATTTTAGTAGGTGTCAGTTTTAACGCAAAGATGAGTCGTTGCATCTCCGTTTGCGGCATACCACCATGCTGCGGCGTTTGTGGACTGGTTAACATGAACTGAAAAACCGCTTATGGTAGTGTAGTAATCTGTCCCCGTAATAAGAATATACGCCGGATTATAAAGCCCATCCCATGAAGCTAATGTATCAGGTCTTTTGTATGCGCCAGCAATTGCAATGTTCGCGGTATTTTCTGGACAAGTTGGATTCAATCCAACGTAAATATTACCGGATGATCCACTCCAGCCAAATGTTGCCGTTCCAGTATAGGCAATCATTCCGAAGCCTCTCACAAGAATTCCGCCATATGGGTAATTATGTATCAGGTATCCACCAATTACTGGCGTATCAACAGAAGGCACATATCCACCCCAATTCCATGCGGTCGAAGCAAACGACTGAGAAGAACTCGCAATCAGGATTGCGACACCTACTATAAATCTCTTTAATGATTTCATATTATTCTCCTAATTAATAACAATTAAGTGCCGCAACGTAGATGTAATCCGATTGAGGTAAATTATTAACCGTGTCGTTCCGATAGTCATAAACTTGTGTGGTCGAGAACGGATCAATAACGTTAAAGCCATAGTTAACACAGTGAGATCCTGGTGGAACGCTAACCGTTTTAAAAAAACTTTGCGTCGGTGAAATAGTGATGGAAGACTTCGTTCCCATAAACAAATAAGAACCAGTGGGAGAAACCTGATACCGGTCAACCTGATTCATCAACTGAAAACCATACGATCCAGTTTCACTAAATGTTGTCCCCCCGCCCGGTGAAATAAAGAAAAATCTTTTTCCAACATGCCACGTTCTAGTGTCGATCGACACTGCAACAACCGGATTCGAAGTCACGTTACCATCGCCATCCGTTACTGCTACATACACGGGCTGCAAAGTGCGTCCGTAATCCACGAATGCCCCATCAGCCCCAGTGTTATTCATCAACGTCATGACATCAGAATAAGCAGCAGGGCACCCTGCGTCCGATGTCTTATTGATTAAGCAGTTCAATGCATAATCAGGATCGCAAACCATCTGCCCCGACACGTCATTCGTGTCAATCGAACATCCGTTCGGATATGGCAGCGTATAAGGCATTGTTGTCTGAGCAACAGGCTCGTCATACGCACCATTCGTTAGCACGGTCGCCGGAGTAGTCAGGTTGCCAAGGCTGCTGTTAACAAGATTCCATGTGTAATTACCGGCGTTTGGAAATTGCCAAGACTGGGGAAGTCCGGCAGCAACTTTCAAGGGCGTATATGAAAGATAGACGAAGGATGGAATATCTGAAATTATTTCCGGTGAGTCGTAGCGGTACATCCCAAACGCATCAATCATTACTCTGTACTGGACAGTCTTCGCCGTTGGATTCCCTTGAACATGAACTCTTTGCCTGAATGAAAAAATGGCATCAGTTGCACCCATTTGGTTCATGTAAGTCTTCATGTTAGTAATAAACGCACTGCCTGGTACCATTGCAGCATTTAATTGAGCCGTCGCATCTGACAGCACAATACTTTGTGGCAATGGGGCTGAAGCCGAGTACGCCACATAAGGCATTGGACTCATCGTTGTGCTAGGGTCTGCAAGTTGCTTTAAGCTCCCACTTGTTGATGCAACCCCATAGCCCAATCCTTGCACCGGAACAACATTACCGAATACGCCAACAAATGTTTGTGGGTAGCCGTTTTCTGGAAGTCCTACCGTCTCGAATATCCCAAGAGTTTTTCCTGAAGTAATAGCCTTGCTATAGCCCTCAGCCATAGCAAGGAGCGGAATCCCAATCAATGCAATCAATAGTGATAAGACGAGTTTTTTCATCTACACATCCTAAATCTGACCAACAGAAGTGATCGTGAGTGTGCTTCCACCGGGGATGGTTGTATAAATCTGAGCTGTATAAGGAGCCACCTGCATACTTGCAGTCGCGTTACCCGGTGAGCGAATAGAATTCGAACAGTTATCCATCATGAAAGGTGTTCCCCACGCATTCGATACGTCAGTCTGTGACAAACCAAGTACCGTATAAGGCGTTATGCCAGCAGCTGGAACCATTGAAATGGGGCCAGTCGCACATGTAGAAAGCATGCTTCCTGCTGCATCCCATCCAGCTACCGCAGCAACACAGGTGGCACTTCCACATGAAAAATAATCAGTAGCAAGATTACGAGCCAAATCCGATTGATATCTGGCTGCGTAATAAGCGGTATAGGCGCTCGAAGTACGTTGAAGATTTGCTAGCGTGAGGTTGTAATTGTTTTGAGCAAACTGCCGCCCATCAAAGAGAACGCCCACATCATCTTTCGTCGTGTCGATGAGCAAGTTTCCATTAGCATCCATCGTGGTAGATGCTTCAACAACACCATTCTTTCCGGGCGAAACAATTGCAATAGAATGGTAATAAATAGTTACGCCTGAAATAACCTGTGACATGCGCGGTGAAATCAGCATGCAGAATGAATGGTTGTATCCGTCAACCCGAAGATCGCCAGAAGCATATCCTGAACGAGTCGCAATATCGGCAATATTTGCAGCAGTGATGTTGCACTGTTTAGTTACTGCATTAGGATTTGCCGGTGGAACGATGATTGCGCCGGTATTTAATTCAGCGTTAGCGTCGGTTTCGATAGACATGGCATTTACAAGATAAAACGAAGAAATGCCATTTCTCCATGCACTCAATTTATTCTGAGTTACCTGTCGAGCCTGGAAACTTAAAGTAGAAGTTAATCCAGTACCAAGGCTGTTAACCATTAAGCCAATAACAGCAACGGCGATCATGATTTCAGCGACTGAAAACCCACGTTGTCTGTTTATGCTCGGCATTGAATTGTTCCCGTAATTTTATGCGTGATCATAGAAGCATGAATTTGGAAGACGATCCCAAATACGCCTTCTATTTGCTTAGTTTTCATCATTGCAAGCCAACCGCTGAAATTTGTGATGTCGTACCCCATGGGGTATTGGATTTAAGGAATATCGAAAATGGAGCGACAGCCAAGCTGGTTGAATTGTCGATTAAGATTGCGTTACCCCATGCGTCGGTAGCCTGACCGTTAGAAATCAAGCCCACAGCTGAGAGAACTGGATTAGCATCAATAAATCCACCCGTGCAGGCCAGGTGCATTGAATCAGCCGCCGCACACATAGGCATCAGAAACCAGTCGTTCTGTGACCGATGTGAAATTGGCATGCTGTTCTCCATGCCGATGAACCAAGTTTCCAGCACGCCAGACAATCTACTAAGCGTAGATGCTGTGGTGATTAGGTTCTGAGTTTCAATCGTCATGCCATTGGTTATATAGAAAACCGTTTTGGGCGATGCCGGAGTAAAAATACCAGTGGCAGGATCTAAGGCAGAAACCCCTGCGTCATCTGGCAAATAGGCCACAATGACGTGGTATCCAATTCCGTTCGCAATAATCCTATTGGAACTGACAACCTGAAGGCCATACTGCACTGGAAGACTTGATTGGGTAATGATTGTGGCTGGCGCAATTGCAAGGGCGTTCCCATCGACAATAGCGGCATTCCTGTTGTACCAATCATCGACACTTGCGCCAATCTGATGGATGTACTGGTTTTGAGTCTGTAATTGCAGAGCTTTGTCCGCGAACGAAACCCGATATTCATACCCAGCGTAAATCGTAGATATAATTCCAAGGATCGCAATCATTACAAGCAAAACGGTAAAGCCATTTTGGCGATCTAGACTTATACCGTTTTGAAACGACTTAACCATGTTATTTAAAACACGGTAGGCGCGGGTACATTGATAGCGCCGCCAATGCCGTTATCTGCCATCGGGGTTACACCGCCACCGTTCATTCCGTTTAAAGCAGAATTGACATTGGCATTACCACCGGTTTTGCCGTTTGTGACAGACTGTTTGTCAGGGTTGGTCATTTTGTTTTCGGCAATGGACATGTTGAAAGTTTTTCCACCGATGGACACCGTGTCACCTGTAACAAACACTTTTTTCCCAAAAGCAGATCCTCCGTTCTGGACGGTGACCGATTCTTCACCGCGAGAAACTGTGATGTAGTGAACCCCATCACGTGTCATCATTGATACGGCTTTAGGTTCGTACGTTACTGGTGACTGAGAATGTGAAACGTCCTGTAGAGGGATGGCAACGACCGGCGCTACGATTTGCTTGGCAAGTTTAGGTGCTGCATTCTTCTTAATTTGCTGATCAAATTTCGCGGCATTCGAATCCGAAGAGACAAGCGCTGGCTTCTTACCTATATTGCTCATCTCAACTTCGATATGAGCAATCGAAGCTTTCTTTGTAAGGATCAGTTCATCAAGAGTTAGCGATCTCAACTCTTCTTGCTTAATGGATTCCTTGGCATTCAGCCCAAGGTAGGGGTCAACTGACAAATGACCAGTTTGGCCTGTGGAATCCAATTTCTTGTCTTCTGGCTTTGCCATTGATGAATCGGCGGCGACTGCGGATGAGTGTGGTGTAACGGCAAGTGGCGCAGCAATAGTCTTCTGACCTGGCTTTGGCGCATCAGCAGGGAGTGTCTTGGTTTCCAGTGTGCCAATCTTTACTGGTTGTGGATGTTCAGTCTTTACAGAGACAACTGACTTATCAACCTTTCCTTCAGCCGCGCTGGAAGATGTGCCAGCTTTGATTGATGCCGCCGCATTAATTGCAGAATTAGCACCTCCCATGGTCGCTGTAGTTTGTGTTTGCTTGGCTGCGGAAGACGAGGTTGCAGGCTGTACTGGTGTAACCACAGATTTATGTGGCATTGCAGATTTAGTAAGCGATTCCACATCAACACCATCGTCAGACGAGGATGCGTAAGCACCAACCAATGGGAAAATGGAAGCGATTGCAACGCTGATAAGCTTGTATGTATTCACAGTTTAAGTTCCTTCTTGAGTCGTTCAGGGTTGTTGGCTGCACGCAAAGCGTCTTCTCGGGAAACAACCCCTTCTTTGACATACTTTGCGAGCATTTTGTGAAGTAGAACCTGGCCTTCGGTAGAGCCGGTTTCCATGGTGCTGATAATTTGATTCAGCTTTCCTTCGGCGATGTTCTGACGCGTAGACATAGTGTTGATCAACATTTCATAAGCCATCACACGTCCACCGCCCTCTTGCATCTTTCTCACCAACACCTGAGAAATGACGAAGACAAGGGTATTCGCCAACGCATTACGCGCCAGTTCCTTTTCTTCAGGGGGGAAAAATGACATGCATCTCTCAATAGTCGATACCGCACCATTAGTATGCAATGTGCCAAAAACAAGGTGTCCGGTCTCGGCCATGTCCATTGCTGTTTTCATCGTTTCGTAATCTCGGATTTCCCCGAACATCACAACATCTGGATCTTGTCGAAGTGACGATCGCATGCCAGCACCAAATGTAATTGTGTCGCGCCCAACTTGCTTTTGATTGACCAGAGACATTTTGGTCTTAAGCACATATTCAACTGGGTCTTCAATTGTCAGGATATGACCAGGCTCAGTGTCAGCCTTGTATTGCAGGGTTGATGCAAGGGTTGTTGATTTACCAGACCCTGTTGCTCCAGTAACTAGGCACAATCCATTAGCACGGCCGATCAGTATCTTGTAATTATCGGGCAGTCCAAGGTCATCAAGCGAAGGAATGTCGGTAGACAACTTCCGTAATACAACCATCAACTTTTCGTTATCAGTAAGGGATAAATTACCGCGCAAACGTTGTCCAGATAGTTCGCCGCTAAAGTCGTCCCCTTCTTTTTCTGCTGTTGCTATAGACTTCAGGTGCGCGTGCAAATCGACACCTTTAAACTTTGCATT
>Ga0265327_10002257_pt1 | contig 20804 bp, 22 predicted proteins | sample 41621metaG_FD_202089 | JGI IMG/M metagenome (GOLD analysis project Ga0265327, IMG submission 202089) | Rhizosphere microbial communities from Carex aquatilis grown in University of Washington, Seatle, WA, United States - 4-16-21 metaG | ecosystem: Host-associated > Plants > Roots > Rhizosphere...
GCCCCACCTGCGATGATCCAATTCTCGCGGTTGAATTGAAAGCGAGGAGGCGAACGCGAGTTGCAAAGGTGACAATCACGGCTAGTTTCGCCCGACCATGGCCGTAAAAAAGCTTCTCCACACGCGCATGCGCGTGAACAACATCGACGAAAGTGTGAAATTCTACGAGTCCGCGCTCGGACTGAAGGCGTCGCGTCGCCACACCTCGCCCCGTGGCGCGCAGTTGGTGTTCCTGACCACCCCGAACAGCGACGAGGAGATTGAGCTCTGCCAGATGCCGGCGGGGTCGCCGCCGGTCTTCGTGCAGGCGGACCTGATGCACCTGGCCTTCGAGGTCGACGACCTCGCGGCGTTCACGACCGAGCTCAAGGCGAAGGGTTTCTCGCTCAGCGACGGGCCGACCAAGACGGGGTCCGGGTCCGTCATCGCCTTCATCGACGCCCCCGAGGGCTACGAGGTCGAGCTGATCCAGCGCGCGAAATAGACGCTCGCGGGAATAACCGGCGGGCGGGCCCACTCCCAGTAGCAACCGCATGAACCGTCTTCCCCAATTCCTTGCCGCCTCGGCGGCCCTTCTCCTTATGACCACGAATTCCCCCTCCGCGCCCGCGGGCGCCGGCTCCGGCCAGACCGAGGTCGCCGTCCTCGGCGGCGGCTGCTTCTGGTGCATCGAGGCCGTCTACCAGCGACTACCGGGCGTCAAGAGCGTGACCAGCGGTTATGCCGGCGGGCATGTGGCGAACCCGACCTACGAGCAGGTCTGCCGGGGTGACACGGGTCACGCCGAGGTGGCGCGGATCGAGTTCGATCCGACCGTGCTCAGCTACGAGAAGCTGCTGGAAGTCTTCTTCGAGGCGCACGACCCGACGACGATGAACCGCCAGGGCGCCGACGAGGGCACGCAATACCGCTCGGTGATTTTCTATCTCAACGAGGCCCAGCAGAAGGGCGCGGCCCGGGCCAAGATTGCCGCGCAGGCGAAGTGGGACGACCCGATCATCACCGAGGTGCAGCCCCTTACGCACTTCTACGCGGCTGAGGATTATCACCAGGACTATTACAACCAGCACCCCAACCAGGGTTATTGTTCCTACGTCATCCGCCCGAAGGTGAAGAAATTGCAGGACAAGGGCGTGATTTCGAAGGACAAGTGAGGATCAACGTGGAGGCCACGGGTTGATGTAGCCGGCCTCGCTGAGGCCGGTCTGCCCCCGGGGTCAACGACCCCGGCTACAACCGGCGGACCTCGGCACCCGGCGCAACGTCGGGGGGAAGTTGGAACCCCGCACACTCGGCTCGACTTTGTCCGGTTTCGGTTAAACTTGGGGCCATGGCCGAATCCACGTCATCGTTCGCGCCCAACCTGAGCGACACCGTCATCACGGTCAGCTTTGTGCGGAAACGCAATGTGCTGGTGATGCGCGGTGACCTCGGGACACTGTTCATCGACTACATGCTGCACGTGGCCGACCACCGGTTGAACTACGACGAGGCGGCGGGCCGGCTGCTGAAGGAGGGACTGGCCGCGTTCGTGCTACACTGCGCGTCGCGTCCGCGCCTGGAGCACATCGCCTGGACGCTCAACATGCAGAAGCCGCTGCTGAACATCTTCCTGGCCGGGGACAACGAGGACTGCCTGGTGACCGGCCGGGTCTTCACGGAGGAGGTGCGGCGCGGCGAACAGAACCTTTTCTACAGCGACATCGTGCCCCGGCGCGGCGAACCCGCGCGCCGCAGCATTGTGCGGTTCAACGGAGCACAGCTCTTCGCCGCGGCCGAGACCTATTACGAGGGCAGCGAGCAGCGCACGGCGCGGTATTTCGAGCTGGGCGGCGACGAGTACGCGCTGCTCGTCTCGCATCCCGACTGCGACCTCGACTGGCTGCGCCACGCGAATGCGACCACGGTGCGTTCGCTGGCCGAGGAGGAGACCGTCGCGCTGATCGAGCGGCGGCAATACCACTGGGAGTGCGGCTGCACGCAGGAGAAGATCATGCGCGTCGTGGCGCAGGCCTACCACGGCGACACGGCGGCGATGTTTGCCGAGGAGGAGACCATGCGCGCGCAATGCCCCCGTTGCGGCGCCGTGCACACCATCACCCGCGAGGCGATGGAGGCGTTTCTGACGGAGTCGAAGTGACGCCCGCGGCCGTGGGTGAGATTCTTCGCCAGGTTGTCGACGGTGCGCTCACGGCCACGTGGCCGGAGCAGGTGGCGACCGTGCTGGGTGTCCTGTTCGTCTGGCTGGCAATGCGGGAGAGCCTCTGGAATTTCCCGGTCGGCCTGGTGCAGGCGGCGATCTTCGGCTGGGTATGTTTTCAGGGCCGGCTGTTTTCGGAAACCGTGCTGCAGGCGGTCTTCATCGCCGCGATGATCTACGGCTGGTGGCACTGGTCCCGGGGCGGACGCGACCACCGGCCGCTCGAGGTGCAGCGGCTGTCGGCGCGGGCGGCGGTCGCGTGGGTGGCGGGCACCCTGGCGTTGTGGGGTGTGTGGGGGTGGGGCATGGCGCGGTTCACCCCGGCGGCGCTGCCCTGGTGGGACGGATTCGTCTTTGCGTCGAGCGTGGCGTCGCAATGGCTGCAGTCGCGGAAGGCGCTGGAGAACTGGGTCGGTTGGATAATCGCGAACACCGTGGGCGTCGGCGTGTTCTGGGCCAAGGGCTACTACTGGTTCGCCGCGCTCTATTTCCTCTTCTGGCTGCTGGCCTGGGCCGGTCTGCGGGCGTGGTGGCGATCATGGAAGGCGGCGAATGAATGACCCGGGCCCGGCGGTCGCAACGGGCCGGGCGAGGGCTGGGGGCCGATGGCCACTCCTGGCGGCCCGGAGCGCGGGCTTTGCCGTCACCCCTTGCAGCGTTTTGCCTTTCGGCTTTCAACTTTCAGCCTTCAACTTTCAACCTGATGTCTTCCCCTGAACCACTCCGCATCGCCGTATTCGGCCCGGAGTCCACCGGCAAGACGCAGCTCGCCGAGAAGCTGGCCGCCCATTTCGGCGCGCCGTGGGTGCCCGAATACGCCCGGGAGTTCTGGGACCGGCACGGCGTGATCACGCTGGAGGACATTCCCGGCATCGCGCGCGAGCAATGGCGGCGGGAGGACGAGCAAGCCCTCCTTTGCCAAGGCTCCGGAGGGCGGGCGGCTCCCAGGCTCCTGATCTGCGACACCGAGGCGCTGACAACGGTCTTGTGGAGCGACCTGCTGTACGGCACGTGTCCCGACGATCTCCGGCGCGGCGCCGACCAGCGGGCGCGGAAGTATGCGCTGTATCTGCTGCTCGACATCGACGTGCCGTTCACCCCGGACCCGCAGCGTTGCTTTCCCGACCCGGCAGACCGCGAAAAATGCCGGCGCGTCTGGCGCGGCGCGCTCGAACGGAGAGGCCTGCCCTTTGCCGACATCCGCGGCGATTGGGCCGAGCGCGAGCGGCAGGCGGTCGCAGCGGTGGCGGGGCTGCTGTGAGGGCAAGGGCCCAAATCAAGGAGAACACCAAGGCGCGACGATCGCCTTCAACCGACCATGATTCGAAGGGGCAGGTAGGAGCGGGTTTGCACGTGAGGGGAAAGGGTCGCGCGCCGGTTCGACTGGCTTGGAGTCCCGAAACGGGTCGCTTGCAAGCAAGCTCCCACCCGGGCTCCACGAGCGCGGCTGCAGGTCTTGCGTCTCTCGACGCTCAACCCTCGACTCTTATCGCTCAACTTTCAACGGCCGCGCTTTGGCTCAGACGTATTCCGGATACTGCGGCTGGTACATCTGCGCGCGAATGTGCTCGGTCAGGTCGTGGGGCCGGGGCTGGCGGGTCAGGCCGCGGGTGTAGGCGATGTCGGCCACCGCCTCGGCGATCGCGGCGGAGACGGCGCGAATCCGCTTCAGGTCGGGATAGACGCGTCCGCAGTCGAGATCGGCCGGCGTCACGAGGCTGGCCAGCGTGCGCGCGGCGACGAGGAACATCTCGTCGGTGACGCGGCGGGCCTCGCTGGCGACGACGCCCAGGCCCACGCCGGGAAAGATATAGGAGTTGTTGCCCTGGCCCGGCACGTGGGTCCGGCCATCGAGCGTGACGGGCGCGAACGGGCTGCCGCTGGCAAAGATCGCGCGCCCCTCGGTCCAGGTGTAGGCCTGTTCGGCGGTGCACTCGGCCTTCGAGGTCGGGTTGGAGAGGGCGAAGATGATCGGCCGCTTGTTGATGCGGGCCATCGCCTGCACGACCGGTTGGTCGAACGCGCCCGGCGAGCCCGACACGCCGATGAGGGCGCCGGGCTTCAGTTTTTCCACCACCTCCAGGAGGGAGCCGACCATCGGGTGATCGTGGGCGAACCGGCGCTTGTGCTCGACGAGGTCGGCGCGGCCGGCGACGACCAGGCCCTGCGAGTCGACGTACCAACACTGGCGGCGCGCGGTCGCCTCCGGCACACCCTCGGACTTGAGCGCCTCGACGATGAGGTCGCCGATGCCGATGCCGGCCTCACCCGCGCCGAAGAAGAGGATCTTTTCGTCCTTCAAGGCGCGGCCCGTGAGACCCTGCGCCGAGAACAGCCCGGCCAGCGTGACGCCCGCCGTGCCCTGGATGTCGTCGTTGAACGTGCAGATCTGGTTGCGGTACTGCTCGAGAAGGCGGAAGGCATTGGCATTGCCGAAGTCCTCGAACTGCAGGCAGGCCCGCGGGAACACCTGCTGGACGGCGCTGACGAACTCGGCCACGAGGCTGGTGTAGGCGAGGCCGCGCGAGCGGTTGCGGGTGATCCCGATGTAGAGCGGGTCGGCGAGCAGCGTCTCGTTGTTGGTGCCGACGTCGAGCATGACCGGCAGGCATTGCTCGGGGGCGATCCCGGCGCAGGCGGTGTAGAGCGAGAGCTTGCCGACGGGGATGCCCATGCCGTTCGCGCCCAGGTCGCCGAGACCGAGGATGCGCTCGCCGTCGGTGACGACGATCATGCGGACATCGCTCTGCGGCCAGTTCTGGAGGATCTGCTTGGCGCGTCCGCGGTCCTCGAGCGAGATGTAGAGGCCGCGCGGCCGGCGGAAGATGAGGGCGTATTTCTGGCAGGCGAGGCCGACCGTCGGCGTGTAGATGATGGGCATCATCTCGTCGAGGTGGTCCATCACGACGCGGTAAAACAGGTTCTCGTTTCGCTCCTGGAGCGAAATGAGGTAAATGTACTTTTCGAGGTCGGTGGATTTCCGTCGCACGTTGCCGAGCACCCGTTCGACTTGCTGGGCCTGGCCGGCGATGCGGGGGGGCAGAAGGCCGCGCAGGCCGAGGCCGTCGCGCTCGGCGGCGGTGAAGGCCGTACCCTTGTTCAGGAGCGGGTCATGCAGGAGGTCCACGCCCCGTTTGCCCTTGAGATGAAGTTGAGCAGTCATATGCACGTTGGAGTTGTCCTCCACGCGTGGTATGGGGGCAAGGACGAGGCTAGCCGGGCCGGTCGGCCGTCGGAAGGCCAATCACAGGCGGGTTGGCGGTCAGCACGGAATCGAACTGGCGCCACGCGGTTTGCTAATAGCGGCGGGGCGCCGTGGCGAAAATCGTGTGAGGACGGGGTAAAAGACGGTTTCCCGGGTGAAAAGAAGGCCCGGGCAGAGCATCTCGCTTAATCGGCGCCAGAATTGGTCGTTATGGGGTGAAACAAGGAAGGAATCCCCCGTCCATGATGGACAACATGATCATCGATTTACCCGAAATCCGCCTGCCACTTGACCTGGCCTGGCGGGTGAAGTTCGTCGAGGCGGTTGAAAAACACGCCGAGCGACTCGGCATAGCGGGACATTTCAACGCGCCCCGCTTCTTCGGCTACTATTTCACCGGTGCGCACCCCGTGGTGATGGCCGGCCATTGGACCGTGATGCTCGACGAGGTGCCGCTGATGCGGCGCATGCGCCAGGCCGTCGAGCGGGTCACCGGGAGCCAGTTCAACATCGCGAGCGAGTCGGAGGGCGGCGAGCCCGAATTCATGCTCGTGCACGACCGCCACGACGGCACGTGCTGGCTCTGGGATTTCCTGCACGGCCGGCGATTCGTCGAGGCCAGCGAACCCGTCACGAGCTGGGGCGGCGACTCTCTGCTCGAGGACGCGAGTGACGAGGCGCTCGAGGACGGCGGCGACGCCGGCCCGAAGCTGCTCGGGCCGTAGAGCGAATTAAGCTGAGGTGTAGCCGGGGTCGCTGACCCCGGAGCTTGGGCCTTCGGACGGGGAATTCCGAACCGGGGTCAAGCGCGGAGGCTGTGCATTCGGCGGCGCCGAGGCTTCGTACTCCTCGCGACCCCGTCGCAACAGTACTCAACCCGCCCTAGCGAATGTCGACGCCGACGTCGCTGCGGCGCATGTAAGTTTCGTCGGCAAGGCGGCGGAGTTCGGCCCCGGCCGCGGGATCGATCCTGGCCAGGTTGCGGGCGGCGCGCCCGAGATCGGCCATTTTCTCCAGGCGTTCGTCCTCGGCGTACATCGCGAGGGCGCGGTCCTCCGTGGTCGCGCCGTAGAAGGGGATCGGATGGTCGTTGAGCACGTGGTCGAACCTCGAGATATACCGCTTCTGCGCCAGGTCGCCCAAGCCGCGTTGCGTGAGAACGTCCCGTTCGCGGAAGATGGGCGGCCGGGTTCCATGCACGACGTAGACCGGCAGGCGGACGATGTTGTTGGCGGGTTTGTCGGCGTCGCGGTCGATGAGAGCCTTTTCCCGCGAACGATCCGCCAGGACGCTGGCCTGCGGATCAAAGGGCGGCAAACTGGCGAGGAGGGCCTCGGTAAAACGGCTGGCGATGGCCTGGGCCGGGCTGGCGTCGGCGGCTTCCTGCAGGACGGGAGTTTGCCCGAATGAAACCACGGCGAACAGCAGTGCGCCGGCGGGAACCAAGTGGCGAAAACCGGGGTGGTGGTGAGTTTTCATGGCGGGATTGGCTTCACCTCTAAAATGCTCCTTTTTCGCGGAAAAGGTATCGGGCGCGCGCCCTGGAGGCGCCCTAGGGATGTTTCCTAATATGCGCGCTTGAGAGTTGAGCGAGGTGCGCGGGATAGAGATCGGGATCGCCGGTCAGGGTCGTGATCGGTGCCGGCTCACCGTTTGGTCGGGCCCATCGACACCGGGCCGCTCGACCTCGCGACTGCCTGGTGCTTGGTTGGGCAGCGGCGCCCGGCCGCTTGACCGCACGGCCGCCGGTCGTTCAGGCGGCCAGCCCCAGGTTGGGCATCGGGCAGTCGAGGGTGGCCGTCAACGCGCGGAAGAGTTCGCCCTCGTCCGGCGTGATCGTGCCGTCGGCCGCGACCACGTGGCCCGCGGCGACGAGGAGGCGTTTCCGGATCGGCAGCGAGCTCACCGCAAGTTTGTCCAGTGCGCCGTCGACCTGCTCGAGCCCGCAGGCTTCGGGCGGCAGGAGCGCGAGCTGGCCCGCGACGAGGGGCAGTTGCGCGGCACCCTCCGCAAAGGCGGCGGCGATGGCTGTCTCCTCCGTGCTGCCGACCCGCGCGAGGGCGGAGAGCACCACCGCGATCTCGCCGCGAACGGAGTCGAAGGAATCGAACTGCACCGCCCGCACCGGCGTCTGGGCGAGCCGGAGCTGGCCGAGCAGCATCTTCTGCAAGGCATATTCGAAGGGCGTGATCCGGCCGTCCGCGTAGACCAGTTCGTCGAGGACGCCGGCAAAGCGGTCGAGGGCGGCGGCGTCGAGCGTGCGCAGCGCGGGGAGGCTCAACTGGAGCAAAGGCAGGCGCGCGAGCTGGTCGAGGATGCTGAGCGCCGGCCGCAGCGCGGCCAGCCCGGCGGCGGCCCCGGCTCCCGCCAGTTTCGCAACGAGCTCCTGCTGGCGATCGCGCATGGCCTTGTCGGAATCGAGCAGCAGCCCGTACACCAGGACCTGCGCCGACGCCGGGTCGCGGGTGGCGTCGCGCAGGCCGGCTGGAATCGACTCGAGCAGCGCCTGGGCGTGGCGGAAATGGGCCTCGGTGAGCGCGCCGACGTCGGCGACGACCTTGACGGGCTTGAAGGGCAGGGAGACAAACGTGCGCGGCCGGGGCAGGTCGGGCACGGCCGCGTGCACGCGGCGCTCGGTCTCGTCGGGGGTGAAGCGCGGCCCGCCGCCAAAGCCGGCGACCGCCGCCGACTCCGTTGCGATGTCGACCACCGCCGGCGGGTCGTAAACCTGGCCGTCCCACGTCGGCTCGATCGCGCGGATGCGCTCGGCCAGCGGCGGGTGGGTGGCCCAGGCGCCGCCGAACATCGACTGGAAGCCCTGCGCGAAAAAGAAATGGCTGAGCTGCGCGACCTTGGACGCCTGCATGCTCGAACCGAGCGCGTAGCCGCCGATCTTCTTCAGCGCGCCGGCGATGCCGCCGGGGTTGCGGGTGAACTGCACGGCCGAGGCGTCGGCGAGAAACTCGCGCTGGCGCGAGACCGCCGCCTGGATCAGCCTTCCGAAAAAGTAGCCAATGTAGCCGACGATGAGCAGCGCCAGGCCGGTGACGAAAATCGCGGCGATGACGCCGCCGCTGTTCCGCCCGCCGCCCCGCACGCGTCCAATCGACTGCACGCAGCCCCGCCCCAGCAGGCCGATGACGAGGATGCCGAAGACGATCGCGGTGATGCGGACGTTCAGCCGCATGTCGCCATTGAGGATGTGGCTGAACTCGTGCGCGACGACGCCCTGCAATTCGTCGCGGGTCAGTTTCTCCAGCGTGCCCCGGGTGACGGTGACGGCGGCGTCGCTCGTGGTCAGGCCGGCGGCGAAGGCGTTGAGGCCCGGCTCATCGTCGAGCACATAGACGTCCGGCACCGGCACGCCGGAGGCGATCGCCATTTCCTCGACGACGTTGAGCAGCTGGCGCTCGTGAAAATTGGTGGATTTCGGATCGACGCGACGCGCGCCGACGGACTCGGCGATCGCCGCGCCGCCCTGCCGCATCGTGGCCCACTTGAAAAGCGAGGCGGCCCCGACGATCGTCAGCGTGCCCAGGGCGACGCCGGCGAAGATCCCCGGGTCCCACCAGCCCCGCGCGAGGCGGTCGTCCTCGAGCTGCCCATCATTCCCGTAGTGCCGGGTGTGGCTCCGGTCGGTTTGTTGCAGGATCCCGACGGCGACGAGATAAGTGGCGCCGATCGTCCCGAGGACGGCAAAGACGAACAGGAACACCAGTCGATGGGTGCGTCGGCGGGCGTGTTCCTGGGCCTCAAAGAAATCCATGGGCGGCGGAGGGAGAGTGAAGGTGACAGGGAGGGTGCGCCGGACCGATCAGCCGGGACGGGCGGAACATGGGTGAAACCCGTCGCGCCCGGCGCGTCCATCGACAATGAACGCAGCGCCGGCGCGCTGGGGCCAACGCGCTCTCCCATTTGGCGCGCGCTTCTTCACGGGGGGTTCAGGCCGGCTCGACGACGACGGCGGTGCCGTAGCAGAGGACCTCGGTCACGCCTGTCGCGATTTCGTTGGCGTCGTAGCGCAGGCCGACAATGGCGTTGGCGCCGCGCTCGGTGGCGTGCTGGCAGAGGCGATCAAACGCGTCCTGGCGGGCTCGCTCGCAGAGTTCCGTGTAGAGTGTGATGTCGCCGCCGAAGAGGGTCTGCAGTCCGGCGCCGATGTTGCCGATGACGGACCGGGACCGGACGACGATTCCGCGGACGGTGCCCAGTTCCCGGGTGACGCGGTGGCCCGCGAGGCTGAAGGCGGTGGTGTTTTGCATGGGCGAAGCAGTGAAAATGGGGGTGAAGGTGAGGGTGAAAAGAGGGTGAGAGTGAAGTCAGGGTAAATTCCGGCCCGCTACACGCTGCCTCGGTATCAGGTGAAGCTGACCTTCGGCGCGGCGCGCTCCGCGGCATTCTCGACCTCGAAGAGCTGGGCCTCGGTGAAGTTGAAGGTATTGGCGATGAAGTTGGTCGGGAAAACCTCGCGGCGGGTATTATAGACCGTCACGGCGTCGTTGTAGGCCTGGCGGGCAAAGGAGATCTTGTTCTCCGTCGAGGTGAGCTCCTCGGTGAGCTGCATCATGTTCTGGTTGGCCTTGAGGTCCGGGTACTGTTCCGAGACGACCATGAGGCGGGACAGAGCGCCGGTGAGGCCGGACTCGGCGCCGAGCAGGCCCTTCATGGCGGCGGCGTCGGCCGGGTTGGCGGCGGCGGCCTTTGACGCGGCGTACGCGGTGTTGCGGGCGGCGATGACGGCCTCGAGCGTCTCGCGCTCGTGCTTCATGTAGCCCTTGGCCGTCTCGACCAGGTTCGGGATAAGGTCGTAGCGGCGCTTCAGCTGCACATCGATCTGGGCGAAAGCGTTCTTGAAGCGATTCCGCAGGGTGACGAGGCTGTTGTAATTGCCGACGACCCAGAAGAAGACGATGGCGGCCAGGCCGGCGAGGACGAGAAGGACGATCAGGATCATGAGAGTGTGGGGTTGAACTTGCTCCCCCAAACATGCGGGATGCGGCGCGGCTTCGCGAGCAGTTTCCGGTTACACGGCGGGCCGAAGTTTCGAATCCCCGGGCGGCGCACCCGGGCGCCGAGGTGGAGCGCGACCTCCGGGCGCGCTCGAAACGCGTGCCGGAGGCGCGTTCCACCAAAACGCGGCGCGACCCACCAAGGGCGGGGCTTGCCAGACGGCGGCACGGGTTGCAGCATGGCCGCGTCCATGAAGATGCTCGCGCGCGCCGTTGTGCTCCTGATCTCACTGCCGGCGCTGGGGCGCGCCCAGACGCCGGGACCGCTGGTGGCGCCACGCGCCTTCGCGGTCACCCAGCCCGCCGGGTGGGTGGTGGCGGAGGGCCGGGCCAACGACGCGTTGCAGGCCGGGTTTTCCTCGACGGCCGCGGCGGGTTACCGGGACCTGCTGGCCGACCCGGCGCTGCCGGCGGAGTCGCGGCACCGGATCACGCTCGCCCTGGTTTCGGCCCTGTTCGACAACGGCGACCTGCGGGAGGCGGAGAAGGCGCTGCAGGCCTACGACGGGCCGCACAACGCCGTCTATTCGCTCCGCGCCGGGCTCCTGGCCGCCAACAATCGGCGCTGGGCCCAGGCAAAGTCGGCGCTGGCGGCGGGCAGGGTGGAGGACCTGCCGGCGGCGGACCGCGGCTGGTGGTATTTTCTCCAGGGCCTGGTCGCCGACTCGGAGAACGACGCCGACCGCCGCAACAAGGCCTACGACGAGGCCAACAAGGCCGCCGTGTCGGAGCTGCAGCGCACGCGCTTCCTGCTCGGGCAGGAGCAGGCCCGCCTGCGGGTGGAGACCCCGACCGACGCCCAGCTCGCGACCTTCCGGGGCAACATGGAGCGCCTGCAGGGCACGCAACCCGGTTACTACGCCTTGCGCATCTACGCCGCCGCGCTCAGCGCGCTCGGGCGCAAGCCGGAGGCGCTGCGCGCCCTGCAGCGCCAGCTCACGATCCTGCCGGCGAGCGAGCGCGAGTCGGCCGACCAGACGCGGCTGTTGGTCGGCATGATTGCGGGTGAGGGGAGCGTCGACGGCAAGAAGGCCCTGCGCGAACTGCTGGTCAAGGGCCTGCGCCCGGAGACCCAGCGGGTCGCCCTCTACCTGCTGGCCCGCGGCACAGCCACGCCGGCGGACCGCGAGCTGCTGCGCCGCGACCTCGACGAGCTCATCCATGCGCCCACGCTGCATCCGATCATCGAGGACCTGCTGCTGGTGCACGCCCAGTCCGCGCTCGCCGACAAGCTTTACAATCCCGCCGAGGAGGACGCGCAGCGCCTGCTGGAGCGTTTTCCCGGTTCGGAGCTCAAGCCTTCGGCCCTCGGCGTGCGGCTGGCGGTGGCCTGGGAGTTGAAGCGCTACCGGGCGGCGGCCAGCCTGGGCGCCCAACTGCGCGAGCTGCTGCCGGCCGGGCGCGAGCGCGCCGAGCTCGGCGTCCTCCTGGCCGAGGCGTTTTTCCGCTCGGGCGACTACCAGAACGCGGCCGACGCCTACGATGCGGCGCTGCATGAGACGCCGCGGACCGTACCGGCCGGCATCCTGATCTTCCAGCGCGCGCTCGCCGACATCCGTTCCGGCAAGCTCGACGAGGCGGCGCGGCAGCTCGACGAGATGGCGGGCAATCCCGACTTCGACCCGGTGAACCGGTGGCAGGCGGAATGGAATCTCGTGAAGGAGCTGCAGGTGCAGGGCCGCTCGCCCGCCGCGCAGGCCCGGGTGGAGTCGCTGTTGCGCCAGGGCAGCCAGGGCGTGCCCGCGGAACTCCGCATCCGCCTGCTCTGGCTGCGGGCCAAGCTTTCGTTCGACAACGGCGCGGCCGAGGCGGCCAGCCGCGAGGTGGACGAGCTCGTGGTGGCGCTGCCCGGCGCGAAGATCGATCCGGTGCTCCGCGGCGAGGTGGCGAGCACGGCGCTGCTGGTGAAGGCGCAGGCGCTCCTGGCGCTGGGCCGCGACGACGAGGGCGCCGCGCTGCTCGAGAAACTGCGCGCCGACTACGCGAAAGAGAAGGCGGCGGTGTATTCCTACATTGTGCAGGCTGCGCGGCAGACGCAGCGCGGCGAGCTGGCCAAGGCGCAGAAGACACTCACGGACATGGCGGACAACAACCGGCGCAGCGAGTTTGCGCCGCTCGCCCTTTACGAGGCGGCGCTCAACGCCGAGAGCCGCGGGCTCGACGACCATCTGCGCGAGGCCTACAAGCTGCTCGAGCAACTGGTGCAGGACTACCCGCAGGACGAGCTGGTTTTCTACGCGCGGCTGAAGCAGGGCGACCTGCTCCGCAAGCTGAACGACTTCGGCTCGGCGCGGCAGATCTACGACGACCTGATCAACCAGAACGGACAGCATCCCGACATCCTGCTGGCCTACCTGGGCCGGGCGGACAGCCTGTTTGCGCAGGGCACGAACAGCGTGGTGAACTTCGAGAGCGCCGCCGCGATCTACGAACGGCTGCGCGACCTGCCCACCGCGCCGGTCGACCTGCGGGCGGAGGCCGGTTTCAAGTGGGGGTACGCGCTCTCCAAGCGCGGGCAGGCGGCGCAGGCCCAGACGGTGCTGTGGTCGGTGGCCAACGATTTCCTGCTCGATCCCGCCCTGGCGGCGAAGCTCGGCGCGAAGGGGCGTTGGTGGATTTCGCGCACGCTGCTCGAGCTCGGCCAGTTGCTCGACGACGCCGGCCGGCTCGACGAGGAGCAGCGCGCCTACCAGCTGATCATCGACAACAAGCTTGGCGGGATGGCGCAGGCCCGGGCCAAGCTGGCCCGGTTCCACCCGGTGGAGGCGGCGAAACCATGAGGAATTTCGCCTTACCGTGGCGCCACTCCCCCCGACGCGGTCCCGTCACCCGACCCATCGCGCGGGGCGGCCGTCGCGGATCGGACGGGTCGGCAATCCCGTATTGTCACGCTGCTCCCCCCGGCGCGAGGCCCGCCCTGCGAATGAACATTTATTGCGATTTACGTACCAAGGCCAAGGCGCATGATGCCGGAACTTTTTCATGACCGCATTCAGCTACAGTCTCTTCACCCGGGGCGGGCCCGTCATGTGGCTCCTGTTGCTGATCGGGCTGGTCGCCCTGGCGATCTTCATCGAGCGCGCGCTCTTCCTGCACCGCGGCCAGATCCGCTCGAAGGAATTCCTGAACGGCATCAAGAACCTGCTGCAGAAGGGCCGCCTGATGGAGGCGCTCACGCTGTGCGAGGAAACCCCCGGCCCGGTGGCGGCGGTGGTGAAGGCGGGCCTGCGGCATGCCGGCGACGCCGAGCCCGGGATGCGTTTCGCCATCCAGGAGGCCGCGCTGGTCGAGTTGCCCGTGCTCGAGCGGCGGATAAATTCGCTGGCGGCCATCGCGCAGATCACGCCCCTGCTCGGGTTGCTCGGCACGCTGCTGGGGATGATCAAGACCTACTGGCTGTTCAACCAGGGCGGCAACTACGCGACCCCGGCGGTGCTCGCCGGCGGCATGTGGGAGGCGTTGCTCACCGCGGCGGCGGGGCTGGCGATCGCGATTCCCGTGCATCTGGCGCGGCATTTTCTGAACGGCCGGGTCCGCGCGCTCGTCCATGACATGGAGTGGGTCGGCAATGAACTGATGCGTTACCTGCTGCGCGAGAATCGCGCGGGCGGGGCCGGCGCGCCGGAGGGAAAATGATCACGCGGCCCCTCGATCTCCAGTCGAGGCTCAGCGCGCCGCCGCGCGACGCCGACGTGTTCTTCTGGCTGAACGCCGGGGCGGTCGCGCTGTTCTTTGGATTGCTCGGCTCGCGGTTCATTCTCGGCCCCGGCGTACCGGTGCAGATCAATGGCGGGCCGCCGGGGCTCGACATCCCGCGCACGGCGACCGTGACCCAGGGCGCGGCGTCCGTTGTCGTGAGCTACCGGCGCGACAACATGGTCCTCTTCGAGGGCGGCATCTTTGAGCTGCGCGACCTGAACGCTCCGATGGAGAAGTACGTCAAGGGTCACCCGGGAGCGACGATGATGATGCGCGTGGACAAGCAAGTCTCGGTGCAGGGGCTGCTCGATCTCCTCGACCTGGCGAAGAAGGCCGGCTTCGCGCATGTGTGGCTCGCCGCGGAGCCCCGGCGCGGCGATGCCGACAATCCGGTCACCGCAGTCCGTTGAGGCAGCCATGACAATCTCGGGCGTCCCGGTGAGAAGGCGGCTTTTCGTGGGTCTTGGCCTGGTGATCATCGCGACGGGGATGTGGTACTATTGGACGCGGGCCCGCCAGCAGTCGCCCGAGACGGTGGCGGAGCAACCCGAACCATTTGTGAAGCTGGCGAGCTCGGGGCAGGGGACCGACGACCGGGTGCTGGCGGAGCGGGCGGAATTTTTCGATCCCACGCCATTATTCATCCCGACCGATCGAAATTTTGGGCAGGGGCCGCTGCCGGCGCGGGTGGTGAGGCAACCCGGGCAGGTCTTCGACGACATTCCTCCGAATTTCACCTTCAAGGAAAACACCCTAGCCAACTATGCCGTCGGCTATCAGACTGCAGCGGAGAGTGTTCCGGAGATTCTCGAGCGAGGAAATGAGGTGCCGTTTGCGGGATTTGGGCAGGTTGACTCCACGAGGCGGCCGGTGGCGGATCGGGCGGCCTTCATCGAGGTTAAGGCGTTGAATACCGGAAGCTTGGTGATGAGCGAAGACCTCGCAGGGGCCACCTTGCCCCATCCCGGCTTCGCGCCGGTGGAATTCTTGGCGGTGGTCGGCGATGCCGGCTTGGTGGGTGACCCGGTTTTGACAGCCGGATCGGGCGTCGAGGAGGTCGACAGCGCCATTCGGGAGTTTCTCGTGAAAACCTTCCGGTTGGGGGACCGGCTGGCGCCGGGACACTACGTGGTTTCGGTTGGTCCCTAGGATTTCTGGAAAATTTGCCAGAATCTAGTTGACGGCGAAAATTGCGGGGCATTTTATCGTCGTTCTCTCTGTTTTTTGCCTATGCCTTGGTCTGCCCAGATAGCTCAGTTGGCAGAGCACGTCCTTGGTAAGGACGAGGTCGCCGGTTCGAATCCGGTTCTGGGCTCCAGGCAACGTCGGTGGCCGCGCCGACGTTAATATAGGTCAACAACTTCAACCACCAAAACTACACTCCAGCTCCACATGGCTAAAGCAACATTCGAACGCAAGAAGCCGCACGTCAACGTCGGCACGATCGGTCACATTGACCACGGCAAGACGACGCTTACCGCCTCCATTCTGGCGGTCCAGTCCCGCAAGGGCTTGGCGGAGATCAAGGCCTATTCCGACATCGCCAAGGGCGGCACCGTGCGCGATGCCACGAAGACGGTCACCATCGCCGTGGCCCACGTGGAGTATGAGTCGGACAAGCGCCACTATGCGCACGTCGACTGCCCCGGCCACGCCGATTTCGTCAAGAACATGATCACCGGCGCCGCCCAGATGGACGGCGCGATCCTCGTCGTCTCCGCCGCGGACGGCCCGATGCCGCAGACCCGTGAGCACGTGCTGCTGGCCCGCCAGGTCGGTGTGCCGAAGCTGGTGGTGTTCCTGAACAAGGTCGACCTCATCGACGACAAGGAACTCCTCGACCTCGTCGAGGAGGAAATCCGCGACCTGCTGTCCAAGTACCAGTTTGACGGCAAGAACGCCAAGATCATCCGTGGTTCCGCCACCGCCGCGCTCGAGGGCAAGCCCGAGGGCGAGAAGGCGATCCAGGAGCTGATGGAAGCCATCGACTCGGAAATCGCCGAGCCGGTCCGCGAGATCGACAAGCCCTTCCTGATGTCCGTCGAGGACGTGTTCTCCATCACCGGCCGCGGCACCGTCGCGACGGGCCGCATCGAGCGCGGAAAGTGCAAGCTCAACGACACCGTGGAAATCGTGGGCCTCAAGGACACGACCACGACCGTCGTCACCGGCATCGAGATGTTCCGCAAGCTCCTCGATTACGGCCAGGCGGGCGACAACGTCGGCATCCTGCTTCGCGGCATTGAAAAGGATGGCATCGAGCGCGGCCAGGTCATCGCCGCCCCGAAGTCCATCACCCCGCACAAGAAGGCCAAGGCCGAGATCTACGTCCTCTCGAAGGACGAGGGCGGCCGCCACACCCCGTTCTTCGACGGCTATCGCCCGCAGTTCTACTTCCGCACCACGGACGTGACCGGCGTCGCGCACCTGCCGAAAGGCGTCGAGATGGTCATGCCGGGCGACAACATCACGATCGACATCGAGCTCATCGCTCCGATCGCGATGGAGAAGTTCCAGCGCTTCGCCATCCGCGAGGGTGGCCGCACCATCGGTGCCGGTCGCGTGACCGAGATCGTCGAATAAGCGTCGAATAAACTTCAGACTCACGCGCCGGGGTCCCGTTAGCGGGTCCCGGCTGCGTCGTCTAAACGAAATAGAACTTAACCACAGGGGTGTAGCTCAATTGGTAGAGTAGCGGTCTCCAAAACCGTCGGTTGGGGGTTCGAGTCCCTCCGCCCCTGCCACCACCGCCCAACTTCCGCACATGGCCAATCCCTTCCGCAGTGTCCGAATCTTCGCCTCTGAACTCGTCTCCGAGTTGCAGAAAGCCAGCTGGCCGACCCGCGAGGAGCTCAAGGACTCGACGATCGTCGTGATCGTTGCGTGCCTGCTGCTCGGGCTGTTCACGAGCATCAGCGACTTTGCCCTCTACAATTTTGTCGATGCCGTGACGACCTTTGTCGCGCACTGACCGCCCCCGCCGATGACCGCCGAAACAACCGCGCCCGCCGGCGCCCAGTGGTTTGCCCTTCACACGCTCTCCGGCCAGGAGAACAAGGTGAAGACCTACCTCGAGAAGTTCAAGAAGGCCGAGGAGCTCGACGACCATGTCTTCGAGGTCCTGCTGCCCACCGAGACGGTTTCGGAGGTCAAGGGCGGGAAGAAGTCCACGAAGGTCCGCAAGCTCTACCCGGGCTACGTCTTCGTGAACATGCGCCTCTACGACGAGGACAAGAAGGTCATCATCAAGCCGTTTTATTTCGTCAAGGACGCGGCCGGCGTGATCGGCTTTGTCGGCGGCGAGCATCCCGCGCCGCTGCGCCAGACCGAGATCGACGAGATCAAGGCCCGCATCGAGGCCGCCACCGGCAAGGAAGTGCCGAAGGTTTCCTTCGAGGTGGGCGAGGAGGTCAAGATCACCGATGGCGCGTTTGCCAACCTGACCGGCCGGGTCGACGAGATCGATCCCGCCCGCGGCAAGCTGAAGATTTCCGTTTCCATTTTCGGACGGTTTACGCCCGTCGAACTCGAATACTGGCAGGTCCAGCGCGCCTCTGAAAGCTGATCCGCCGCCCACCACCCAGTCCCTCCGTCCCCCCACTCACCATGGCTAAAAAGATTCAAGGCTACGTTCGTCTCCAGCTGCCCGCCGGCGCCGCCAATCCCGCGCCCCCGGTCGGCCCCGCCCTCGGCGCGCAAGGCGTCAACATCATGGGCTTCTGCAAGGAGTTCAACGCGAAGACCAAGGACCAGGCCGGCATGATCATCCCGGTGGTCATCACCGTCTTCGCCGACAAGTCCTTCACGTTCATCTGCAAGTCGCCGCCCGCCTCCGTGCTGCTCAAGAAGGCCGCCGGTATCGCGACCGGCTCGGCCAAGCCCAACCAGGACAAGGTCGGCAAGGTCACGAAGAAGCAGATTCTCGAGATCATCAAGATCAAGAAGGCCGACCTCAACGCCAACAGCGACGAGGCCGCGGTCCGCATGATCGCCGGCACCGCCCGGAACATGGGCATCGAGGTGGTGGACTGAGGAAGTTGAAAGGTGAAGGTTGAGGGTTGAAAGACGTTTTCACTCCCCAGCCTTCTCGGCCTTTCAACCTGCAACCTTCAACTTTCAACCAAAACAAAAAAAACTCACCGCGGGAGTCCCCACCGGGACGTTCGCACCGCAAGGAGCCAAAATGGAACACAGCAAACGATACCGCAGCGCCGTCCAGGTCGCTGACCTCACCAAGGAATACCCGCTCGTCGAGGCGGTGGAAATCCTCTCGAAATTCCCCAAGGCCAAGTTCGACGAGACCGTCGAGCTCTCGTTCCGCCTGGGGGTCGATCCCGCCCAGGGCGACCAGATGGTGCGCGGCACCACGCCGCTGCCCAACGGGTCCGGCAAGAAGGTGCGCGTCCTCGTCTTCACGGACGATCCCGCCAAGGCCCTCGCCGCCGGCGCCGACTTTGCCGGCCTCGCCGACATCATGGCCAAGATCAACGAGGGGTGGCTCGACTTTGACGTCGCCATCTCCACCACCGAGTCGATGAAGCAGGTCCGCTCGCTGGCCCGCATCCTCGGGCCCAAGGGCCTCATGCCGAACCCGAAGTCCGGCACGGTGACCGACGACATCGCCGCCGGCATCAAGGCCGTCAAGGCCGGCCGCGTGGAGTTCAAGATGGACAAGACCGCCAACATCGGCGTCGGCATCGGCAAGCGCTCCTTCACCGCCGCCCAGATTGCGGAGAACGCCACCGCCGTCCTCGAGGCCGTCGCGAAGGCGAAGCCCGCCTCCTTCAAGGGCCATTACATCAAGACCGTCGTGATCTCATCCTCGATGAGCCCCGGCGTGAAACTGGCCGCCGCCGAATTCAACAAAGCCTAACCCGGATCCCGCACCATGAGAGCCGAAAAAAAATTCCTGATCGACGAGGTCACCGGGCACCTGAAGAAGTCCGACTACGTCATCCTCACCAACTTCACCAAGCTGACGGTCGCCGACACCGCGGAGCTGCGCAAGCGCCTCTCGCCGGAGAAGGCCGAGTTTCACGTCGTGAAGAACAGTTCCTTCCGCGTGGCGGCCAAGGCCTTCGGCCTGCCGGACGTGGACAGCAAGACCCTCATCGGCCAGACGGCCGTGGTCGTCGGCGGCAAGAATCCCGCCGGCGTCGCCAAGGTCCTGAAGAAGTTCATCCAGGACAAGCAGAAGCTCGAGGTGAAGGTCGGCGTGCTCGACAAGAAGATCATGACCGCCGCGGACCTTGCAAAACTGGCCGATCTGCCTTCCTTCGAGGCCCTGCGTTCCCAGTTGCTCGGCCTGCTCGTGCAGACCGCCGGCGCCTTCGTGCGCGTGCTGGACGCCCGTGTCAAGAAGGAGCAACCCGCGGCCCCCGCCGCCTGAGTCAACCCACCACCAACCCAATTTCCCGGCGCAAGCCGGGAGCCAATATCCAACGAGGCCGGCTAGGGGATACGTCTCTTAAACGCGTTTCATTCTTCGAAACCGCTAATCGGCCCAGGGAGAAATCAACATGAGCACCATCACAGACGAACAAGGCATCGAGTGGCTGAACAGCAAGACCATCCTGCAACTCGCGGAACTGGTCAAAACCCTCGAGGGCAAGTGGGGCGTTTCCGCCGCCGCTGCCGTGGCCGCCGCCGGCCCCGCCGCCGCCGCCCCGGCCGCCGCCGCCGAGGAACAGACCGAATTCACCGTGGTCCTCGCCGAGGCGGGTGCCAACAAGATCGGCGTCATCAAGGAAGTCCGCGCCATCACCGGCCTCGGCCTCAAGGAAGCCAAGGACCTGGTCGAGGCCGCCCCGAAGGCCGTCAAGGAAGGCGTCAACAAGGCCGAGTCCGAGGAAATCAAGAAGAAGCTCGAGGCCGCCGGCGCCAAGGTGCAGGTCAAATAACCCGCATTTGGCGTTTCCAGGCGCAAATCATCCCTCTACCCGGGGACCGGCTGCGGATATCCGCGGCCGGTCCTCCGGCATTTTCTTTGTTCTTTGCCGGCGCGACGCGATCCCCGCATCCGCGCGCCCCACGGCCGTCCTCCCCGCCCCCGGCGGCGGTAACTGAGCCCGCTCATTTTTCATCATTCAAACGGGAGAACCCATGTCCGATCGCACTCAAAACCACGAACGCCTCAACTTCGGCAAGCTTCGCGAAGTCATCCCTCCGCCCGACCTCATCGAGCTGCAGATCAGCTCGTACCTCGAGTACCTCCAGAAGGACACGCCCGAGAAGCAGCGCAAGCCGGTCGGCCTCGAGGCGGTGTTTCGCGAGGTGTTCCCGATCACGTCCTATGACGAGCGCCTGACGCTCGAGTACGTCTCGTACACGATCGGCGAGCCCAAGAGCTCCGAGATCGAGTGCCTCCGCGAGGGCACGACCTACGCCGTCCCGCTCTACGTGAAGCTCCGCCTCCGCGAGGAGGACTTCATCAAGGACGAAGAGATCTTCATGGGCGACATCCCCATGGTCACCGAGCGCGGCTCCTTCATCATCAACGGCGCCGAGCGCGTCGTCGTCTCCCAGCTGCACCGCTCGCCCGGCATCTGCTTCGAGGTGGCCACCCACCCGAACGGCAAGCTGCTCCACTCCTTCCGCATCATCCCCGACCGCGGCACCTGGCTCGAGGTGCAGTTCGACAACAACGACCTGCTCTACGTCTACCTCGACCGCCGCCGCCGCCGCCGGAAAT